>SMTZ1_10002465_pt1 | contig 20738 bp, 19 predicted proteins | sample DeeMarSWOR136_30_FD_25667 | JGI IMG/M metagenome (IMG submission 25667) | reverse complement strand
TTCCAGCAAGATATCTTGCATATTGATAGAGAAGCGAATGTAATTCCACAGGGGGCACACCCCATTCGTTCATCATGTGCCAGGGACTCATGCCCGTGCCTCCCCCGGCCCCGTCCACGGTGAGCAGATCGAGCCTGAACTTCGAGGCGAAGGCGAGGGCCAACGCAAGGTCCGCCGGCCGGTAGGCACCGGTCTTTAAGAAGATGTATTTGGCTCCGGCTTCACGGAGTTGTTCAACCCTGCTCCCAAAAGATTCCTCGGTCACCATGCCCACCCGGGAATGCCGTTCGAATTCCTTGAATGCCCTGCGCTCAAACGCTTTGATCACACTGGGATCGGTCGGGTCGGGCAAAACGATATAGCCCCGTTCATGGAGCATCTGGGCTTTGTTGAGATCCCGGATCTTGACCTCGCCGCCGATATTTTTTGCCCCCTGGCCCCATTTGAGTTCCACACATTCCACCCCGAGTTTTTCGACAGCATATTCCTGAACGCTAAGACGGGTGTCTTCGATATTCGCCTGGACGATGATGGCTCCATATCCGTTTTGCTGGTAATCCTGGTAGAGCTTGACGCGGCGCTTCAGGTCAACGGTGTCGATCACCCGGCCCTGTTTCATGAGGGCCTGTGGATCCATGCCCACCACGTTTTCCCCGATGGTCAGCCCGGTTCCCGAAAGGGCGGAGCCGATGGCCAGTCCCTCCCAGTTGTTCTTGGCGATATCGGTCGAACCAATTCCTGAGATGATCCAGGGATAACGGAAACGAAGCCCTCCCTTTGGACCGATGGTCACGCTGAGATCGACAGCCGGAAAAATCGCCTTATCGCTGTACCCATGATATTGAAATGGGAATAATCAACAGGGTAATTTTTCTCAGCTGCGGTGGTGATGACACCAAAAGGCTGAGGGTAAATCACCTCATGACCACGGTAAGCGGATTTGCCGATCTCACACATTCCGATGCAGCCGTCCACACAGGTGACGCACATGCCTGAAATGGGGACGACCGAACCTTCGGTTCTATTCTTTGTTAGTGTTGCAGCAGAGGCATTAATTTTAGAGAATGGCATGTCGGGATCTCTCCTTTCGCTTCTCAATCTTTTTTAATTTCACAAGCAACGCAGGGGTCCATATAGCACATCCTGTCGTCAAAACCTTCCTTCTCGAGACAGGGCGGGTTTAAGTTGGCGCACCCCCCGCAGATAGCCTTTTCTGGCTCCGTATAGGTGCATCTGAGTTGGCAGGCCGGGCAGACATAGAGGCAGGCCCCGCACAGTCGGCAGACCTCGGAGTGGAGATCGAATGGAGTGCCGAGGTCCCTCTTCTTTCCCCGAGCGCGAAAGCCAATGGCCTTGGCCATCATCTGTTCTTCACACACCCGAATGCATCTTCCGCAGAGGATACAATCTTCATATTCCTGTCTGAAGCGCTGTTGACGGATGTCATAAGCCGAAGCGAGGTCTTGAATGGTTTTTGACTGCGGGCAGGAGGCGAGAAGGAGTTCAAGGATCATTTTACGGGCCTTCATCACTCGGGATGATTCGGTCCGTACCCGAAGCCCTTCCAGAACAGGGTAAGTGCACGAGGTGACCAATCTTGCCTTGGGGCCTTCCCCGATCTCCACGATGCAGAGACGGCAGGCCCCATAGGGAGAGAGCCCATCCATATGGCAAAGGGTGGGAATGGGGAATCCAAAAAACCTTGAGGCTTCGAGAAGGGTTGTTCCCTCTTCCACCGAAACCTCTAAGCCATTGATGGCAAGCATGACCATCTGATCACTCCCTTTTCCAGCGTGCGTTATATGACGTCGATTGCATTAAACTTACAGACACTTCGACAGGCTCCACACTTGATGCATTTTGCAGGATCAATCCTGTGGATTTCTTTCTTCGTTCCGGTGATCGCTTCCACCGTACAATTTCGAAGGCAGACTTGGCAGCCTGTGCACTTTTCGTTAATGGAGTAAGAGATCAATTCCTTGCAAACCCCTGCAGGGCAACGCCTGTGCGAGATATGCGCTACGTACTCGTCCCGGAAATACCGAAGCGTGGAGAGGACTGGGTTCGGTGCTGTTTGTCCTAAACCGCACAGAGTTGTGTCTTTGACGGTGGTCGCGAGCTCTTCGAGAAGATCCAGGGATCCCAGGGTTCCTCTTCCTACGGTGATGTCATCAAGAATTTCATGCATCCGTTGGGTCCCCTTTCGGCAGGTAAAGCATTTTCCGCAGGACTCCTCCTGTAGAAAATTCATGAAATACTTGGCCACATCGACCATGCAGGTTTTCTCATCCATGACGATCAGGCCGCCCGATCCCATGATCGACCCAGCTTGTGTTAGGCTTTCATAGTCGATGCCGAGATCAAAGAGGCTGGCAGGAATGCAGCCGCCGGAGGGACCCCCCGTCTGTACGGCTTTCAACTTAGCATCGGTCGCAGGACCTCCACCGATCTGGTCGACGATCTCTTTGATCGCCATGCCCATCGGCACCTCGATCAACCCTGTGTTTTTGATTTTGCCCACAAGGCTGAATATCTTCGTTCCAGCATTTTGCTTGGTTCCGATTTTTGCAAATTCCTGCGCGCCAGAACCGATGATGATCGGGATATTGGCCCATGTCTCGACGTTATTGATGAGGGTGGGTTTCCCATCGATCCCTTTCTGGACCGGGAACGGGGGCCGTTGGCGTGGCTCACCCATCTTCCCCTCAATGGATCTCATCAGAGCGGTCTCTTCGCCACAGACGAAAGCCCCTGCCCCTCTCACCAGCTTGATCTCGAAGGAGAAATCCGTCCCTAAAATACGGTCTCCCAACAGGCCCAGTTCTCGAGCCTGCCGGAGTGCTATCAAAAGGTGCTTGATCGCGAGGGGGTACTCATTCCGGACATAGATTACTCCATCGCTCGCTCCGGTCCCATAAGCACCAATGATCATTCCCTCAATGATGCTGTGGGGGTTCCCTTCTAAGACACTTCGGTCCATGTAGGCACCGGGATCGCCTTCGTCGGCATTGCAGACGAGGATCTTCCCGTGACCGTTGGCTTGCCTCGCTAACATCTCCCATTTCAAGCCTGTCGGAAAACCCGCCCCACCTCGCCCCCTTAACCCTGAAGCCTTGACCTCCTCTAAAACCCATTCAGGTTTACCAAGGGCCAACATCTTTGCCATAGCGGAGTAACCCCCGTTCTCAATGGAGTGGGTGATGCGAATGGGATCTATCTTTTCATTCCGAGAGAGAAGGGTCCGGACCTGTTTGTTAAAAAATGGGATAGCCTCTTGTTTTTCTATAGGGCTTGCTGTTCTGGGATCGACGTAAAGAAGGTCTTCAAGAACCTGATCCTTTACCAGGGCATCCACAATGCGAATCATGTCTTTAGGGTTCACCTTTGGGTAGAATGTCCTCTGAGGCTCGACGAGTACGGAGGGTTCCATCTGGCAGAAGCCGTTGCAGCCGGTGATGCGGAGATGAATGTTATCCACCCATTTTCTGTTCAAAAGCTCTCGCTTTGTGACTCGAATCAGGTCGTTGGCACCGCTTGCTTGACCACACGTCCCTGCCGGTATCACGATGGTGGGAACGTTGGGATCTCTACCCATCACCAATCGCTCTCGCAGCCTCTCGAGATCATTGATTGACTTAAGCCTTTCCATCTACATTCCTTAGAGAGGAGCCCCCGAGAGATCAAGCCTATGGCCTTTGCAGCCGCGGCGTGAGCAGATCTGTACTGAGCCTCCGCTGCGGACATGCATGGGCACCATGGGGGCACCACAGTTGGGACAGGGCGAGGAACTGATCAATTCCTCATGGCAATGGGGGCAGAAGAAGTTCACCATCGCATCCATCGGGACTTTGTACTCGGAATCCACAGAGAAACTTCCATAAAGACAGGACAGGCGGAGCCATCCATGGAGAGCATTGAAAGAGACGGTCACGCTAATGGATGGATAGCCATCGATATAGTGACGCTTATCCATCAGGCTATGATTACAGCGAGGACAGCTGACCTCCACTGGAAAGATCCGCTCATCGGTGGTGATATCCACGCGGTCGAGCCCGACCCTTGCTCTATGGATGATGTCCTTGACCTTTTGGAACGTGACATTGGAAAAATAGTAGCCGTCGACCACCACGATGGGCCCAAGGGCACAAGCCCCTAGACAGTTCACCGTTTCGAGGGTGATCTCTTTGTCGGGTGTGGTCTCCCCAGCCTTGATGCCGAGGTGCCGTTGGAACGCCTCCGCGATGCTTAAGCCACCGCGAACGTGACAGGCTGTCCCCAGGCAAACGGAGATAAGATGTTTTCCTCTGGGTTTCAAACTGAACGATTTATAGAAGGTGGCGACCCCATAGATATCCACCAGGGAACGCCCGGTCTTCTCAGCCACGATTCTCAATGCCGCTTCGGGAAGGTAACTGTACTTCGCCTGAATTTCTTCAAGAATGGCGATCAACTCTCCCCTTTCCCCGCAATGGGTTTCCAAGATCTTCAGAACCGTTTGTAGATTCATCCCTCTCCTTTCAATCGATGGTTACTCATTTCGAAAAGAAGGTCGTCCCTTCATCGATACTCTTCGCAATGCCAGACCCCACCTTCGGGTTTCGGATAGGTACAGGTTTTACGGTTTTCACAGATACTGCATAACCCCTTGCAGCCATCCGAGTCTCGCCTTTTAGGATTCGATTTGAAGTCCACTATGTTTCGATGGGAAGGTTTCTTGGGTTTTCGTAAAAATGATTCAAACCCATCAAACTCGTCGCATTGAAGAACTGCCTCGTTATGATTTTTTAAGAAAGTGCAGGTCAGGGCATTTCGACAGGACATGCAAAGGCCGTTGTGCTCATTCATCTTGAACTCCTTTCCGAAAGACCTTTCGCAATGAGAATACGCAATTTCTTTGCCAGTCGTTTCGTTGACCGAGAGAGTTTACCCTTCCGCGGGGGATCGACACAAGGATTAGAGAAATCGCAGAGTTAGAAGGCCGGATATTTCTCTGGGACCGTTTTCTTAAGAGGGGAGAGATGGACTGGAGTTCAGATGGATTGAGGAATTTTGAACCGGCGGGGGAAATTTATCCGAACAGAAACGCTTTTAACGATGGCGTCCCTTACGAAATCTTGAGTTTTTCTCGTAATGTCTTACGGTCAATGCCGAGTATCTTTGCCGCCTGTGTCTTGTTTCCGTTAACACTTTCAAGGACGTTTCGAATGTAATCTGTTTCCATCTCGGCCAAGGTTCGATGAAATCCTGTCTCACGCAGGGCTGAGAAGCGCATTAAGGAAGGAAGGTCAGGGACCTCGATGAGATCTCCGTCGGTCATGATGACTAGGCGCTGCACGACGTTTTCCAGTTCCCTTACATTTCCTGGCCAATGATAATTCTTGAGGGTCTGCAAGGCTTCGTCGGAAAAATGGGGTATGGCAATACCAAGCTCAGCGGCAAATTTCTCCGAAAAATATCGGATCAACAGCAGAATGTCTTCCCCTCGCTCGCGAAGCGGAGGTAATTCTATGGTGACCACATGAATGCGATAAAAGAGATCTTCACGAAAAGCTTCTTTTTTGACCAGACTCAACAGGTCTTTGTTCGTGGAGGCCAGGATTCTTACATCCACTTTCCGTGAGCGAGTCGATCCGACCATGCAGACTTCTCTATCTTGGAGGACACGGAGGAGTTTTACCTGCATGGAAAGACTCGTCTCACTGATGTCGTCGAGAAAGATCGTTCCTCCATCAGCAGTTTGAAAAAAACCCGCTCTTGTTTCCGTAGCCCCGGTGAAGGCTCCCTTGACATGTCCGAACAATTCGCTTTCAAGCAACTCTCCCGGAATGGCTCCGCAATTAACCGGCACGAATGGCGCTGAAGCCCGTGGGCTGCTGTAATGAATCGCCCGGGCCACAAGCTCTTTTCCCGTCCCGCTTTCCCCAGAAATGAGGACCGTAGCTGGCGTGGATGCGGCTTTGACGATCGCACTGAAGACCTTCTGCATGGCCTCAGATTCACCGATCAGACCATAATGGGAAGTAATTCGTGATTGGGTCAACGGGGGTTGTGTCGCTCTCCGTAAATGGAGTTTATCGAAGGCTCTTAGGACAGCGGAGAAGAGCTCCTCGTCGGTGAAAGGTTTGGTCAAGTATTCTTCTGCTCCTGTCTTCACAGCTTTGACTGCACTTTCGATGGTAGGATAACCTGTGATCATCATGACCTCGGTCTCTTTGAAGTTTTCTCGCACATGCCGGATGAGATCGAGACCACTGGCGCCCGGCATTTTCAGATCCGTGATTACCAGATCTACGGGTGTGGTATCAAGAACGCTGATCGCTTCAGACACACCAGGAGCCGTAAAGACCCGGTAGCCCTGAGAGGTCAAATTCCTCTGGAGCACTTCTAATGTGGTCGGAGCATCGTCGACAACCAGGATCCGGTCTTTCTTAGCGGAGTGGACCATTGGCGTTGTTCCCTTGCATCTCTTGTAACCTTGTCAATGGGAGTTGGATCTCGAACCGGGACCCCTGATTCAGGTGACTCTCCACATTGATAGAGCCCCCATGGGACGTCACGATTCCATGGACGACGGGCAAGCCCAAGCCCGTCCCTTGTCCCACATCCTTCGTCGTAAAGAACGGGGTGAATATTTTTTTGAGAACCTCTCCGTCCATGCCAGTGCCTGTGTCTTCGACCATGAGCGAAACGTGATCTTTGCCATGAAGTGTCCGCAGAGTGAGCCTACCGCCTGACGGCATTGCCTGTAAGGCATTGATGACCAGATTGACCAGGACTTGGTTTAATTGTGACGGATCCGCATGGACCTCGGGGAGGTCTGGTGAGAGATCACGGACGAGTTCTATTCCCTCTTTCATGCATTGAGACTCAAGCAAGTAAAGACTCTCTTCAACCACCTTGTTCAGATTAATCAGCGCTTTCTTCGGGGGCATAAGCCGGGCAAATATCAGGAGTTTCTTTACGATTTCCCTTGCATAGAGAGAGGCATTCAGGATCTTCTCAATATCTTGTTCGACCTGCCCGGGGAGGTCTGGACATTTCTTAACAAGTTGCGCAAATCCAAGGATATTCCCCAGCGGTTCGTTCAGCTCGTGGGATACACCAGCGGCAAGCTGGCCAATGGTGGCCAAACGATCCGCATGCCTCAGTTGTTCTTCCAGCTTCCATTTTTCCTCCTCAGCCTCTCTCCGCTTGATGATGATTCCGACCTCTTTTGCAACTGCATCAATGAGATTTCGTTCCTCTCTATAAAATGGCCCTTCGTCAAGCTCCGGTTTTTCCTTTCCGTAGACCACCTCGACCGTGCCTCGCCGTTGCCCACTCACCAAGATCTCCGCCACCAGTTTATGAATCCCCTCCCGGAAGGCAGGTGTTACGTAGGAACGGTCGTCCAAAATAACCCTTGCAGAGGCAATGTCAGGGTAAAGCCAGGCGGCGGGAAGAAGCTCAACAATGCCCTGCAAAATCTCATCCAGTGATATCCCAGGCTCGGCCACCAGTCGAGCGATTCCATAAAGGCACGTCAGCTCCTTGACCCGCTCTCGTAAGTCGACTTGGGCGTGTCGGTGTGCCAGCGCAATGCCCAAGCTTTGGCCGAGGTCTTCGTAACGCCCGATCCTATCCTCTGTGAAAAAGTTTTTCTGTTTGCTCTTCAATTGCAAAAGCCCGACGTTTTCATGATCAACAACAAGGGGGATCAGGGTAACGGAAGGGTACGAAGTGCTGATTTTGAACCGAGGGAGATAGGATTTTTTTCCACCCTCGGCTTGTCGGAGGAGTCTTTTCTTCGCATCATTGGTACAGAAGCTACCTTTTTTTGTAAAAAAAGGCAGAGTGGGATCAACACGGCCGCGGACAATATTTCCACAAAGGGAGATCAGGCCCGGATCATCCCTTAGTCCCGGGATCAATTCGCCCGTTTCGTTTTGCCGGAGTGTCGTGATTTGGAAGGGAAAGGACCGGTTAGGACGGCGCTCCATCTTACAACGAAAGTATTTATTGTGTTCCTTTACCCACAGTTCAACCCCATCACATCCGGAGAACTCCATAATCATCTTGGAAACGGTCTGCTGGAACTCCTTCCTCAAGATGCCTCGACTTGCGTATTGCAATATTCGATGGGATAGATCTCGAAAATCCTCTTTTCCCTTAGGAGGAGAAATATTCTTACTCACTCTTTTCGAACGGCTTGCTCCCATTGGCATTCGAATCCATTTTAGGCCTTATGGGGAATTATTTCAAGTTGCCTCTGGAAGGGAACCGGAGGTGTGTTTGAGGAGGGATGGGGAAAAACTTAAGTTCGGAGTTCGGAGGGTTAGATTCCTGGTTTTTCATCTTTCATTTTCTTAACTCCGAACTCCTAACTCCGGACTCCGAACTTATCACTTGATACCTTCTACATAAATTTCAATGAGGGTCAGACAGAGGGTGGCAATCAAAGGACCGGCCACCAGCCCGATCAAGCCAAAGGCCTGGATCCCTCCTAGGACAGAGAAGAAGAGTAACAGGGGATGGATGTTCGTCCTTGTACTGATCAGCTTTGGCCTGAGCAGATTATCCACCATACTGATCACCAGAGCCCCAAAGAGGAGGAGGAAGATCCCTTTTGAAAAATTTCCCTGAAGGATGTAGACAATAGCAGTAGGTCCCCAGACGAGAGCTGTTCCACCAATGGGGATAAAGGAGAGGAAGGCCATGGCAGTTCCCCAGAGGATCGGGGTGGAAATGCCAAGGATCCAGAAGATCAGTCCTCCCAATAGCCCCTGAAGAATCGCAACAACAATCCCTCCATAGATTGTGGCGTAGACCATTTCTTTGAATCGAAGAAGAATGAGATCCCTCTCTCTTGAAGGGATGGGAACAATTTCTTTCAATCTTCCCAACATACGATTTCCATCCTTGAAGAGATAGTAGAGGGAGAGGAGGGCGAAGAAAAATCCAATCAAGAAGGTGGAGAGACCTTTAAAGATCAGTGAGGTTTGGTTAAAAAGAAACGTGCTGATCTGTCTGAGGTTCTTCAATAGAAAATTGAAAGGGTCTATTTGGGAGAGGTTTAAATAGTGATCCAATTTGGCCCAGATCCACTTAAAAGGGGGAATTTCCCGAATCTGCTCCAGGTAGGCCTGAAGACGACCCGTTTTGATCATCTCTTCTAAATTCTGGTAAGCATTGACCACCTCATTGGCCAGAGAGATCATCAGAATAACAGAAGGCAAGACAATAATTAAGATGACCAGAAGGGTCATGACCCCCGCCGAGAGGACTTTCTTCTCCTTTAAGAGGTGGTGAAGTTTCTGGAAGAAAGGGTAGAAGACGATGGTCAAGAGAGTCGCCCATATGAGGGGTCCTAGAAAGGGAGAGAGGATTTGGTAAAAGAAGTAGAAAGAGAGAAAGGTGAGAAGGAGGGTGACGATAAAAAAAACATGTTCCCTTTTCATGATGACCTTATCTCGGCCTTCCTGACTTCCCTGCAAAAGGGACACCCACGAGGACAGAAGGGGTTGTTCCAACCTTTCCCGAGCTCTTCACCAGATAGATGAGAGGGAGGCTTCCAAGGGTGATGGCCATCTTGATCATATATTGACCTTTAATCAGAATCCAGATGGGCATGGTCCCGTAGAAAGCGAGGCTGATGAAAATCACACTATCCACCCAGGTTGAGATCGCATTGCTCACTAAGACTCTTGTCCACTTGAGCCGTTGAACACGGGCTCTCCAGAAAGAAAAGATTTCCGCATCGATGAGAGAACTGATGAAGTAGGCCGTCAGACTGGCGAAGACGATTCTGGGAGTGCTCCCCAAAACCCCTGAGAAGGCCTCCTGCCCGGAATAGAAGGAAGCAGGAGGAAGAACAACAGCCAGTTGGACATAGGCGGCCAGCAGGAGATTGGCAAGAAAAGCTGTCAGAATGACCTTCCGGGCTCCCTCTTTTCCTAAGGACTCGTTGATCAGATCGATCAGGGTGAAGGTGAGGGTATAAATAAAGATGGCGGCGGGGACCACAATCCCGCCCAATTGGACTGGCTTCGAAGCCGTCACATTGGCGATCAATTCACAAGCGATGTAGAGTCCGATGAGGATCGTCGTCATCTTTAGTTATTCCTTTGACCGAATAAGGAGGATGGGTGTTTCAGCCCTCGTTAAAACTTTGAGCGTCACACTGCCGAGGACCCACCGGGTAATCCCGGAACGGCCGTGAGTGCACATAGCGATGAGGTCCGCTCCGCTTTCTTTTGAAAAGTCAATGATTTCCGCAGCCACCTGCTGGCCTGTCTTTACCATGGAGGTCACCTTGAACCCTTTCTCTTTCAACTCTTCGGTAAGGGTGTGGAGATATTTTTCAGCTGCTTCCTTCTGTTTCTCATCCACGATAAGGGGCGTCACCAACTCCGGGGATCCATAAATTGGCATGAAGGGAACCACCTGAAACAGAATGATTTCCGCAGCGAAGATCTGGGCCAGTTTCTCGGCCTCCTCCAAACCCTTCTTGGCCAGTTCCGATCCATCCAGTGGAACTAAAATCTTTTTATACATAAGTCTCACCTCCTTAAATCTTTTAGCTATTTTATAACAATTTTGATTGGGCAAGGCAACAGAAAAGAGGCTATTGGATATTCCAATTGAATGACAGAGGGAATATTGAAAAAAACGATTTGACTTCTCCGGCGGGGAAATTAGAATGATGAGGGGAGGAAAGAATGTCCGTAATCGATTGCCGGGGGTTAGCGTGTCCACAACCTGTGATGACGACCAAGGAGGCCTTGGATCAGCTGAAAGAGGGAGAGTTGCTGGTCATCGTGGACAACGCCGTCTCCTGTAACAATGTGGAGCAATTCGCTCAGAGCCAGGGATGTTCTGTGGAGATTGAAAGGCGGGGAGAATACTTTCAACTTCATATTCACAAGGGGAAGAGTCGCCCTGAAGTGGAACGAGATCGCAAGAAGGAGATGGAGAAGGTCATGGTCTACATCAACGCTCACCTTCTTGGAGTGGGGGACGAAGCGTTGGGGTCGATCTTGATGAGGTCTTTTTTAAAAACCCTGCTGGAATTGGAGAAAAAACCCCTTCGCCTGATTTTGATCAATAGCGGGGTCCGATTGGCTTCCGAAGGGTCCGAGGTTCTAGAAACCCTAAAGATGCTATCAGAGAAAGGAATAGATGTTATCTCCTGCGGGACTTGTGTGGATTTCTATGGCTTGAAGGAAAAGATCAGGGTGGGAAGAATTTCCAACATGTATGAGATTACCCAATCCCTGTTGGAGGCGGACCGTTTGCTCAGGCCATGAACATGCTGGCAGAGAGCAAAGAGGATAGCGCATAGGCATTTTCAGTCAAATCGTTCCCTAGTCTTATGGTTCGGCAGTTTTTTACCATACGACAAAGTGACCATCCGATCATCACACTTCTTATGCGCCATGCCCCGTGCAACTTAGCATGAAATGCGTTTTACTATTTGAATCGGTCTATCAGGTGATGAGAGCTGAAAAGATTCTCATGGGAAAAGGCTTTCCTGTTGATCTCATCCCCGTTCCACGACAGATTAGCTCCGATTGTGGTGTGGCTATCGAGTTCCCAGGGGAAAAGAGAGAAGAAGTCCTGTCACAGCTAGAGGGCTCTCGTCTTTCGATCGTGGGATTTTATACGAGAGATCCAGAGGGGGGATTCAAGAAAGTCCAATAGAGAAAAGGGATGTTTCGCTGGGCAGAGAGATCACTGAAGAAATTCAGAAAGAGATGGTTCGAAGCGGAGAGGGGGATGGATCAAGTGCGATTGACTTCCAAGGTTAATAAGGCGGGCTGAGCCTCAAAGGTGGGGCCCGAGGATCTGGCTCAAGTCTTGAAAGACCTGCCTCTTCGAAAAGACCCTAACGTCCTGGTGGGGTTGGAGACCTCTGACGATGCGGGGGTCTATCAATTGAATGATGAGGTGGCTCTGATCCAAACCGCCGATTTTTTCACCCCCATTGTCGATGATGCCTACACCTTTGGCCAGATCGCCGTTGCCAATGCCCTGAGTGATGTCTATGCCATGGGAGGGAAACCCCTCACCGCTCTCAATCTGGTCGCCTTTCCCATCAAAACCCTTCCTCCTTCAGTATTAAAAGAGATTCTTCGAGGAGGCCTCTCGAAGATGGAGGAAGCAGAAGTTGCTCTCGTGGGAGGTCATACGGTCGAGGATCCGGAGATCAAATATGGTCTGGCCGTAACAGGAATAGTCCATCCGAAAAAAATTCTTACCAATGCCGGGGCCAAGCCAGGGGACCTACTGGTTCTGACCAAACCTCTCGGTACAGGGATCATCTCCACAGCCCTCAAAGGGGGGGTCGCTTCAAAGGAAGCAGTGACCAGAATGGCGGAGACGATGATTGCACTCAATCGAAAGGCCTCCGAATCGATGCAAACCTTCCCTGCCCACGCCTGTACGGATATCACGGGATTCAGTTTTATTGGCCATGCCCTGGAAATGGCGATTGCAAGCCAGGTGGGAATGGTCATCCACTCCCCCAATATCCCCCTTCTTCCGGAGGCCATGGAATATGCACGATTGGGGTTGCTCACCGGAGGAGGACATTCCAATCGTCAATTTTTCTCCTGTCGAGTTGCAGCTGATGCTGGCCTCTCTCCCCTGCTGATGGACATCCTTTATGATCCTCAGACCTCCGGTGGACTCCTGATCTCTCTGTCTTCGGACCAAGCGCAAAATCTCGTGGAGACTCTTAAAAAGGAGGCGCAAATGGATGCGTGGATTGTTGGTCAGGTGGTTGAAGGCCCCCCGGGGAAAATTCAAATCATTTGATCTTTTTCCTTCGCAGTCCCTTAGTTATAGGTTCTAAGAAGTTTGTATGTCAGGGATACCTTTCCTTTCGATTTCTTTGTTGCAAGAAGAATTGCCTTTATATATAATGTGTCCACGAGTCAACAGAAGGGGGGATTTTATCTTTTTTGGAAAAGAAGGATGAACCTACTGCTAAGGTTCAGAATCTTGTGGTGGCTCGATATCGGGACGGGAGAGTCATCAAGGGGACAACTTATGATTTTGGACCCTTGAAGAAAGGGTTCCACGTGGTTCCTCTCGGCGAGGAAGGGGGAAAGGTTTCGAATGTCCTTTTTTCCGATTTGAAGGCTGTTTTTTTCGTAAAATCGCTCGAGGGGAAACAGGATCATCCCTCCACAAAAGAGGAGATCGAAGAGAAGGCAGAGCCAGGTGGGCTGATGAAAGTGAAGATTACCTTTTTGGATGGAGAGACTCTGTTAGGAACGACGCAGGGATATGCCCTGGAAAGAGACGGCTTTTTTGTTGTCCCTTTGGAGGAGGATAGTAATAATCGAAGGATCTACGTCCTCTCAAAAGCGGTCAAACGGGTGGATACGTGGAAATAATCGGGGGGTGGTTTCTTCAGTCCCTTGTCAGAATGAGGACTTCGGAGTAGGATAAAATTAGATAGACAGAGTGGATATGGTTCTATGGATATCGAGGTTAAACTTTTTGCCACATTAAGAGATTATCTTCCCAAGGGGAGCAGTCGTTTTTCTTGCAGGATGGAGGTGGATGGCCACACCCGGGTGCAGGATATTTTGGAAAGGCTCAAAATACCTGATGAGATCCCTAAGATCATCTTGATCAACGGCGTCCATGGAAAGAAGGAGCAACCGGTCAAGGACGGCGACGTCGTGAGCATCTTCCCTCCAGTGGCAGGTGGCTGAAAAAATTCCAATAACCAAATCCCCTGCCTGCAGGCAGGCTCCAAATAAATCTCAATAACCAATATTCAATCACCCAAACCTGACCAAAAACGTTTCGAATCTTGCCATAAGACCCTTCTACCGGCAGAAATTGCAGATTGAAAAAGCCCTGCCTGCGCAGGTTAAGTCTAAAATTTGAAATTGAATTTGTTTTGGTTATTTGAAAATTCGATAATTGGGATTTGTCTGGAATTTGGAACTTGGTGATTGGGATTTGACAAAGTGTTTATTTCTTTCTTTGTCGTCCATCTTTAATCTTATTCTTCAGCCTCTCGATTTGATCAGGCTTGGGATCCAGTTTCAGTGCCTTTTCGTAAAGCTCGATAGCTTTTTCGATTTTTAGGAGCTTGAAATAGCTGTCGGCCAGATGTTCCGTGATGATCGGATCATCGGGGGTTAATTGGGTTGCTTTTTCGAGCTCGACCACGGCCTTGTTGTAGTCACCGAGTTTGAAATAGATCCACCCCAAACTGTCAGTGATGTACCCCATATTGGGTTTAAGCGTCATCGCCTTCTGAATCAATTGAAGCGCCTCCTCGAGACGGATGCCCCGGTCAGCGTAGGAATAGCCTAAGTAGTTCATGGCATCGGCGTGGTCGGGTTTGATTCGCAGAACCTCTCTCATCTGGGCAACCATCTTCTCGAATTCTCCCATCTTATCGTAAAGGGCTCCCAATTGAAAATGGAGATCCACATTTTCCCCATTCTGATCGAGCCCCTTTTGGAGGGTGGCCAGGGCCTTCGGCAATTGGTTCTCTTTTTCGAACAAGTCAGCTAGGATGAGATAGAGGGGCACCTCGTTCGGTTTCGATTTGATTGCTTCCTCCATCGTATGCATGGCTTCTTTCGTTTTATTCTGTTTCTTAAAAATCAGAACCATGCTTCTCCTGGCGTCCGAAAAGAGATTGGATTCAGGAAGGATCTTCTCGAATTCCAAAAGGGCCTGCTCGAGGAGTCCTTTTTCCACATAGGTAGCCCCTAAATAGTACCGTACCCGATCGTCCTTTGGGTTGGCCGCAAGGACGAAGTTGAATTCTAGGATCGCCTGATCGAATTTGCCTTGTTCTAAATAGATCAGGCCAATCTTCGTTCGGATATTGAGGTCTTCTGAATCGGACTTCTGGATCTCTCGAAATTGATTCAATGCTTCATCCAAATTCTTTTTTCGCATAAAGATCTGCCCCAGACGGGTTCTTGCCTTCTTATTGTCCGCGTCGAGGGAGAGGATTTTCTGATAAACTTCGGTGGCTTTTTCGGGCTCATTCTGGAGTTCATGCACGATTCCGAGATCCATCAGAACAGAGATGAGGTTGGGGTCAATGGCAAGGGCCTTTAGGAAATATTCCTTAGCCTTGTCATAAGCTCTCGTCTCCGCATAAATTCTTCCAAGGGAATAGAAACCCATCACTGAATTGGGTTCGATCTTGAGAAACCGGTTCATCAGATCGATGGCCTTCTCATATTCCCGGGCATCGGCATAGAGGGAACTCAGGTAGAGATAGCTCTCTCGATGGTCGGGAGCAATCTCAATAGCCTTTTGGTAGGATTGAATGGCCAACTGGTTATTCTTAAGAGAGGAGTAAAGCCCTCCGAGCATTAAATGGGCGGTTAGGCTATTGGGATCATAAAGCAGGGCCTTCTGGCACTCCTCAATTGCGTCGTTGATCAACCCTTTATGGACGTAGAGAATTGCAAGTTCCACATGGAGAGAAGGGTTTTTCTTATCATAAGCGACAGCGTCTTTAAGATGCTTGATGGCTTCATCCAATTTTCCCTCCTTTAATTTGAGCTGAGCGAGGAGAAAAGGATAGTAAGCACGAGGGTTCGAAGGTGCTTTCTTCGGGGATTTGGTCTGGACCGTTTGTAAGGATGGGGATTCCGGTCTTGAGGGTTCTGTCCTCGGCGGGCCTGCACAATCCACCAGAAAAAGCGAAGAGAGAAAAAGAGAGAGCAGAACCACACTATAGGATTTCACAATATTTTCATAACATTATTTATCCATACAGTCAATGAGGACTCATTCCTTTAGAGGTGATTAGACGTCCAATGTAGGTTTGGCTTTTTTCTCAAAACGGTAAAGGGTTCTCGGGTTGACCTTCAAAATGTCAGCCGCCATTCTTTTATTTCCATCTGTTGCTTTCAAGATCTCGGTGATATATTCGGCCTTGATTTCATCCAGAGATTTATGCTCCTTGACCCCCTTCTTAATCAGGGCAGAAGATCCTTCAATCAGATTTCGAGGGAGGTCATGGGGGGTTAGCAGGTTCTGCTCTGTGATGATGACAGCCCTTTCAATCACATTCTCCAATTCCCTGACATTTCCCGGCCAGTCATATTCCAGGAGGACATTCATGGCTTCTTTGGAGATCCCATCGATCTGTTTTTTCGTCTCTTTAGTGTAAAGATCGAGAAAATGATAAGCGAGCAAGGAGATATCCTCTTTTCGATCCTTTAGGTCGGGAAGGAAGATAGGAAAGACATGGAGACGGTAGAAAAGGTCTTCCCGGAACTTTCCCTTTTTCATGTTGGCCTCTAAATCCTCATTGGTGGCTGCAATCATCCGGACATCGATCTTGATCCTCTCCGTGCCTCCCACCCTCATCAATTCCTTTTCCTGAAGCACCCGGAGAAGTTTAACCTGGACCGAGGGGAGAATGCTGGAGATCTCATCGAGAAAGACCGTCCCGCCCTCGGCCTCTTCAAACAGACCTCTCTTCGCCTGAACCGCCCCAGTGAAAGCTCCTTTGGTATGACCAAAAAGTTCACTTTCCACCAAGGTTTCAGGAATGGCTCCGCAATTGAAGGGGATGAAAGGCTGATCTGCCCGGGCGCTATGGTAATGAATGGCTTTGGCCACCAGCTCTTTCCCCGTCCCACTCCCTCCATAAATGATGACCGTACTATTGCTGGGAGCCACCTTCTCAATCAGAGAGAAGATCTCCTGCATCTTCTTGCCCTTTCCGATGATATTAGCAAACTCAAATTTTTTCCTCACCTCTATTCTTAAAAGGCGATTCTCCTTTAGGAGAAGATTTTCCTTTTGGGCCTTGGAGATATGGAGGAGAAGGTCATTGAAGTCAACGGGCTTCGTAATATAGTCGTTCGCCCCCACCTTGATCGCCTCAACGGCGGTTTCGATCGAACCATAGGCTGTCATCATGATGACTGGAACCTCGGGCCTTGTTCCCTTGATCGTTTTGAGAAGCTCCATGCCATTCATCTCTGGCATCATGAGGTCGGTCAAAACCAGATCGAAAAGATTCTTTTCGATCATTTCAACTGCCTGTCGACCGTTATGGGCGACTTCCACTGCGTACCCCCCCATCTGGGTAAGACCTCGTTGAAGCATCTCCCGAACAGGAAGTTCGTCATCCACTACTAGTATTCTCATAGGTTCCATCTGCCCCCCCTTTAGTTTCGGTGAGGATTTTAAGTGTATTATCTCAAAAAAAATTGTTCGAATCAACCCGCCTTTTTCCCATCTCCTATTTCCGATAAGGCCCTTTGTCTGTGCGTTGAAATCCATCGATAGCCTGTGGCATCCACTCTTCGACGATGCCCAATGCGTCGGCTGGAGGGCATTATCCGAATTCACTCAAGATTTCGGGTGAACACTCTGCTCCTTAAGGCGAATGAAAGGGTCTCAGGGTCGACCCAGAGCATTCGGGATGAGGGAAGGGTTGACTGTTTGGCAATTTCTTATAAAATAGTAGGGCAGGTCTATCGCCGTTGAAAACGGGATTGAGGAGATCATGATGGAAGATCGAATTCTCATTGTTGATGATGAAGAGTTAATCTGCCGCCTCTTGGCTCAAAGGTTGACCGGTGAAGGGTATTTGTGTGTGACCGCCAATAATGGAAGGGAGGCCCTCAACCATTTTTATAAAGATGCCTTTTCCCTCATTATTTCAGACATCAAAATGCCGGAAATGGACGGTATTGAGCTGTTGAAGAGAGTGAAAAGCTTAAACCCAAATATGATGGTCATCATGGTCACGGCCTATCCTGAAATTGACATGGCGGTGGAAGCGATGCGCCTGGGGGCCTACGATTTCATCATTAAGCCCGCAGACCTGGATTTGATCGTGCTCAGTGTGAAGAAGGCTCTGGAGAAGAAACGACTGGAAGAGGAGCTAGAGGCTTATCATAAGAATCTGGAGAAGTTGGTGGAGGAGAGAACGGCCAAACTTCAGAATGCCTACCGAGTCCTAAAAAAAGCCTATTTCGATTCGGTCAAGGTTCTGGCAGAGGCCATTGACGCAAAGGACCCCTATACCCGGGGCCACTCCGATCGTGTGAGGAGAATGAGCCTAAGAATTGCCAAGCATTTAGGTTTTAGCGAAGAGAGATTGGAGAGCCTGGAGTATGGGGCCCTCCTTCACGATATCGGCAAGATCGGCATTAAGGATGAAATCCTCCAGAAACCCGGGGTCCTCAATCCAGGGGAGTATCAATTGATCCGAGAACATCCATTGATTGGTGTAAAAATTGTAGAGGGAATCAATTTTTTCAAAGACAAGATCCCGATGATCCGTAATCACCATGAGTGGTTTGATGGAAAAGGATATCCAGATGGACTAACAGGTGAAGCCATTCCCCTTGAGGCGAGGATTATTGCCGTTCCGGATGCCTTCGATGCGATGACGAGTGTGAGGCCTCATGCTCCCAACAAACCCCTCCAAGATGTCCTGAAGGAACTGGAACGGGGGAAACACACCCAATTCGACCCCAAGATTTTAGAGATTTTCTTGCGTCAAAAGGTATACAAGTTGTAACGATGCCAGCGAACCTCACCCCCGATTATCTCGAAGCAGAAGCAAAATTCAAACAGGCCAAAACGCCCCAGGAAAAGATCAAGGCCCTTGAGGTCATGATGGCCGTCATCCCAAAGCACAAGGGGACGGAGAAGATTCGGGCGCAACTGAAGACCCGCATGGCCAAATTGAAGGAAGAACTCCATCGAAAACCGACCATCGGGAAAGCAGAACAGGCCTTTTATATCAAGAGAGAGGGATCCGCCCAGATCACCCTTCTTGGCCTTCCCAATTCTGGCAAATCGGCTCTTTTTACAAAAATGACCAATGCCTATTCTGAGGTGGCCGACTACCCTTTCACAACCCAGAAACCCATTCCTGGAATGATGAAATTTGAAAATCTTCAGATCCAAGTGGTGGACACTCCTCCGGTTCAGTTGGATCATGTGGAGCCCGGATTCTCCAACCTCCTTCGAAACGCAGACGCCCTTCTCCTCCTGGTGGACCTCACCGAAGAACCCATTTTTCAGTTGGAGATTCTTCTCGAGGTGCTGAGGGAGATGAGAATAAGTGTAGGTGGCAAGGACCCCATTCCCTCCCCGGAAGTGGGATGGGCCTTTCTGAAAGCACTCCTTCTCGGGAACAAATGCGATCTCAAAAACGCTATGGGACCATACGGGGACTTTGAGGCCCGGTTCAAAGAGACCTTTCCTATCCTGCCCATCTCTGCCAAAGAGGGAATGAATATTGAGCAGTTGAAAGAAGAGGTTTACCAACTCCTCGGCATCATTCGAGTTTATACCAAGGCACCTGGAGGGGAGCCCGATCTCTTAGAGCCTGTTGTCCTTAAAAAGGGGGGCACTGTGGAGGATGTGGCTCTTTCCATTCACAAAGACTTGCGAAGATCTGGGGATCGGGGAAATTCGATGGGCAGATGGTCAAGCGGGATCATCGGCTCAGCGAGGGAGATATCATCGAGCTGCATCTCTAATCCCCCTCAAGGGGGATTAGTTCGGAGTCAAGAGTAATGAGTTCGGAGTCTCTTAAGAAATCTTTGAGTCTTTTTTCCTTTAAAGAATCACTCCGAACACCCAACTCCGAACTCCGAACTTGCGGACTTGGTCGTAGAGACTTCCTCCTTTGGCTATTGGGACTCTCCCTCCTTCCTACTTTCCCGTTTTCTATTCGAAAAACCCAGGCCCAAGGGGGCTTGCCTCCTCCACACGATAAAAGAGGGACCATCGCTGAATTCTTTAAAGGTGAGAAACTTGAGTATGAAATTGGATTCGGGTTCATCAAGCGAGTGGCTGTGGGAAGATTGACTTTCATGACTCTGGGGAAAACGGGTCGTTATTTGGCCATCCTTCACGCTGAGACCGTGGGTGTCTTGGGTTGGGTCGCCCGTTATCGAGTAGACACGTATCGATCGACGATGGAGGAAATCGATGGGGGGAGACGCCTAAGGGCCCTGTCCTTTGAGGAGGATGTAAAGATCGGCGACAAATTGAGGCGGAAGATTTCTCTCTTCGATTACGAGAGGAGGAAATGGATTAAAGTACGACGGAGAAAAGATGGAACGGTGGGGAGGACGGAAAAGGAGATCCCACTAGGTGAGACGTATGATGATTTCCTCACCGCATCGTATAATTTCCGGTACGGGGTCTACGGTGAGATTGAAAGAGGGAAGAATTATTCTGTGGCAACCTTTCCGCAAAAAGGCCGCTCCACCTATGAGGTGATCGTAGTAGGAAAAGAAGAGGAAGAAGGGAAGAGAAGTCTGGATAGGTCCAGCGAGGGAAAAGAATTCTTTGTCAAACTTCTTTTGGGTCCAGAGATTACCCACTCGAAAGAAGGTCTTATCGAAGGTTGGTTATCAAAAGAATTATATCCTCTGGAAGGGATCATCAAAGATGTGTTTCTTTTTGGGGATGTGAAAGGCATGCTGATCAAAAATAGTCGAGGATAATGTTCTCTTGCGGAATTCGGGATGCGCCTGCCGGTAGGGAGGGGGTGCGAAGAGATTTAGATTGAGGTTAAGGTTAAGGCTGAGGTTCAGTAAACCTTAACCTCGACCTCAACCTTAGCCTTGTGAAATGGATACGGTATCACGATATTTCAGACTCCACCGAAAGGACATCGCCTATTTCAAATTTATCATTGAATCCTATGAAGGGATGGCCGTCGTGAGAACCAGAGATCCGCGCGAGGCAGTCGTGGAGTTGATGGTGGCCCCGGGATGGGA
>SMTZ1_10007685_pt1 | contig 20743 bp, 17 predicted proteins | sample DeeMarSWOR136_30_FD_25667 | JGI IMG/M metagenome (IMG submission 25667) | reverse complement strand
CATGTTGACGTAAAATGTGTGTTTGGGTTCTATGTTTCCAACATTGTCAATAGCCCAGTATTCAACCTTGATATCCGTGCCATCTTGTGTTATATCAAATGATCCCGTATCACCTGTTATGGTGCCTTGTGCGCCGTTAATTGCGTATTTAATCTCTCTTACTCCAGAACCTGCTACATCGCAACCGATTTCTGGATCTTCTGCAGTCACAGTTACTGTTAGGTCGCTGACATACCAATCGTTATCTCCATCTGGCTCTGGTGGGTCAAGTAATCGTTCAAATGTAACTGGTGGAGTATCGTCAACTCCGATTCCTCTTACGTCAGCCTGGTTTTCTGGGAAGTTATCGTTGTCATCTTCTATGTAGAATTCAACTGAGTAGACACCTTCGTCTACAAACTCGAAGTCTTCGAAATCATCACATAGGTATGAGCCAGTTAATGGTGTTAAGATATCGATACCTTCCTCCAAGTCTTCATAGATAAGATTTCCGTTTTCACAGTCTGTTATGAACTCGTAGATTTCAGCGTAACAAGTCATGTCTCGTTCTGGGAATGTACCAAGGTTATACACCATTGCCGTAATTGCCTGCCATCCAGGTGCAACATATGCATCTACACCGGCTACGCCCCAAAGTTGGTACGATACGTCTGCTTGGACACCAAAGATGTTCGAACCAGGCATAAACCCATAGTCGGCATAGTCAATCCAGCATTGTGATCTCCACAGGTCAAGTCTTATCATCCAGAATGTGTTTGCTGCACTGGCACCAGGCCATAGTTCAGCCCAGTAGAAACCTGGAGCCATCTTGAATTGTTCAAACAAGACTGAGATTTCATACTCTGCATAGCCAAACCAAGATCGACCTGTTGCTTCTTCATTGAATTCGATCTGTTTCATGGTTTCAATCTCATCACCTGGGTCTCCATCATCATCAGTCCAGAAGGTTACCTCCCAGTTCTGTGAATGTGCACCGGTGTAAATTATTAAGGCGCGCATTTCATCTATCTTTGTAGTTTTTAGAATTTCGAAGTCGTCAAGGATCGATCGACGTGGGTTACCTAACAAGCTATAACCGTTGCTTCCATCGGTGTCACCGTTATCCCAGACCAATTCGTCACCTCTTCCACCAATTGGTGGTGTTTGGACTTCTACAGCAACATCGTGGAAAAAGTTTAGTTGAATGGCCTTTTGGAATTGGTCATTTGCACGATTGTTATCTTCAGGATCACTCATATCAGTCCAAGCTTTACATAAGTATGTTAATTTGCCATACGTTTCTAATGGAAGGAATTCTGGTTCCCAATCGTCGAATTGGTATAATTTTTCTTGACCAGGGACTATACTCTCACAACAAACTTCATCTTCGTACTCAGGTTCTTTTATAGGAAGCCCATAAATGACAATATTATCGACGTACCAGTAGTTGATATTCCAGCTGTATCCGTCAAATGTCCAACTTACATGGAACGTAGATGATCCAACATTATCACCAGTTATAATTTCTATGTCTTCCGCTGGTACAGAACCTGTAGGTGAAATGTCCCATACGCTAGTCCATGTGTTTCCATCTGGAGAGGTTTCGACACGTAATGTATATGGTGTAGTATAGTGGTTTACATTGTGTTTAAATTGTATTTTTACCATACCGTAATTTTGTGTGTTTATTGGAGGTGTATACAAGCGGAACATACCGGTTTCTGATGGATAATAATAGAATCTTGCTTCATAAGGTGATCCACCAGCATAGCTTGAGTAACTGTAACTCCATTTGGTATTGGTTATTGTCCATCCAGCGGGTGGGAATACATAAGTTGGGAAATATTCCTCTATAAGTAGGTCCTGTTGAGTGAAATCTATTTCAGCTATTGCTACATGTGTTTTGAAACAGCATTCGTCGTATTGACCTACGTTTTTAATTGTAGATTTAACTGTGAATACTTGAGCGGGTCCAGTATCTGGTCCTTCAAATGAAAGTGCAGAAACGTCGTGTAGGAATGGATAATACAAGTAAAGTAGTCTTTGTTTCTTGTCGTTCTTTGAGTTGTTATCTTTCAAGAGTGTATAAGCTGTTAATGGATATTCCTCCACAGTATCTTGGAATTCTGGATTGTGCCATTCAGAAGGTGTCCATCCTGGGAAGTCAACTAATACTTCTTCATCAAATGGAATTTCTGCGTCTTCAACTAATTCTGCATACTCTGCACAACCAGCGCATCCTTCGATAACGACAGAATCGATGTAGATACCACTTCCATATTCTAAATAATAGTAGTAACTACCAAAGTACCATCTTACCTGGAATGCATCACCTATGTCTTCACCCCAACCGTAACAGCCAATTTCATATGGTAAGGGTCCAAGATCACTGGTAATTGGGTTATCCCAAGGACTTACATCACGCCATGCACTTGAAGCATTTTTTCTATAGTGCAAATAGAAGTATGGGCTATAAGAAGCACTTTTATCAAGTAACATTCTAAACTTGACGTTTATTTTTTCATAACCTGTAGCATTAACTGCTGGTGTTTGTAAATAACCATTTGAAATGTAGTGGCCAGAATAGTATCCATAGTATGCCTCTGGCGGTATTCCTACTGCTTTATTTGTGTTTGATTGTTCATAGCCATAATACTCCCAGCCTTCTGGTGGCCATGTATCAAATTCTTCTTCTAGTAATAATGGTCCAGCTTCACACTTTATAATTTCGAATTGTACATCAGTAACTTCGCTGTTGTTACCATAGTTTTTCACAAGTAGTTGGATTTCCATTGGATCTACTGCAGGACCGTCTGCTGGTTTTACAATAGATTTAACACCAACATCATGTTCAGGTGGTATGCATTGTTGTATAAACATCGATGCAGTTATTTCAGCACCGGCCTCGAACATTTCATATTCAAGCATTTCTCCAGTTTCTATATCAACTGTAGCTTGATAACCACCAGAAACTGGGGTGTACAAATAAGCGCTTAAATACAATGTTTCTAACTCTCTGTTGTAACAGCCGTCCTGTGCATAAAGCAGACAAACACCCATTCCACCGATGACTGTAGCTTCACCAGTCTCTAGGTCAACTTCATAAAGATATGACTCTCCACCGAATTTAACATCCCAAGTGTAACATGTACCATCCATGTCAAATGCTAGAGCAATGTGTGTTTGACCAGTTCCGAATGGACCTATTAGTTCTTGGGTACCGTCTTCTGAGTTGACTTTATATAGGTCATAACTAGCAGCACCATACAGTGTCTGATCAAGTGGATTTTCTGCAAGACCGTTAAGACCAAGGCCTCCACCGCCAATTTCTTCAATATCTCCAGTCTCTGGATCTACTTGATATAAAGCTCCGTTCGCGTACTCAACGCAAAGCCATCTCTCATCGCATGTATAGTCCCCGCCAGCCAGGAAGTTCACAGATGTTTGAGTTGAAAGTTGAATTATGTCACTCGGATCATATATATCCCAATAACATGGTCCTTCTCCATGTGGACCTAATGCTGCGGTATATCCATACATGTAAATCTGGGGTGCTAGCGGCGCGTAGTTATTGTCATTACTATTAATCATCTCTTGCGCATTGTTGTTATTACCTGATAATTGGTTTTGTGTCAATGTCGTCGATATTGGTGCTAATCCATCTGGTGCATTATGTATATAAGCTTCACTCATATTTTCTTTTCCATTGTTTGCATTGTTATTGATATCTATCTCATCAGCCTTTTTTTATAGAACAATTTGTTTTTCTTCATTTTAGTTCCTCCCCGTTTTTCAACGGTATACTATAACATATTATGTATTCCTTTATAAATATTTCGCTTTAAATATAGAATTATGGAAAGAATTAATGCATATTTAGAGCTTTTATTCATAAAATAGAATAAAACAACAAATCTTAAGATATCAAAAGTCAATAGCTAACAAGTATTAATTAAACAATTATAGATTATTCCAAAATAATTTATATAAACAAAACAGCTTTTAAAATAGTATTAAAAAATATTTATAAATAATACATTTAACACAAGTCAAACAATTCACATTTTGTCAAATAGCTCCTCATCTGAAATACTTCTATTAATTCACCCGTTCCACGCAATAAACAGTAGTTACGAATGTATAACCAAAAATCAAAAAAGTAGCAACAAAAATACAACCAACATCCAAAAACGATAATAGAATTATCAGAAATAGCGAAATTTTAGAATAATTCCAATAGAATTTTCAGAATATTGATAAAACAACTACCGCTAATTAATAACCCTCAATTCTCCATGAAAATCAATCTATATACTACCCAGATTATATACAGAAACATCATCAAATAAGATGAAAGATGACAATTTCTCAGAGGCACATACCAGATTCTATGTTTCAATCTAGAATATATACTAACCCAAAAGATTGTACAAAACAAAAGAAAGTAGGATCAGAAAAAGTCGTACAACATAAAAAAGTGAACATGTTTTACCACAAAACTGTTTTTTAGTCTTATATCCAATTTCAATACTCCATCTTTACCTGAAATCCCTTGCTATTTGAAATGCTATTTCTTGAGAAAATACGGGGAGATTGGTGATAAATATGAAATACCGATCATCATCATATTTCTCAGCAGGCATCTTCTCCACCATTGAATTATCTAAAATTACAAGTGTTGTTTTTATTTGAATTACTCGTCTGTCGCTCTTTCCATAAGCGGTTTTATTGATCTCATAAACATAAACATACCAAGTTCTTTTATTCTCCTTGAATTCTTCTAGAAATTTATTGATACGTTTTGTTCTAATTACTCTGATAATAAAAGGGATGCCATATCTATATAAAATATCTACAGTGACTGCTCTGAAAAAACCCCTATCCATCAATACTGCTTTTATATCAATCATCTTCTCAATATTTTTAACAAGCTATACAGAACGTTTACCTTGATCATAATCATTAAAAACAGGTTCAAAATCAACGGTGAATTTATCATTTTCTACAATATCTACAGATATGATTCTGTGAAAGCTATGTGTTCCAGATTGTTTTCTACTATGAACAAGTTTATCGATATCATCACACTTTTTATACGAGGCTTCCAATCACGTTTCTTCTTAACATATAGCGGCACATTATAATAATCTATAGCCAAATACACCTTTACTTTTTGGTCTATCAATCCATCTTTTGAACAGATTTAAGTTAATAGTTTTTTAAAATCAAGAAGTACATTCCTCCATCCATAAGTTTTAATTCTATTAATTACCATATATGAACAACATATATTTTTTTAGTATAAACTTAGTTCTGTTACCGCAGTCTCAATATATTGATTTAGAAACGATGTCTGTAACAGAATCCCAAAAAGCTCTTGATTGCTACATATTATATTACAACTAAGAGGGAGTTTAATATCTTTCTTCAATGTCTTCAAAATAGTGTTATACATCTTTTTGTGCATTCCCATCCCAACTGCGTGTTTTGTTAGAACATATCAAAATCACAGTACACACACTTAAATTTTTAACTTGCGGAACTATAGTAAATTGCGCGGCTTTCCCCTCAAGGAAAAAAAAAACACCTAATGACGTTTTAGTTAAAATTATCAAAGCGGTTCATCCCACCAACTAAGGGTTGGGGATTTTTCGCCTTGGATTATGTTAAACTGAAAATTAGGTAAGAATTTCTAAAAATATCCTAAATGCTGAGTTTCTTAACCATTTTTAAAAAAAGTAGAAAGCATTAATTGATTTCAATAACTGATTTATTTTATACATAAAGAAATATAAAATTATTAAATAATATAGATTCAAAGGAAATTAATAATTAATATATCATTAAATATCATTAATAGATATTAATAAAAATAAAGAAAAAAAATGAGGTATTAATGATTATTAGAGATTTAGTATCTTGTAAAAAATTGGGAAAAATGATAATAACTTTTCAAGCAACGGAAAACGTTGTATAATGTTATAGATAAATTGAATTAACGGTAAATAAATCCATTGTTTACTTTTTGGGCGAGTTACCTTATATGTTGATTCTTGACTTACTTGACCATACTGGTCTTTAGCTTTAGCCGAGATAATATAGGTACCTTTGGTAGTCCAATTATGCGATAATGTAATTGCTTGACCTGAAGGATAAGGACCAACCCATCCAGTATCTGTACCATCATCCCATTTGACAAAATAAGATACATCTGAGCCTTCTGGATCCACAGAAGAGAACGTATGATTATAATCTACCCCCACCTTACCTTCTTTATCACCAGTTATTGTTGGCCTACTTGGAGGATAATTTAGTCCCGTACTAAAAGACCATACGTCACCTTCAGTTGTTAAGCCTTTACTATCTACAGATTTGATTTTCCAATAATACGTTTTCAATATTTCCAAATCCTCAGGTATATCAAAAATGATCTCCTTCTGGGAGGCATTATATGGACCAATTGTCGCAATATTCTCTTGCGGATCAGGATTATCTTCCTCAAAGTATATTTTGTAACTCACTATGTCACCGATATTTGGATCTCCTCCTTTCCAACTCAGATTTGCTTGAATTGGTACGTCCTTTCCACCATCTGGAGGTTGTGGATTACTAGGTTCATTTGGTGGACGGTTTGGTTGTGTTAAGAAAGTCCAGTTCTCAGAATGAGATGAATAACCCCATCTATCCCACGCTACTATGTTCCAATAATACCTGGTACCAAATTGAAGTATGCCAACATCATAATAGCTATTAGTTATATTATTTACAAGTTTATCAGGTGGAAAATTCAAACCAAAGTACACATCATAATATGTTGTATCATTATCAGGATCCCCACCAGTCCAAGATAGATTAACTTTAATAGGAACTTCAGTTGAATTATGCATAGGGATGGGATTACTAGGAATATAGGGTGCATGATTATCCCTCGTGGTGAAATTAAATATTGGACTTTCTGTTTTATTATCTTGTTTGTCCCATGTGACAATTTTCCAATAATAAGTAGTGTTCCATTCAAGTATGTAACTAGGTGTAAATGACAAACTTGTCTGGTTACTAATAACCTTTGGTGGAGGAGTTTCATCTCCAAAATAAACATCATGTTTTTTAGGATCTGTATTGACACCTGCGAGGGTACCTGTAGTTTCATCCGATTTATCTGATTCTGAATCAAAAACCGAGGCTATTACCATTACATTATCTTGATACACTTCATCAAAAATTTCGAAATCCGGATCTTCTTCATCTAAATCGTTATCGTAATCACATCCATCCCATTCCATAGAATCTTCCCAACTATCACCTGCACTTATTTCAATATCTTCATTCCAGAAAATGAAATTTATCTATCCAATACGAAGAATCAACCTCTGTTACATAAACATGAAGATGCCCGTCATAATCAGACGCTTCATTGTTATCAACGGTAACATAGATGTTAAAAGCAGTAAGATTCCACTGCAAGGTAGGTTCTACATGCACACCAGTTGCACCATCCTCAGGATTAGGATTAACAGCTCCAAGCCATTCAACCCCAACAGACAAATCAATATCAGAAACGACCCGATTTCCACAGGATTTAATACTTGCATTATAATTTGTCAAACAGCTTTCTGTATCCTCTGCACCTTCATTCTTCTTTGCACCACCATCAAACCAAACAGTTGGTTCGCGCTGTAAGTTCAACTCAATTGTTCTTTGAAGAGCATGTTTGTTTTTATTACGAACAAGTGTTACATAATAAAATGGATACCAATGTGCATTATATATTATTTTCAACGCTTGATGTGCGTATTTACATGGAACACAAGTTGTAGCAGTACCAAATTCTCCAAGAATTGTATGTGTAAAATCCCTAGAATCAGTCGATTCTAAATTAGAATGCGCTAAGTTAACCGCTGAAGCCATCGCTCCTACTGTTGATGAAAATACCAGCATAGATACTAATAAATATACCATTTTTTGTCTCATCTTCATATTTCCCCTTATTTGAAATTCTATTATAAATAACTATAGAAAATCAAATATATAAAGGTTTATGTTGAAATCAATTAAAAGAAAAAATGAATATCTTAAAATATACAATAAACTCTATGCATTTCTAAAAACAGGTTAAGACTTAAAATTTCATATTGTACATTTTTCTTAAACAACTTATTATAACTAATTACAACTTAACCAATAATATCATATAAAGAAATTTATACTACTACCTTATATTAACCCAAATCACTACAGGTAAAAATCAATGAAAATACTTATTTTAGGCGCAGGAATGATGGGCCGAGCTATCGCTTTCGACTTAGACAAATATTCAAACTTTACCAATATAGAAATTGTAGACAAAGATACAAAAGCAATTCAAACTACAAAAAAAATCCTTAAAAACAAAAACATAAAATATATAAAAATAAACCTAAAAAATACACAATCCGTTAAAGAATTATTCAAAAAACACGACATAGTAATCTCCGCAGCACCATATAAATACAACTATTTATTAGCAAAACTAGCAATAAAAACAAAAAAACATTTTCTAGATCTAGGAGGAAACAACGACATAGTAAAAAAAGAACTCAGTCTCTTTAAAAAAGCAGAAAAAAACAACGTAACAATAATACCTGACTGTGGTCTTGCACCAGGTTTAACATCAATAATCACACGTGAAATTGTCGAAAACATGGACAATATAAAATATGTAAAAATAAGAGTAGGCGGATTACCACTAAATCCAAAACCACCTTTAAACTATCAAATTGTATTCTCACCAAACGGATTAATTAATGAATATACAGAAAATTCAATAGTGCTTGATCATGGCAAAATAATCCAGAAAAAATCCATGACCGAGCTTGAAACAATAATATTTCCAAAACCATTTAATAAAATGGAAGCTTTCTTAACATCTGGCGGATGCTCTACACTCCCATATACTTATAAAAACAAAATAGAATACCTTGACTACAAAACTATAAGATATCCAGGGCATTGTGAAAAATTTAAAACCCTACTAGCCCTTGGATTAGCAGATAAAAACAAAATAAAAATTGGGAAACAAAAAATCATTCCAAGAGAAGTATTATCAAACCTTCTTCTAAAGAATCTTCCTAAAAACGAAGAAGATGTAGTCCTTCTAAAAGTAACAAGTGAAGGAATCAAAAACAAAATAACTAAAAAAATAAAATACACAATGATAGATTATTATGACAAAACCAATAAAATAACTGCAATGATGCGCACAACCGCATATCCTACATCAATTATTGCTCAAATGATCGAAAAAGGATTAATTAACAAATCTGGAGTATATTGTCCCCATGAGATTGTTTTATGTAAACCATTTTTTAAAGATTTAAAGAGAAGAAATATTATAATTAAAAAAAATATTACATCCGTGTAGTCTCTATTTAAGGACAAAAATATGATAAAAAAAGAATTCTTAGATGCAAAAGAAAAAGCCCTAAAATCTTTAGAACAAGCATGTTATAAAAACAAAACAGACAAAAAAATCATACCAATATTACATATAATAAATAATATAGAAAGTTGTTATACAACTAGCAGTTGCGCGGGAAGAACCGTACTACTAGAAATACCAAAAATTGGTGATAAAAAAGGGGCGAAATTCCTTGGAAAATGGCATAGAATTATAAAAACAAGCGATATAAAAAAAGCAGCAGAAAAAGCAGAAAAAGGATTGATCTGGATACTGGCACAATCTCCAGTTTTTCATATCGGATGCACCGATATTAATATCGCTGATAAATTATTAAAAACCGCTATTGCAAGTGGATTTAAACACTCAGGATTAAAATCTTCTCGGAGAAAAATCATCGTTGAGGTTTGCAGTACAGAACGTCTAGACGCACCTGTAGGTAGAGATAGAAATTTATTTTGTAACGAAGAATATTTACAGCTGCTAATTGATATTTCAAACGAAATTAATGAAGTATCAAAGACAAAAATTTCCAATTTGAGGTTAATTTACGGCAAAATTTTGTTTAAATTAACAAAACATTTATATAGTCCATGAGATATTAGTGATTTGGGGAAAAATCATGAAGGTTATGAAAAAGAAAATAATTGGCCTACTTGTCTGCACGCTGATGTTATCTACAATACCCCTTGCAGCAGGAATGACTGATACTGAACCAGAACCACAACCAGAGCTTGATATTGGTCGAGTATTTCTAAAAGGATTAATATTCCGCTGCAACCGTTTCGGAAATATAAATCATGGATTAGCAATAAGGCTATTTTATATCGAGGTCACACCAACCGAAAGGACCTGGGGATGGGTAACGTTCAACCACGTTACATTTAGAGACTCAGCATACGCAGGACGAATGTATGAAGTCGGACTTGGCCTCTTTACATATGTATTCGGCTTCTTCATGGGCGGTTTAGATATCGCTTAAAAGTAGGCTTACTTAATCAAAATCAAATCTCTTTTTTTTCTTTTTTTTAATTTTAACTATAAATATCATTTACCTATTTTATTTAGGATAAATTGAATTTTTAATCTAAACAAAAAAATATGTCAAAATATATAACAGGATAATCCGCTATTAAAGGTTATCATATTCTCTTGAAATCGCCTCTGCCATATCCAAAGAAGAATTAGATCCACCAAGATCATATGTAACAACATTTCCTTCTTTGATTACACCTGCTATTGCTTTATCTAACTTCAAAGCACAATTTTTTTCATCAAGCCAATCAAGCATCAATTCCACTGAACGAATCATAGCAATAGGATTTACTTTATATTGCCCAGCATACTTAGGCGCAGAACCATGAGTAGGTTCAAAAACCGCATAATCATCACCAATATTTCCGCTTGCAGCAAATCCAAGACCGCCTACCAATTGAGCAGCAAGATCAGAGATAATATCACCAAACATATTAGAAGAAACCAACACATCATAATCCTGAGGATTTTTTACCAACCACATACACATTGCATCAACATTTGTCTCTCTGAATTCAATACCTGGATAATTCTCAGCAATTTTTCTTGCCTCCTGGACCATCATCCCACTAGTTTCACGAATAACATTAGGTTTTTCCACAAGAGTAACTGATTTACGATTGTGCTCCTTTGCATACTCAAAAGCCTGTCGCACAATATTACGACATGCTTTAACGGTAAATATCCTACAAGAAACCGCTATCTCATCCAAAGGAGTACCTTCAAACCTTTTCATTTTCTTATGAGACATCAAAGCATTAAAAACTTCATTTGAAACAGGTCTAAACTCTACCCCAGCATACAATCCTTCAGTATTTTCACGAAAAACAACCAAATCAATATCGTCCCTGTAATTTAACGGATTCCCAGGATACGCCTTACAAGGCCGCAGATTGGTATGTAGGTTTAACTCCTGACGAAGCCTAACAATAGCACTTGAATAAACAATACCTTTGTTTCTCAATTCTGGAATTAACTCTTTTTGGGCATCTTCATCAGGTTTAGAAGTAATAGCACCAAAAAGGCAACAATCTGTTTCTCTCAATAATTTAATCGTTCGATCAGGTAAAGGATTACCCTCTGTTTTCCAAAACTCCCAACCAACATCTCCATAACTATACTCAGCATCAAGATTTATTGCATCAAGAACGATTTTTGCCGCATCCATTACATCCTTCCCAACACCATCTCCCGGGAGACAAGCAACATGATATTTTGACATAAAAAACAGTAATCAAAAATCTGTTTTTAAAGATTTTTTAACCTATTAGATATAACTTTAAAAGTCACAAAAAAATACTTATTAACAAATATACCAAATTAATATTATAAATAATTTATTATTTTCTCAATTCACCAAGAGTTGTTACACGTTCAGCAAAGGCATTATGCTTATGTATAGACTCTTCACTTTCACTCCTGGCAATCACCACCACATCATCTGGTAAATCCTTATATTTCTTCAAAATAGAACTAAGCATATCCCTAACAACATCTTCAACAAACTTTGGTTTTTTATGCGCATCTAAAACAAGTTCCCCTTCTTCCCTACGCTTTAAAATACTATACGTAGGACTACTAAAAGACTGTTCAACAATACTTATAAGATCATCTGCATCAACAGACTTTAAATCACGCGGCACCTCTATCATCAACGTTCCAATATTTCGTTGATTATGCGTAGGAACAGCAACAGAATCATCTTGAGAACTTAACTTTCTAACAAGTTCCATAGCACAAGGACAAGCAGTCATACCAATAACCTTTACACCAATCAATTTTTTAATTTCACCACTACTTTTAACCCTTGCCTCTGCAACAAGTTTATAGGGCTCCGAACCTTTTTTTCCATTAGGATAAGTAACATCCATAAAATAATCAGCTTCAGCCTTTACCTCAGAAAAAGTTGCATAACCATGTCTTTTAAGAAGCAACTGCGCAGTTTTTGCACAAAAAGATTCCAAATCAGAAACAGGTTCCTTAAGATTCAAATCAATAATTTCTGATACAAGTTCTAAATTCCTAGACATATGACTACCCTTTTGTGAAGCAGGTAAATCCACAAATAAATCCATATTCACAATCAAAGGTACAACTGTATCCTTATTTGGCCGTTTAATATGAACCAGTTTCTTAACACCAGTAACTCCAACCCTAGTAATTTTAAATTTAGAAGGAGCAAGTTTAGATTGTACATCAGGTAAATCAATCGATTTTACTAATTTCATCTGTTACAACAATATAGAGGTTTCTAAAAAACATATCTAATCAACCCAAATATAAAATCCTAGTTTAAAACTAATACAAAATACTCATAATCAATATTAATCAAACATCAAATACAATCCAATAACCAAATCACTATAAAACAAGATATTTTTTTATCTAAAAGAAAAAAACTTTTGTTAAATAACAAGTTCAATTAATCGTTCTATGGCTAACTGCTAATCTAGATTTGTAATAACGACGTTTCTTAACAGCACAATTGATTCTATACGATAACCGCAAAACCCATTCAGTAATAATAATAAAAACAATAAACTGAACAGCCAAAGACATAAAATTAGGAATTGAATTAACCTTAATCAAAATCTCATCCATATTAAAATAGGAAGAATCGACTAAAAATAAACCTAACAAGGCAAAAGGCATCATTTTAGCAACATCTTTTGCAAGATCCTCACTATAATAAGCAACCGTTCTTATTGCAGCAATTAATGCAAAAGATATTGAAAGAATCTCTGGAATTTCATAATTTCTTGTTAAAGCCAACATCATAAAAGAAAAACCAATGAAAAAAAGAAAAGCCACAAACGGAAATAAAAAGAAATATTTCAAAAATTCAACAGCCTTTGGATGACTTCTTGTACGTATTTTAAAACAGTCTCTTTTAGCAATAAACCTGTAAAAATGCCAAATAATTATCGAATAAATAACTATTGATAATGCAAAATATAATAATGACACAATAAGTGAAGTATCACTAATTACAAGTGATTCAAGTGAAAATAATGAACCCCAACTAGCCAAATCTTCAAACGCCATATTTATAATTCCCCTATTCAGTTATTAATTTTTTAATCCTCATAACCTTCAGTAATCAATTTCCAAAACGATAATAATTCATTATTCAACTCTGCTTTCCAAAGCATAAAATCCATGTCATGTTCAGGTGGTTTATGTGAATTATTCGAAGATTCATCATTTCTAATAAATAATAATCTCCTACGATTTTTCATATAACCGCCTTTTATTATCATATATGAGACTTTCTTACAGTATTAATATAAAAAATTTATGTGAAAAAATGTCAAAATGAAAACATAACTTAAAATATAATGATCTTAAAAATAAAATAACAATGATTAAGAAAAACTAAAATAAACCCTTTTTCTATTCAACAGGTAAAATATGCCGCTGTGGCTTAGAGGTATAGCGATTCCTTGGTAAGGAATAGGTCGGGGGTTCAATTCCCCCCAGCGGCTTAAGGTTCTGGCAACGTTGAGATGAAATCTGTACAATAAACTTATTTTTTACCTAATTTTATCCCTTGTTATTGCATAACAATTATATACCAAACCAGCTATAGATATAATGATAACATGGGGAGGAACTTATGCAGAGAAAACATACAAGAGGAATCCTTGCAATAGGTTAAGTTGTATTGTTTATAGGTGTAAAAGTAAGGAGAAACAGAAAAAAAGGGCTACAAAGAATTTATAAAACATTTCATTATAACTACAATTTAACAACGAGGAGAGATGTTAAATGAAAAAAACAGGGGAGAAAGCAATAAAGTTTAAATATTGTTATATTAATATTATTAATAAAATGGAGGCATTTTCTAATGACTAAAAACGAACTAGAGGAACTTATTGAGCTTCAAAATGATTCTGAATTTCTAAAAAAATCCTATAATGACTTAAGAAAACGATATGTAAATCAATATATTGCAATCAAAGACAAAGACGTTATTGTTCACCATAAAGATATAAATATAGTTCTTAAAAAATTAAAAGAAAAAAGATTGAATCCGGCTAATATCCTTATAGAGTTTTTACATCCAAAAGATATGGTTCTCATTCTCTAATTCAAGAATTTTATGAAAATCCCTTTAATTGTTAGGACATATGCAGAAGGGAAAAAACCTTTTGCAACAGTGAGTGTAAAAATACCACAATCAAAAACTATTTATGGTAGAATATCTCCTTTTGTTGATACAGGTAGTCCATGGACTGTAATCAGTAAAACAGATGCAGACAGACTTCGTATAGTTGTTTCAGGAACACCAAGAACAGTATATTTGGGAGGAGCACCAATTCTTAGTTACCCTTTAAGAAATGTTACATTGAAAGCACTTTGTGAAGATAAAAAATCTGTTTTTAATATGAGTATGCCTATAGTAGGTGTTATCCAACCTATACCTAATCATGACCAAAGCATTAGGAGTGCGGGAAGTACTCCAAGTATAATTGGTGCAGATCTTTTAGAGCGATACAGACTGGCTTTATATTTTGATATTTGTAATGAAATATCTTATCTTGAAAAAGTTTAATACAATTCTTGGATTAAAATCGTGTCAATGCTTGACCGCTAATAGTGCATTAGTATTTATGTTAAGGTTGTTAAGTAACATATTTAATTCTACAAAAATTATATAAGTAAGAAGTTACATAATAGATATCATACTCCCTGGCGATTTCTGAGTAGTGAATTTTCACTTGTGGGAAATTGTCCAGGTTATTTATACTTAAACAGGTTTTTTTATGGAGAGAGCTGCTGTTCTAATTGATGGGGGTTATTTTGAAAAAGTTCGGTTATCTTTCAAAAACCTGAAGTAGATATAGTTGAATTTTCTAATAAAATTTGTGGATCATGTAAACGTTTTCGTACTTATTATTACGATGCTTTACCTTGGGTTGGTGAACCTCCAGATCCAAAGGATTTGGATAGGAGAAAATCAAAACAGCATTATCTCGATAGTTTAAATTTATTAGATCGTGTCGAAGTAAGAAAAGGAGAAGTTCAACGTAAAGAAATTAAATGTAAAAATGGACCAAATCATATTAAATTTGTTCAAAAACGTGTAGATGTTTTACTATCTGTTGATATGGTAAAATTAGCTTGGGCTGATTTTGTTGATAAAATTGTTCTTGTGTCTGGTGATAGAGATTTCCTTCCATCAGTAAACGCTTCAAAAGATGCAGGGGTTATAATTAAATTAGTCTATGCTAAAGAACCTCAAGCTTATATTCATACAAATTTATTAATGGCTTGTGATGAAAGAGAAATTTTAAGTAAAAAGCTCCTTGATCAATGTTTAAAAAAGAAGAAATAACGATTCAAAAATCATGTTAATGCTTTTGACTATTGTTTTTCGATATAAAAGATAGGGAAAACGTGCATGAAACATAAAGTTGGAAAAATAAACTTCAAAAATATTTTCATTTTGACATTTTAACAAATTATGTTTAAATATAATAAATTATAAGTTCTTTAAAAAGATAATAGGATTGAAAAAAAATGTATTATCCTAATGAAAAAAGAGGTTATGAAAAAATAAAACGAGATATTAAAATCACTGAGGAAAAGGTTGACAGAGGTTGGAGAAAATATAGAGAAGATAAGAACAGAATTAATCAAAAAGAGATAGATACGATTAATGACAAAAATACTAATCCGGCAGTAAGAGACTGTTTGGCTTTAGGGGTTGGTTTAACTGACCTTACAGGTGAACAAATAAAAAAAATCAAAATATACAGAACCAAATACCCTTAGGGATAAACGAAAAGTTCTCAAATTCTGGAAATGAATTGTTAAGACTTAAATTAAATAAATTAAAGAAAAAAATAAAAGATAGATTAAATATTTTTTATTATCAATTAGCATAAAACTTTAAGTCTTTAAGACTGTGTTAATGCTTTAACTAGGGTTGTAAAGGTTTTTAAATAAGGTTGAGGAAAAAAGGTCGATACAATTTTTCAGAGGAGGTGTAAATTTTTCCATCAAAAACTGACTCTTTCCCCAACGACAAATAATATAGATTAAATGCTTTTTCAGATAGTTAATGCAATTATTTTATACATAGTACTTAAATAAAAGATATTGTTATTTATATATTGGAAGGAAGGGGGAAAATCCCCTTATACAAAAAATATACCATGGAATATTATATGTTAATAAGAATAACTTTTTCTTGAAATTTTTAACCCTTCCTTCTTACAAAATTGTAGCAGAGAACTTTTAATTATTTAGATAAAGAATCGGATTATAGAAATTTTTATCTATAGATTTATGGTTCATAACTTGGGGATCTAGTAGTAAATTATTTTGGCTGACCTTAAAAACCACTAGACCCCTGTTTTATGTGCAATTAACATGGTTTTTCAATATGCAGACTGGCATTTTAGAGAAAAAAAGTAAGGAAATCCTCCTTATGAACTACCAAATCTTTTATCTTTACTTACTTGAAATCATCTTTAGTAATTGTTTTAGATCCTCTTTTATTCGATAAAATTTATTTTTCCGATTTATTTGATTTCTAGATGCACGCTCATTTCTTGAAGCACAAAAATTTTACATCTCATACTCAATAGTAATTCTCTAAAATAGCAAAGAGCGTTTCTATATCTGAACATTCTTACTTTTCAATAACTTTTTTTCCTCTTCAGCTTCTTTTACTCCTCGATTTGATTAAATATTTCCATTTATTTCTTCCAGGATATTTTTTTATAATGCAAATTCAAAATAAGAGAAGCAAAATATAATCTTATTTAGTAAGGTAAGATTTAATAAGAACTTATCGTATAAATTATTAACTTAGTTGACAGTATATATCAAATGAAAATATGGGAAAAATAACGTTACTTCTTAGCACCGATGTTGATAAAATACTTAGGGAAAGAGCTAAGAAAAATTTACGATCTGTATCAAAAGAAGTTGAATACATACTTATAGATATATTTAACAGGGACAAAGTGAAATAAACCCATAAATTAGTAGGATGCAAATGAATAAAGTCATTGGATTAAAGCTAACAGATAAAGATAAAAAATTGATTAACCAAATTGAAGATTCTAAATTATCAAACAGTCAACTTTTACGTAAGGCATTAGAGCATTATTTTAAAACGGTTAACTCGGTTAACCAAAAGGTTAACCAAAATCAACAGGAGAAAAACAAACAAAAAGTTAACCCGGTTAACCAAAAGGTTAACCACGTTCAACAGGAGAAACAAGAAAAACTGGTTAACCAGGTTAACCCTGTGCAAATCATAGAAAACCATGAATTAATAGAATATTTGAAAAGAAATGAGGAATGGTTGAAAAACAGGATCGAACATTTTGAAGAAATTCAGAGTAAAATGATTGATAAAATTGAAATAAAACCAAAGAAAGAAACAGAGCTATCCTGGTTTAGAATGTAAGAAGTTAATTATATTTTTGATTTCAACTCTTTATTTATTATTAAATAACCTATAATAATTTAACAAATTTTTATATGTTAATCCGTTGTAAATGTCCAAATCTCACTTTTTGATGATGCACCTTGTAAATCATATGCATTTATTTTCCAATAATATTTGACATTTGATTTCAATTCTACAGGATTGTAAGTGATATTTATTTGATCCCATTCAAAAGGACCAATTCGATTTGTAAAAGGAGGATTTAAACTTGTGCCTAAATAAATATCATAATAAACAACGTCCCCAGGATCATAATCGCCACCATACCAACTCAGACATGTATCAACAGGTACATTAAACGCACCATCTTCGGGATATGGATTGCATGGCTGTGAAGGAGGCCATTTACCCAAATACTGTGGTTTTGTAATCATTAAAAGATCCATTTCATCAAATGCAACTTCTCCTGATTTTGTATAAGCAAGTACTCTTAATTTATGTCTACCATTTGCCGTTAATAAATGCCATCCAATAATTTTCCATTCATATGGAGGATCTGAATCCCAAAATAAAAAATCATCCTCCAAACAAAATATAACATGGTCTATTTCTTCATTTGAAATTATACTAACTTTTGCAATAGCATTTCCTAGTAAAAAAGTTATTCCCCTAAGCCCTGAATACCATCTATTAGCAAAATTCATTTGAAACAATGGATGTCCAAGAATATACAAATACCCTTCAAATGGAGCAGTTATAATAGTCTGTATAGTAATTGATTTATCTGATATTTCACCTATTAAAGCAATAAGAAACTTTGTAGCCTTTACAAGGTATGTCCAATTGAGATTATCGGGTGTATCCATAGGGGTATTTGCCCAAGGATATATATCATGATGAACAACCCATACTCCATCATATCCAAAGTCAATAAAAGCTTGATGATCCGCTCCTCTATGATTAGGTTTAGATTCAACAGAGAGATAAAAATAATCATAATAATTATTACTAATAGTATCTGCAAAATCAAAAACCCAATTTGATCTCTCTGGGTGCATGAATGTAATAAGTCTATCACCCTCAGATGTTACAGCATAACCAATCATATCTACATTAATCACTGCAACAATGTTATCTCCTCTATTATATGCATCCTGAGCATAACAAAAACTTCCAAAGGTTCCAACCTCCTCACCTGAAAACGCAATAAACACAATAGTATGATTAAAAGAGTATTTACTCAAAATATCAGCAATTGCAAGCATACCTGCTACACCAGAACCGTCATCATTTGCACCCATAGAACCCTCAGAACAATCATAATGAGCGGAAACAATAAAAATTGCCTCACTATTAACATCCTCTCCATGAAGGGTTGCTACAATGTTACTACTTTTATATCTTCCACAAGACCAATTATGATAACCAACATCTAAACCTAAATTATTAAAACAACTATAGATATAATTTCCTGCAAGAGTACAATTTTCTGAACCTGTATAACGTGCCCCATAAGACATAAGATTATTGTGATAATAAAAAATTAGAGACTCGTTTATTTGGTTTATTATTTCAATAATTTTTTCATTTAAAGAAGAATTATTTGTATTTTTACTTGCATTTGTTTGGGAAATAATTATAAAATTGCTAATTATCAAAATGATAAAAAATAAAATACACACCATTTTCTTTTTCATTTTTTCCTCTCAAAGTTTTATAATTTTATAATAAGAAAAGTATATATAAGTTTAATTAAGAGAAAAAAAGAAAAAAGATTCTCTTCCATGATCCATAAATTATCATGGAAGAAAGGAGTTTTTAGTCAGGAAAAACTTTATCAGAGATATCGATTAAAATATTCCCAATTAAAACAAATGCATCTTTATCACTTGCATTCCCCGCTGTGGCTACCCCCTCCACTATAGCCAATCCAAATACATTGGCATCTACTGATTCTGTTTCTCCAGGTGCCAAACTTTCAATTGTGCCAGTTGTCTCTTTTCCTTTAATTACTAGACCATAGCCAAACAGTGTTCTGTTACAGTTAATGCACCAATTTATATTTTCAACAGTTGTAGTACCATTATTTCTGACGTTTGCTCCATAACTAGGTACATATCTAATTTCTATTTCGATATCTGGCTGTTGCGTTTCATCTGCAAACGTTCTAAAACAACAATCCCAATCAGGATCTTTATTAGACTCTCCTCTTGGATAAGGGTTACCATAAGTACCACACCAACCATATTCACCACCAGGAGGATAGGATAAAACAATGTAATATGTATTTCCAGGGGTCAACATATAATTTGGTACATCAAAGGATACCCAATCACAGTACGAATCTGGAATAGCAGTAACCGGTAGAGACTTTGAGGTTAAAGTATAACCTAAAGGGCGTTCAATAGACAATGTGAGATCTGGAGAACCGCCAAACCACTGTGCAACACTAACTTCAACCCTCGTTAGCATAACCATGGTTGGCACAAACTGCTGCCATGCATAGTTTGCAAAAAACTCACAATCACTACAGTTTTCCTGAAACTGATCCATCACCTCTACCATCGAAGATATTTCAAAACTAGTATTACCCTTATTATTCACACTATGGTTTATTGTTCCTACTACTGGCAAAGCAGTAGCTGCTATCATCAGCGTACATACCAAAATACCTAATATTTTCATTTTCATATTTTTTCCTCCAAAATTTTATAATAAGAAAGATATATATAAAGTTAATTAACACATGAAGACAAAAAGATAAAAACAAACAAATCATTTTTTCTTAACAAGATAAAATCTGCCCGAAATAGTAATTATAACTAACTGCTTTCTCCCAATTATTTCAAAGGATCAGGAGGAACACCCTCAGGTAACGATGGCTG
>SMTZ1_10001968_pt1 | contig 20748 bp, 20 predicted proteins | sample DeeMarSWOR136_30_FD_25667 | JGI IMG/M metagenome (IMG submission 25667) | reverse complement strand
CGTAATTCCAAGAACCACGCCATATGGTTTATTCCCGCGCAAAGGAAACTTAAGTCGCTATACTTGATACCCATAGCAAAACTCAAACCGGCAGAAGTATCGTGGACGCCATGACATAACCCAACAGTAGAATCTGGCAATAAATTATTACAATACCACGTATTCATGGCCATTGGATTGGTGTAGTTTAGAAAAAGGGGCTTATCTCCATCGTTTCCAGCGTTATATCCTACTTCTCGTATATCCTTAAGGATCGATTCAAAAACTGGTGCCGTCCGAAGGAAACGAAACACTCCCCCTGGTCCTAAAGTGTCTCCAACGCTTTGAGAGACGCCATACTTCAGAGGGATGTCCATATCGTATTTCATTGCTTCCAAACCACCTACTTGGATTGCGTTAATGATATATTTCGCTTCTTCGATGGCTTTTCTTTGATTCGTGGTTTTCTCAATCGACACACCATCCAAAACCTGACGATTGTCTTCTTTAGTCTTTTGTAGAAATTGATACATTAAATCTAACCGATTCGGATCGATATCCTCAAGGTAAATAACTACATCCTTAACTAAAGCGGGAAATGTTAGAATATCTGTAAGTACGTTCTCACCAAATACGAGAGAGCCCGCTCCGATAAAAGTGATTTTTACCATATTAACTTACCGGTGATGTTTATCGATTTTTTCACGCTTCGTATTTAAGCAAAAACTCAATGAAGAGGCAACCAAATACTGTATCGACGGCAGTAGGCATAAATCCAAGAAGATTAATATGTCCAATAATTAAATAAATCAACGAAATAACGAGAAATATTGATTTCTCTAAAATGTAGAAAATTGCTATACCGTGATACTTTTGTAAATTTCTACTAGTAGCAAAAAAGAAACATCCGAAAAGTATTATTAATGCAAAAACTATATGCATCCACATAAAACTCGGCGGATTAGCTACACCGAATATCGAAATAGCGTCAGGCGCTAAAATTGAAGTTAGAATAAATGTCACACCAACAAGCCAATTCCAAAAAGCTGCAATTAAAAACATATACTTATAATAATCATTTTTTTCCACAAATGTCACCTTATTGAATTTTTAAAATAATTTATATTAGAAGTTATTAACTCTACAATTAATAAATATTAACAAGCTAGAGCTCGTATTAATTATCAATAAATCTGCAATTTCTTGTTTAGATAGCAACATGAAAATAAAAGATAAACTCACATATTCGTTCTCTATCGCAATACTTTTATTTGGGATCGCCTTCCCAAATCTTCATTGTATTACTCCAGTTTTTCAATCTTCCGAAATTCGATTATCTGATTTCGACGATATTTTTGGAGATGTTTTGGTAACTAGACCCAATCGAAACGATGTATTGATAATTGGGGAAGAGTTTATCGTAAAATGGGAGATTTTAGGCGGTTTTGAATTAGTTACGATAAGCTTGTATAAAGGAAACGAACATGTGTATGCAATCGCATCAGCCGTAGAAAATGACGGAGAATATGAGTGGACCGTAGGGGATCTTGAGGAGGGCAACGATTATCATATTCGTATTTGGGACTGGATTGATTTTAACGGTGGTGACGATAGCGATTATTTTCGAATTGCTTCAAAAACTAGTTTATTGTACGAGCAAATCTTATTTCTTTCAATAATAATTGGAATTTCAGCAGGAATAGCTATTCTTGTTACTGTTTTTCTTAGAAGAAGATTTAGCTCAAAAAAATCTATCGCAGATCAATAAAGTCCAGTATGTTTAATTCTTCGTCAATAATAATTTTATCTTTATGCTTTTCGGTAAATAAATCCTCCATATCGGGCGGATGCATAAATTCCGTTTCCGTGTATATTTTATATTCGCAGATTATTTCGAACGCTTTTTTACCTTGGAAAGAGAACTCTTTAGGCTCTCCAATTGAGAGATCTGAAAGGCTTCTATACGATAAATGCCCACCACCTCCCGCATGCTCGCCAAGCTTGTAAACTTCGCTAATTTTTTCGCGTATTTTTTGTTCTAAAAGATTTTTCTCGCTCACTACTTCCAAATCTTTTTCTTATAATTCAGATTAATTACATCACTCTAATTCAAATTAGGTCATTAACGCAAAGATAAAGAAACCGTTCCAAATAGTACATAAACAACATATTGTAATGTCCCGAAAAATAGAGATCATTTGCGTGTCCAGCAAATGGAAGCCACAAAATGGCGCAATCATCGTTCCCTGCTTCGGAATATTTATCTTTTATGTCTTGTGAAACTAAAGCACACCCTAAATCGTTCATCCCCTGGAAAATGAAACACGGAAATGTGGTTGATGTGATGAAATAATTCTCGGGTTTTTGGAATTCGTCTCTCCCAGGAAGTCCGGAGTAATTATTCGCGGGATATATCGGAACCATACCTTTGATCGTAATGCCCGAGCCAAAAATATGATTATAACTCCCACTAGCAATTGCTAACGCAGTTGTACACGTTAAGTGCCCTCCCGCCGAGCCCCCCATCACGAAAACCGAACTTAAATCAGCGTTGTATAATTTGGAGTAATTATTTATTAAATTTTGCGTGAAAATTCCAATGTGTCTTATCATATCTTCAATATCAAAGTCACCTAAAACATAATCTGGAGTAGGAATAATACCACCTTCGGTTTCTTTTAGCCCATATTGAATGTCAAAAACAACATATCCTTGAGCAACTAAGTATTTATTCACTTGCATCATGTTAGCGAAGCCTTTATCGCCGTATCGCCACGAACCACCGTGGATTTTTATAATGATTGAGTTCTTCCCAGGTAAGTCGTCGCCACCTCCCTCTAAATAATACGCGTCGTAATGAAGTCTAATACCTTCGCCGCTGTAAAATTCCTTATCAATATCGATTTTACAGTCCTTTGGAGCGATTCCCAGAAAATGTTCTGGAAAGGAAAATTGACTCCCCATAAAATATTGGCTTTCAACTTCTGCAGGTATGTTGCTACGCCAATTGCTTCCAAACGAGCTAGCAAAATTCCCTTCCATTAAATTAATCGAATAGGGTACAAAAAATAGCGGTAATAAGAGAATAATCGTTAAGGTCAACCCAAGAATTGCGAAGCCGTAATGAAAGACCTTTCGCCAATTCCTTCTACTTATCGTCTTTATGAGCAGAAATGTAGCGCTTAGAAAAATAAAAGCAAACGCGATTGCAAACTGAGGTATTATCCCAAACACGAAACTTACGCCGTAACCAGGAAATAGTAATAGACGAGAAAGATACACTCCGCCCATTAAAGTGCTAAAGCAAATTCCCGCTAAAACTATTTTTAATGCGACTTTTACTGTGCGAGTTCTTTTTGTTTGAGTTCGATCCCCTTTTATCCCGATATCCCATACTTCTCGATTGTCGAGGTTTTTAACATCTAAATACGCAATAATACCTCCAAACGCGAAAATCCCGAAATTGCTTCCGTAGACTAAAGTATACCAGCCAATATTATCAATAAGTGCGTTAGAGTATGTAATTGAGATAAATAGATTTCCCAGTACCATAAATAACATCCCTAAAAATACGAAAACAGGGTAAATATAACATAATAAATTTAGCCTATTTCCAAAAATAGTCGTTTTATTGAGTTTTATTGAGTTTACATAAACAAGCAAAAAGTTCGCGAATAAGTCGACGAATAATATAATCCCAAAAATGTCCCAAGTTATGGAATAAATTGGTATCGCTACATATATGATTCCAAGCACAATACAAGCTAGGTTTAAAACTAAGGAAGCGTATGCAATGTTTTTTATGCTGAAATAAATATTCAACTTACTTTGAATCTCGTTCATGGTAGAAATTTTTCCAAACTTCTATATATAATTTCTATCTTACTCTCAACATTAACTATTCATGTATCGCGTTATTTATATAAAAAACAAAATAATCTATAATAAATAGGTGAGAATTTTGGTATTGTCAAAACGAGAACGCGTCATTAGGACTTTAGAGCTTGAGGAACCAGATATTATTCCGATCTTTTATTATGGAATCGAGAAAACAGGTACTGCGTATCAAGCCTTCATGGAATCTGAGGAGTATAAGAAAAACGAGAAGTATATTAAAAATTCCTATTCTCGTTTTAAAAATAATTGGGTTGGAGATATTACGGTTCAGCGATTCTTTAATGTGGATCTTTTTTCTATGGATCCATTTCGATCGAAAGTAAAATATTCTATCGTACAAAGTCCTCCTGGCGCTCCAGGTTGTGTTCTAGAGACTGCTGGTGGTAGATTATTCAAAATAAAACCTCAAGTTGGAACCGGAAAACCTTACCTATGGTATATGGATGGTTATTACAAAACGCCAGAAATACGCAAGAAATATTGGGACGAATATGGCAAACCTTCGGAATTAATAGACGATAAAATAAATTATTCTCCAAAAGTATGGAACGAATATGTGGAAAGTCTTTCCCCCTACCTTTATCCAATGGCTAATTTGGGCGTAAATTTGCACGAGGCTTTATTTGAAGGAATGACAATGTCTCGGGTTATGTATTATATGCGTAAAGATCCCAAGCATATTCATGAAGTAATGACTGAATATACAAAAACGGGTTTAGAAATAATAAAGCGATTATCAGAAGCAGGGGTTGAAGTAGCGTTTTATGGGGATGATCTTGGCTCAAAGGGAAAATCGATATTTTCTCTTAAAAGTTTCCGCGAATTTATACTGCCATATTATAGACAACTATATCAAGCGTGTAGGAAAAGAGGCATTTTTATTATTCAGCATTCTTGTGGTTATATTGACAACCTATTACCAGATATGGTTGATGCTGGATTACAGGGCATTCAAGCGCTAGAACCAGCTGCTGGCGTTGATTTAGCGAATTTAAAAGAAACCCTTGGAGACCGATTATGCTTCTTAGGAGGAATGGATTCGACTAAAATACTTAATTTTGGGTCACCTAAAGATATTGAAGAAGATGTGAAAAAGTGTATTAAGGCAGCGGGTGTGGGTGGTGGTTATTTTGCTGGACCAAGTCATGACATATTAAATGTCCCTTGGGAAAATCTTTTAGTATTTCATGCAGCCTTAGAAAAATATCGTAAATACCCACTAAATTTTTGATAATTAACGATGTGAAATAAATGGATTTAGAAAAAATAACTGAATTAATCGTTGAGTTAGAACTTGACGAAATTGATAGTGCGGTTCAAGAAGCGTTAAACGAAGGAAAATCCGCTTTCTCGATATTAGATGCACTCACTAAAGGAATGAATAAAGTTGGTAAATTATACGAAGAAGACGAATATTTTTTACCTGAACTAGCGCTTGCTGGAGATACCATGAACGCTGCTTTAGAAATTCTTAAACCTATACTCGAAGCTGAGAGCGCAGATTTAGAACAAGAACAAGTTGTTTTGGCTACTGTGAAGGGTGATAATCACGATATCGGGAAAAATATTTTATGTTCTTTATTATTAAGTGCTGGCTTTAAAATACACGACTTAGGAAAAGATGTAGACGAAAAGATAATCGTAGAAAAAGTAAAGGAAACAGGAGCAAAGATCGTCGCTTTAAGTTCCCTCTTATCAACAACTGTTGTGCACATAAGAGATGTCAACAAAGCTTTAAAAGATGCCGGATTAAGAGATGATGTTAAGATTATCGTTGGTGGAGCTCCTTTAGACATGGATCTTGCCAAAAGATTCGGAGCCGATGATTTTGCCGACACCGTTGTTGAAGGAGTAAGACATATTAAAGAACTTGCGAAAATCCCCGTAAAAGTAAAAGAATAATATAAAAATACTACTTTATCCTTTTTTTATTAATTTTATCGCGTTGTAAGGGCAAAGAGGAACGCAAACACCGCATCCATTACATTTGATTATATCAATTGTTGCAAGTGAAGAGATGTACCCAATTAAGGATTGTGGTATCGCGTTTTCTGGACATTTTTCGACGCAAACACCGCATCCTATGCAATCTCTTAGGTCTAATTCTACAATGTAAGAGATTGTGGTGGTTTTAGTCATGAACTTAATACCAATCCCACTTTAAAAAGGCGTACGGAAGGAATTTTCCTGGGTCCACCTCGGCTACTACAGAACCTCTCAGCATGGAATTGTTTCCCTCTTGGTACATCCCGCCAAGTATTCTGACGATCTCCACTTCCGCCCAAGGATCGTGAATAGAAGAACCAAGTTTAATCTCTGCTTCCCCCATTAAAAATAGACTTGGTCGGAATATTGTTTCTTGCTTAATTAAGCGTGGATTATAGTCAAATACTGAATTACCCTCAGGAGCCCAAAAATGCTTGAAGTTGTAAGCTACTGCTGCCGGATTTTTCATTTTAGCTGGAATCAATCCTATGTCGACTAGTATTTTGGGAGCTTCCTTATCGTTAAATTTTCCCGATATATCTAAGCTCACTTCGAGGTTTCGAGTTCCTACGCGTTCTGACCACCCACTCGCTTTTTTATTTTCTATATCTTTCTCAAAATGTATTTTCGCGAGTTTCTTCGGAAATCCTATGTGTTCGCGACCTCCGGCCATCGCTAAGTCTTTTCCTGGTCCATCTAGATGCATAGCTAGGCAGTAATTTCCGGGGATACCATTATGTTCTGCTCTAATAAAGAGCGCGGTTTCTAAGTAGGGCAATCCAAAGTTCGTTTCGGGGTAATTCGCAACGAAGGCGGTGGCAAAAGGAAACTCGGTTGGTTTGAGGGGCGGTGGAAGCAACCGTTTAACTATTTCTGGTTTCGTCTCCCAAAAAACATTAATCATTTCAGCAGAACCAAAGTCTGCGGTTTCTTGTTCTTCCGCTCTTTTCTTAATTTCGTCGATATCTCTAACAAAACTCATTTAAAAACTCACTTCTATTTGTTTTCAAAATTATCAATATGTTTTTATTTTACATAATTTGATATTATTATTATTATTATTTAGAACTCAAATGTTTTTAAGAATTCACACTTCTTAACCGAGTAGAACTAATATGAAGGATTTTAAGAATAAAGTGGCAGTTGTGACAGGCGCTGCCAGCGGGATTGGGCGTGCTTTAGCTAATAAATGCGCAAACGAAGGAATGAAAGTTGTTTTAGCAGATATTGAAGAAGGAGCGTTGACTCGAGCTGAGATGGAATTGAAATCTAAAGGAGCAGAGATTTTAGCTATGACAACTGATGTGTCAAAACATTCCGATGTTGAAGCTCTCGCTCAAAAAACTATAGATGCATTTGGTGAAGTCCATCTTTTATTTAACAACGCGGGAGTACAAGAATCGGGTTCGCTTTTAACAGATACCTTAAAAGATTTTAATTGGGTAATTGGTGTAAATCTCTGGGGTGCAATTCATGGTGTTCATTTTTTCGTCCCTATAATGCGAAACCAGAACATCGAATGCCACATCGTTAATACCACTTCAGGTTTTGGTATGTTTACGGGCGCTGGAGCGTACGGGATTTCTAAATTTGGCATAACTGCTCTCACTGAAATATTAGAAAAAGAATTAAGAGATTTGAAATTAAAGATAGGAGTATCACTTCTCATTCCTGGAATAGTAAATACTAATCTTCTTGACGCAGACAGAAATCGTCCTCCCGAGCTTACAAACAAACCTGGAGAAAAGGTGCTCAAACCAGAAGTGGAAAAGCGAAAACAAGAAGTAGAGGAACACTGGAGAACATTATACGAAAAGGGTACAACACCCGAATACATTGCGGATATCACCTTCCAAGGAATTCAAAACAATCAATTCTACATTTTTACAGATAATAGAATGAAAATGGCTATTAGAAAAAGGATGAGGAAAATTGTAAAAGCCGTAGAATCCGCTCCAATAATTGATTTATGACTAAAATTTCTTTCTAAGATAATAAATTCGAATCGGAATTACTATCAAGTACAATATTATATTGACTAAAGTATTAGGAAAGGGAAATATAAAGTATACTACAATTCCAACTCCCAATCCCAGAACCAAAACGATTAATGCTCTAATCTGAATATTCTTCTCTTCCTTTTTATCGTACAACCTCTCGCCGAAAATCAAACATAAAGTGCCAAATACGAGGTTATAAATTATCATCGTTGGATTTGGATCTGGCGGCCATCCAATCCAAGCTAAGATATTAAAAAGCAAGCCAAGGCCTATTCCTCTTATTATACATATCGCAAAATAGCTTATTTTATCATATTTATCCATTTGATCGAGTTCTATCTTTTTCAAGTAAAAGATAAAGAAATTAATTAAGTCAACAACAATGAAGAAGATCATAAAGATGTATAAATAAACACGATCTTCTGGAGAACCAATTAGAATATGTGTAACCATAGTTAAACAATTTAGAAACGATATGGTCGTGCACGCGATAATTGCTCTTTTGGTTTCGTCCAACTTATTACTTCGCATTAGTTGTATCATTTTATAACCTAAATAGAGAAAGAAAAAGCTAAATATGAAAACGGTTATTGTAAGCTCCAATAAGCCAATTGTCAAAACGCCTACTGTAGCGTGAAGGATTCCAGTGAGTAGAGTTAAATAATTAGCTATTATTACCTTTTTATCGTCGACCATAATTTTCACCTTTATATTCAATTCTACCTACAAATATTTAATCGTTCAAAACTATTCTGTTGCCTTTTGAAAATGGAAAAAAATAGAAAAAATTAGTAATTATTCCTTTAATTTCTTATCAATTACTTCTCTCATGTATTTAAATCCGGGTGTGAGATTTTCACTTAGCCCCATGGGAATTAATTGCCGTATGGGAAAGCCAAGCCCTTGCCGACCACCTGTCTTGAATAAGTGATCCAAAATATAGAAAATAAATTCACCAGGTATGCCAATTGCTATTTCGTGATCTTGGACTCCCGCAAATGCCCGATCTCCCATTCCTGGTATTACAATTTGGGCTTTTCGAGTTATGAACGGCATAAAACCCCCTTTTCCACACGATTCTCCAAAACCCTCAAAGTTAGATCTAACTGCGTATTGCCTCTTGTGTTCAAATGTAAGGGCGTGGATGACGTGTGTAATCTGAGCGCCATTCCCGAAGATTAGGATAGTATCGGGTATAACGACGGTTTTAGGTAATGGTGATGCCACAACTCCGCGATACGCCAAGTCTATTACATTCTTATAGTTCTTCATATAAATTTTTTCTGCCCTTCTTTTCTCGGCTTTCTCGTCTTTGTGCCAACCTTGTCTCACTTGGCTCTCGACAAATTCTTCCATTGTGATTGGAACCCAACCGTGTCCAACAGATGATGGAGTACAAAAATTGTCTTCGGCCGTTAGGGCATAACTTTGACCGAACTTTCGAGCCATCGCAAAGGTCTGACAAATACTCATCTTCTTGTCCATAACAGCGGGACGAGTTACATTCCTCGGAATTTCGCTTTTATCTTTAACGTACTTTATTGCAACGGGATAAGTCGCAAGATGCAATTTATCGTAAATTTCTTGCCCCGCGTTTTGATATTCTTCTTTACTTTTCATTATTTTTTCCCCCAATTTCATTTCTTTATAAATTCTTCAATACTTTTAATTACTAATTCAGGCTCATCGTGCATAACCCAATGAGAGCTGTTTTCAGCTTTTATAATAGTTAAGTCCTTGACATATTCTGATAATCCCTCAAGAACAAGTGGACGGACAAATTTATCTTTCATACCATGAATAACTAGCGTAGGGACATTAATAATTCCAGAAGATTGCTCAATATTCACATTGGCTCTGTAATAATTCACTCCAGAGAGTACTGAATTTGGTTGAGACCACGATTCTATATACATCTGCTTATCTTCTTCAGTAAATGCGTCTTTATTAACTGTTGTTTTGAATACAGATACTTTTAAACCTAACATATCGTTTTTCAGGAGTCCTTGTTCTCCGCCCGGTTTTAATAATTGAAATATGTAACCGCTAGATCTCCTTTGTTTGGCACTTCCTTCTATTTTTTTTCGAAATACTTTCGGATGTGGTGCATTTATAATAACGAGTTTCTTCAATAATTCAGAATACTTATGTCCAAAAGCCCATGCTATTGCACCTCCCCAATCATGACCTATGAGAGTGAATTTGCCTAGATTTAATGCTTCACTAAGTAATTTCACATCCTTGGTTAAAATATCGGTAGTATAGTTCTCAACACCCTCAGGTTTTGAAGATAAATTAATACCTCTCGTATCTGGAACAATCAATTTGAATTTGTTTTTTAATCCATTTATTATATGTTTCCAACCGTACCAGAAGTCGGGAAAACCATGTAATAATATCACAGGTTCACCAGAGCCGCAGATAACGGTGTGCAACTCGACATCTGCGACTTTGATGTATTTCTCTTCCATTCCTTCAATAATTGTCATATCAATTTTTACTCCATTTCTTTTTTTTTAATTAACAATTTTTTCTAATTTTTCGGATTTAACCGAAATTTCATGCAATCTTCACCTAAAACAACTTCTCCTTCATAAATTTCGTTGACTCCCTTTAAATATAATGTTTCAACACCTTTATTGGTTATGGGTGGTGTTATATGCACGAATACAAGCTTCTTTACTTTAGCTTCTTTTGCTAGTCTTGCAGCAGTTATTGGATTCATATGATAATCTTGAATATCTTTCAAAATTTTTGCAAATCTGGGTTGGTTCATCCTATTCGCGCTTGTAATTAAAGTATTTAACATTTCATAGGAAATCGCTTCACTAAAGAGTATGTCAGCGTTTTGACAATTCTTCACAAGATTATTAGTTTTGACAGTATCTCCTGTGATAGCGATTATATTACCCTTATACTCAATTCGATACCCAATAGCGGGTGCTACTGGGGAGTGATCAACCTCAAACGCATATATTCTCAATCCATTTCTATCAAAAGCTAGCTCTTTCTTACTAGAATCTTGAAATATTATCGTTTTACTTAATGGGGTTCCAGCATCAGGAACCATTATATCTTTGCCATGATGAGCAATTCTATAACCTGTGTCAAATTTATATGCCATTATAAATCCATCTAAAACTTGAGCTACTCCCTTAGGTCCATAGATCTCAAGGGGTTTATCTCTACCATTTGCCCATGAGAGCATATTTGCCTCGCCTAAATCACCAATATGGTCTGAATGAAAGTGAGTAAGAAAAATAGCACTTAAGCTAGCCACTGGAAGCCTCATAACATCAGCATTCCGGTAAGATCCAGATCCTACATCAATGAGAATGAATTCCCCATTAGCAATAATAGCTATACTTGAAGAAACTCTTACTTCATTATTCATTGGGCCTCCAGTGCCTAATAAAAAAATGTGAAGATTCCCATCATATAATATTTTGTTTATACTAAGCATAATTCCATATCTCCTTAATCAATTCCTTTTGAAATTTTATATTCCTCCCAAGTTGGGGGATAATATATTGTTTCTTCTCCATTTTTATTAATTTTTCTAACAAATTCCCTTCCATTCTCATCAAGATAAACCTTACCTGATGATTTAAGCATCTGAAATAATTCATTCCGCTTTTTTGGATCTTTTACACATATAAACGAGCAATTTCCGCAACGAGGATTTGTATCTTCTAATGGTCGATTTGCCACATTATCTTTTGCTTTTGCAAATGATGCCAAAATCGCTTGATTATACCTACGAAGGGCGCGAGGAGTTTCTTTACTTCTAATTAATTTATTTTGTAATTTTAAAATATAATCACTGGTCAATTCTTCTTCGGGAATATTCTTTAAACAGATATGATCCGGTGTCCATGTGCTCCAACTTTCGTCTTGGCAAAGTCCGGCTAATCCTGCACAGCCTATTCCGCATTTCATATATGGTCCTCGTTTCCCATAATTTTGTTTCACTCCTCCAATAATAACGGGTTGACGATCCTCTGGTCGATCTCCAATAACGTACCCTGTTGTGCATACTTTCTGACAGATCATACACTTATTACAATTATTTATCTCTGCCATCGGATCTGCTTCTAAAGGAGCCGTAGTTACTACTCCACCTAAGAAAATGGATCCCCCATATTCAGGAGTGACAAGATTTCCAGACCACCCTATATGCCCCAAACCCGCTGCTACACCACCATATCGAAGGGAGAATGGTGGAAATCCTTCACCAGTATCAATAATGCTCTTATACCCACCACGATATTTTCCATTTGGAACTACGGGATGCGCTTTAAAATCTGTATTTTCTTCGATAAAACTCTTAATCTTTTCAGCGGTGGACCATGCAGTAAGGTAGGCGAAATCCATTTGTATTCTGAGACTCCACCGTTCTTTTTTCGAAAAGAAAGATTCTAAATCTTCGATTTTATTTGGATACGCCCATATAATGCAACTTTGAGCGCCAGCAAGTACATAATCCATATCTGCTGACGGAGGTGCATTTTCTAATCTTTCTCGACTTCCAACACCAACCAACTTAGCACCAGAATCTAATGCAATTTGTTTTATTTTTTCTTTTATTTTGTCTAATTCCATATCATTTCAACTTGTTTTAACATTACTTTATGTTTTTTTTAATTTTCTCCTTAAAAGTGGCCATACACCTGGTTCGTTAGGCTTACCAAATGTGGAGATTGGACCTAATGTAGCCATTAAGTGTGGAATTTTAAATGGTTCCGGAGATATTTTCTTCCCGGCGAGAAATAGATTATCAAGAACATTTTCCAATTTAGATACTGGGATAGAAAATATCATCTCGTGGTCTTGAACACCAGCCATTACGCGATCTCCCATTCCTGGGGATACTACTTGGCATTCGTTCGTTTTATAAGTTCTTAAAATACCTTCTTTACATGATGATTCCATTCCGTTGAAGTGGCTAGTGATGATATCACCATCATATGTCGCTGCTAAAATCAAATGGGAAAGAATCAGTGGAGTACAATAAATCATAACAACATGAGGCTCAATAATCGTAGTATTTAGAGGTGAAATCACCAATCCTTGAATTTCTCCATAGTTTAAAGTCGCTTCATTAATCCGACCCTTCTTTTCTGCTTCGGTATCTCTTTTATAAGCGGCCTTAGAAGTCCATGCTTTATAGAGATCTTCCTTATCAGATAACTTCTCCAGCCCAAAGTAGTGAACCGAGGTGGGTTTGCACGCGAGATCTTCTCCTTTTATGAAAAAACTGAACCCTCCTCTCCTACACCAAGTATATGTTAAACAAGCTGGGACATCAGAACCGAACATTTCCTTTGGTCTAAAAGCAGCTGAGAGGGGGGGTACTTCTTCGTTTGGAGAGAGGAGTCTTACAGCAACTGGATAAGTGGTGAGTTTTAACTTATCAATTAATTCCTTTCCAATTTGTTTATAATCTTCAATACTCATGATTTTTTCTACTTATTAAAATGGTAATATTTTATCTGGAATATTCTCTCTTTCGATTCTATCATGTTTAATTAATTACTCATTAATTTTGTTTAGACATTACTTCACCTAAATGGGGAATGCTTTCACGCTCCATACGTTTCATTGTGATAGCTTCCTCAGGACAGGTGGCGGCACAGAGACCGCATCCCATGCATTTATCTTCGTTGATATTCGCCACTGTTTCAACAGTAATCGCCCCAAATTTGCACCGACTCAAGCAAGTTTCGCATCCAACACATGTTTGTGTATCAACATCTGCGATGAAATTTGCTTTAGCAATTGCTCGGGGATTATCAAATCTAGTGAGGCCTCTAAGCATCCCGCAACAACACTCGCAACATGAACAAATAAGATTGGCAAATTTTGCTGTGTTATCCGTGGTAAGTACTAAACCCGCCTCTACAGACTGTTTAAGGATATTTTTGGCTTCTTCTTTTGAAATTCTCTCTGCTCCCGGATCTTGCGCCATCAAATCCGCATTCGCTCCTAAATTTATACAATTATGAAGAGGATATTTATCCGTACATTCTCTTACTCCACTAATACCAGCTCTTAGCCGACAAGGACAATCAAATACAGTAAATTTGCTATGTTTATCAAGAATGCTATATACTTCTTCTATAGGCATAATCTCATGACTTGGATCTATCTGCTCGTTAACAGTCAATACTCTCATGTATGGCGTTCCTTTATATGAAGTCTCCCACTTTTTATAATACTTATCTTCTATGAAAAATTTTCTACTTAAATCAGCAAATTTCTTTATATCTGCGCCCTCGTAATTTTCCTTTACAATAAAAGGAGCATCAAACATAATTAATGGATCTGGTAAAGCATATCGATTTCCAAGTGCTAGCACAAACTTTTTTCTAGCTAGAACATTAAGCTTTTCAGTTAATTCCATTTTATCAGTTTTAAGTAATTTGGCAAACTTAGTCATTGATACCATTGCAGGAAACACTGGAAGGTGTTGAACAATTTTGGCAATTTCAGGATTATACATTAGACTTAAATATTCTATATATGTTTCAGTTGGTTCCTCATTCTCATCCGTAGGAACAGAATGTGGTTTCCTTATCAATTTCTTCGCGATTTTTATTAAATCTTCCTTATGCTCTTGAGATTCAATCATTATTTCAACAACTTTCTTTTATTTTTTACATTTCATATCATTGAAATGATTTTTTATTTATTTTTGAGTTTTTTCTTTAATTTTCTTATTTTGGGATGAAGTAGAGTGGCTCCATTATCGATAATGTTGGTAGCAATAAATGAAGTTTGTTCTTCGGCTCTCTTCTTTAATACCCTTGATTTTAATTTGTATACTTCTAAAAGAAATTCATCATTTTCTAGTTCAGTTCCATTAATAACTACATCTAATAGATGTAAGGCTAACTGTAATCTCCCATCTTCAATATTTTTCTTCGCTTGATTCAAAAATTTTTGTTCATCAGCAATTTGTAACATTTCTTTAGCAATATCCTCTGATTTAGATGGAAAAAGATCAGTTGGATTACCAGTATCATACCATCCATGATATTTCCGATAAACAGCATGTATAGCAAACTCAAAACAACCATAGATCGGGGCCAAATATTCATGGTTTTTTAATTTATCTGGATAAATGTCAACCAACTCATGAAATATCTGTTCAAACCATTTCCCTTCATTCATTCGTTTAACTACTTCATCATGTACAAAATTCAATGCTTCAGCAGTAATGGATAGAACTTCTTGAACTTTCTCTTTTCCTTCGATTAAAACACCATGACCTGGTGCTAACCATTCTGCTTTTTTCTCAAGCATTTTTTCCATTGCTAATGCCCATCCTTTAGGATATCTTTGAACTTTAAATGGATTTCCTACATTTGGAAAATGACTGACCATTAGATCCCCCGCAAAGATTACTTTCTTATCTGGAATCCAAAGCCATATCGCGTCATCAGTTTCTCCATATTCAGGATAAATTTCTAAATCATATCCCCCAAATTTGAACCGATAAACATCCTTTCCTTGCAAAATAATCGTAGGCTCGAGTTCTTCATGAGCTGGGAATATTTTTCCTCTGCCTTTAGTTAAGGCTGAGAACTGTTGTTGATTCAACCACTCATGATATTTATCTAACATATTATATTTTTTGAATCTCTCTATACAGTTTTCATGGGCGATGATTATTGGCATTTCCCAACCCTTTTCCTTGATTTCCTTTATAATTGGATCAAAACCATACGCATGATCGATGTGTCCATGAGAATATATAATATATTTTATTTGCTTATCGGTAATCTCGCGGAGCTTTTTAAATGATATAGGTGCAAGGGGTTTGATTGGGATGTCAAATATAATTAAACCTTCCTCAGTTTCAAAAACACAAATATTTCCAAACGCAGGTATAATATGACAGGTACCATCAGCAAATGTCTTTGGGGGTATATTTCCCGTCATAGTATTTGCAATATCTGTAGACAATCTCATTATTTTTCCATTTTTAAATATTTTGACTTAATTTATTTCAATTCAATCAATATTTACAAAATATTCAGAGAGAAAATCACCGATCGTTCCTTGACATTGACATCTTCAATTTTACACTCCACTTGCCTTTTTAATGAGTTAGAGACAATTACTTCAATCACTCCAGAGGCAATATAAAAATGAACATCGTAATCTTCTGACATATCAAATAACTCAATCTCAGTTAAGTAATATTTTGCAGTATTCCCACTTTGAGTGGTTTTCACCTTTGGTCTCCTTTCATAAATAAAATCAATATAGGAAAACGTTTTTCCAAAATATTTCAAGAATTTTTCAATAGAGCCCTTCCTATTTGGCATCACAGAATCAGGATAGGCTGAACCGTAAGGAAATCCCATATATTTCGCAATCTTTTTTCCAATAGTTTTAAATATTTCAGAATCTTTAATTTCGTCTTTTATACCTTCTAATAATCCAGTATAATACGAAAGCATTACTTTTTTCGGGATTAAACCCCTTTCAGCACTAAAATAGAGTTTATAAGCACCAATTTTCTTATTTAGAATTCTCTTTTCCGCTTCTAAAATGCCCACATATTTACCGGCAGTAATTCTCGAGGTATTGAGTCCGTTTGAAATATCTGTAATGGTTACTCCCGAGGGATTATCAAGAAGGTAATCCAATATTTCGTCTTTCCATTCTTCTTCCGATCTTCTAGACGATTGAGTCATTATTATAATAAAAATTGTTTTTTACCTATATAAAAATTTCCATCAGTGGTTACCACTAGTGATAAGTTTAAATATAAGTTAATCTAAACTGTAATTAAAGCTTTTGATTTGTTATTTCACCATTAAAATGGTGAATTCTCATCACAATAATAAAAAAAAATGATAAAAAATGGTAGATAAGAAATTAATTGAGGAAATAAAAGAAATACGCAGCGCTGGTGCTGAAAACGCCCCACCAGATACAATTTTTAAGATCTTCGAAATGTTTAAACAATTAGGAGCCGAAGACGAAGAATTAAAAGAACTGATTGAAGATTCAGATTTATGCATGCAATTTGTTATAACCGATAAAGATTATAAATATTGGATTGCCGCCCGAGATGGCGTAATCTCTTATGGTGAAGGTGATGGTCCAGATGTTACCGTCACAATGGAAGCAACATTTCACACAATGTCTGCGATACTATCACAAGAAATGGATGCTACTTCAGCATATATGGGAGGAGATCTTGTAATCGATGGGTCACTTCAACATGCAATGGAATTTAGTGAGATTGGCAGTTTAGCTGGTGATATAATACGGGATATGATAGAATGATTTAATTCATTCATTTTTTTTTCGTTTTAACAACAAGATTTTTAAAAATTGAAAAAAGGGGTGTGTTAAAATAACCTTAACAAAAGAAAAAGAAAATAAAGCGTCTCTCGAGCAAGAAATTGAACAATTTTTAAAGGATAGAGGTGCTCTTAAGGTTGGATTTGCTAATAAGGAAACGCTAGCCGGACCTCCAAATGCTGATATTACATACATACTTCCGGAAGCTCAATCAGCGATAAGCTATGCGCTATTATTTGATAGGGATATAATCCGGGAATATTTAGCTAAAACTGAAGAAGCCTTTCATAAACATGAGACAAATCGATTTGATTTAAATTACGGTTCTGTTAAGATTTCGTCTGATTTGGCTTCTTGGTTAGAGGAAAAAGGGTATAAATCTAAACATGTTATTTCTAATAATAATTATAAAAAGGAAATAAAAGAATGGAAAGCCACAATGCCTCCTCGCTTAAGCCATAGATATGTGGCTGTAGCATCGGGAGTGGGTTCATTTGGTTGGTCTGGAAATGTGGGGATAAAAGGAATTGGAACAACTATTCTGCTTGGAACAGTAGTTACAAGCGCAGAACTAAAACCAACGGATCCTATTCCTGCTGAGGATTCTTTTTGTACTAAATGTAAGCTCTGCACCCAAGTATGCTCTGCAAAGATGTTTTCTAAGGATGAGGAGGTCTCTTTCACTCTGGGTGGACATGAATATACACACTCAAAAAGAAATGGATATGTTCGCTGTCAGTATGTTTGTGGAGGATTTACGGGGTTACATTATAGTGGGAAATTCTCAACTTACTCTCCTGGACGATTTTCTATTCCAGAAACTAATCAAGAGATCTACATGATGATGGGGAAAGCCTTGAGAAGGTATCAAACTTGGCCGAAGCGAACTGATGTAAAAAGCAAGTATACGGATGGATATGAAAACGAGGCTGCACCAGGTGTAGATGTTCGTCTTACCTGTGGATTGTGCCAAAACATCTGTTGGGGAAACGCAAAAGATACTGCAGAGAATTATAAGATTTTAACTAATTCAGGATGTATTATCCAAAATCCGGATGGTTCAATTAAAATTCTTCCTCCAGAAGAGGCAGAGAAATATTTTAAATCTCTCCCCGAAAAACATAGGAAGAAATACTGTATCGAGAGAGTTAAATTAATAAAAAAATAAAAAAAGGTATATTAAAATGACAATAACAAAAGAAGAGAAATCAAAAATTTCTTTAAATGAAGAACTTGAGCATATTTTAAAAGAAATGGGGGCTATCCGAGTTGGTTTTGTAACTCTTGAGACCTTAGCGGGTGGTCCAGAAGGTGCAAATTTAAAATATTTGCTTCCGAGCGCCGAAAGTGCCGTAGTTTGGGCAATTCCATTAAACAAGGATTTAATCAGACCTTTTTTAGGAAAGACTCATCCCGATGCTCGGGGTCAACACGAGAAGGATAACATCGAAACAAATGTTAAGTCAACTTATATGTCTAAGAAAATAGCTGAATTCTTAAGAGAGAAGGGTTACGAAGCAGCATATGTTGTAGCGAACAATAAATATAGGGAGGACGTTCCTAATTGGAGCGCAACTTTACCTCCAGAGATCTCTTTAAGATATCTTGCTGCGCGATCTGGAGTTGCATCGTTTGGCTGGTCTGGAAATGTAGGTATAAAGGGGTACGGAACCACAATAATATTAGGGGGCACAATAACTAGCGCGAAACTTGAGCCCACTGACCCAATTCCGCCTGAAGAATCGTTTTGCAACGAGTGCAAGATCTGTACTAAAGTTTGCGGGTATCAGATGTTTTCTCCTGATGAAAAAATGGAAGTTACTCTTGGAGGATATACGTTCTCTTATTCGAAGCGTATAAATAAATTTCGATGCGTTTTAGTGTGTGGCGGATTTAATGGACTGCATAAATCCGGTAAGTTTTCAACCTACTCTCCAGGACGATATGAGTATCCAGAAACTCCCCAAGAAGTTTCAAGAGTCTTAGCTGCGGGTATGGCTGGAAAGCAAAAAAGACCACTCATCAAAGACAGTTCTTCAGGATACGTTCCGTCGTCTTTTTCTGGAAGTTATTCTGACGATTCCACCTTGGCAACTGAAGAAACGAAAAAGAAAAACATAATTCAACTTACATGTGGAAATTGTCAGATTGTATGTTGGGGTGATGCCAAAGAAACCGCAAAAAACTACAAAATACTTATTAATTCTGGTTGTATAATTCAGAAAGAAGACGGTACAGTGGAAGCATTTCCGCCCGATAAAGCAAAAGAAGAATTTGAAAAAATACCACTGAAAAGACAACGATGGTACACGAAGGATTACAAGAAGAGACTAAGACAAAAAAAGATATCCACTGCAAAATTACTCTAATAACATATATTGAAATCTAAAATGACAAAAAATAAGAATGTTCTGTTCATTATGACAGATCAGCACCGAGCTGATCACATGAGCTGCGCGGGAAATCCAATCGTTAAGACCCCCAATTTAGATAGATTAGCACAAGAAGGGATTAGATTTACCAATGCGTATTGCGCCAATCCTATGTGTATGCCCAATCGAGCCTCAATTTTTACGGGTGTGTATCCAAATGTTCACGGTCTAAGAAGTAATGGGATAAATTTACCAAATAGAGTTGTAACTTTTGTTGAAACCATGCGAAAGAGAGGATACATAACTTATAATGTAGGTAAAATGCATTTACAGTTTTTTATTCCCCCTTATGAAAAAAAGACTCATTCACACGAGATGATCCATAGATGGATGCATCCAAAATCAGCTGAAGAAGCTAGAGCCCAGTTTCCTAAACCATATTATGGATTCGATGAATGTGAAATTATTTTAGGACATGGAGATATGTGTGGTGGACATTACCTGGATTGGCTTGAAGAAAAACGTCCTGGCGCCAAGAAATGGATGCGTGATAGAGTGTCTTTAGATTATTTTAATACTGTATGTTATGAATCAGTATTACCCGTTGAACAATATCCTACATTTTATTGTCAAGAAAAGACGATTTCATTTCTTGAGAGACATTCTAAAGGAGAATATGGTGAAAAACCTTTCTTTGCATGTTGTTCTTTTCCTGATCCCCATCATCCCGTGTGTCCACCGGGGATATATAAAGATATGTATCCTGAAGTTCCGCTTCCTGAAACATTTAATGATCCAAATATCAAAGACCATAAATTCTTAGGTCCGTTGGTGACAAATCCAATCTTTCGTGGAGCATTGTTGAGGCAAACTACAGAAGAAGAGATTAAAACATTTATGAGCTTAACTTATGGTGCTGTTTCATTGTTTGATCATTCAATAGGTGAGATTCTTGCTGCTTTGGAAAAATTAGGCTATGCTGATGATACAATGGTCGTTTATACATCCGATCACGGCGACCTAATGGGCGATCATGGTTTGATGTACAAAGGGCCTTCTCCCTTTGAAGGAGTGCTTCGAGTACCTTTAATAATTAAAGCACCGGGGCTAACTCAATCAGGAGGAGAGACTAATGCTCTAGCTAATTCTATTGATTTGTCTAAAACTATTCTAAATTACGCTGGTGTTAGCAG
>SMTZ1_10028143_pt1 | contig 20751 bp, 25 predicted proteins | sample DeeMarSWOR136_30_FD_25667 | JGI IMG/M metagenome (IMG submission 25667) | reverse complement strand
ACCAGGTGGCGTAGGTGCTGAACTTATAGCCCTTGCGGTAGTCGAACTTTTCCACCGCCCGCAGCAGCCCGATGTTGCCTTCTTGAATGAGGTCAAGCAGCGACATGCCCCGCCCGATGTGTTTCTTGGCCACGCTGACGACGAGGCGGAGGTTGGCTTCGGTGAGGTGGTTGGCGGCTCTTTCCGCTTCGCGCTCGATGTTATCCAGATAGGCCTGGAGCTGCTGCTCGTATTCGCCGATGGCTTTGATGCAGCTGGGCTTGGTTACCAGAACGGCTATTCCCGCCAGCGTGACCTTGGCGCCTATAGCCTCCAGTATCTCCTTGGGCAGCAGGGTCATGTTAAGCGAGAGCTCGGCCAGGAAGAGTTCAGTATCGGGGATGGACTTTTCCGTCTGGTGGGCGATGGCCAGGATGAGCTGCGGCTTTATCTCGCCGTCAAGGCTATCCCGCAGCGTGGGGTTGGATATGGTCTCCAGAAAGCCAGGGACGGGTTCTATATGGAGCTGTTCCTGGATGAGGCGGATGGTGGGGGCGGCCTGGGAAAGTTCCTCCAGTATGGCGATGATTATCTCGGTGGCCGAGGGGTCACGGTTGTTTTTACGCAGGTAGCTTTGTTTAATCTCCTTGATGCGCCTGCCTTCTTCCATCTTTCGCGCCAGGTATTTTTCCTCATCGGCGGTGAGCAGGTGCACCCGCCCTATTTCGTGCAAGTACATGCGGACGGGGTCGTCCACCACCTCCTGCTCTTCGGGCTGCTCCAGGGGCGTTTCCGACTCCGTGTCTTGGTCCGTATCCTCTTTTTCGAAGTCGAGCTGTCTGGTCTCGCGCCAGAGCGTGGTCGATTCGGCGGAATCGCCGTTGTCGCTGTCTTCGTCTTCAGAGTCGTCGCGCGGGCGTAAGCGCCGCTTCTCGTCGTTTTCGCGTTTCATTACCTCACCCCCTTTGCTCCAACCGCCACTGTCTTTTCTGGGCGAAGACCTCTCCCAGTTGGCTGTTTACCTCTATTCCCTGGTCCTTTAGTTTGGCCAGGTCGGCGGCCTTGCCCCCTGACTCGGCTTCCTGCGCCAGCACGGCTTCTATTTTAGCCGCTAGGCCGCGGAGATACCTTTCACGCAGCCGTAGCGTACACTCGGCGTATTTTTGGCTTATTCTATTTTTTGACAGGCTCCTGCCTAGCAGGGCGTCGAGGTGCTCGTGGGTTGCCGGGTCGAGCCTGCCCCTCAACTCTTCTATTTTAGCACTATGCTGCCGAGCAATAAAGACTTCGCGGTTTTGGCTGCTTTCGAAGTATTCGGACAGCAATTCCTCGCCAATCTTAAGCTCAGGGTTCTGCAGGAGCAGCGCCAGGCAGTAATCCTCGACGGGGTTGGAGAGGAGGGGTTGGATAGCTTGTGCCGTTGCTTCTTTCTCCGTCTCTCTGATTCTGCGCTCGGGCTTCATCCTTTTCAGAGCAGCCTCTATGATGTATTGAGGTTGTTTTACTAGACGGGCGAGTCTATCTATATAGTGCCCCTGACGTGTGAGGTCTTGCATCTTGTTGATGATGGGCCCGAGCCTCTCTACGGCTGAAGCTGCACCTTGAGCCGTGGTCAGGTCGAGGCGAGAAGTGACCATATTAAAGGTAAAATCGACCACGGGTAGCGCTTTCTCTAGTAGCTGGGGCCAGGCTTCGGGGTCTTCCTTGATAACGTCGTCGGGGTCTTTGCTTTTGGGCAGAATGGCGACCTTGACCTCGGCGCCGAGGGCGTTTTCGAATTCTACGCCGCGCAGCATGGCTTCTTCTCCTGCGGCGTCGGCATCGAGAGCTAAGGTCACAGCTGCACTCCGGCTCAATTTATTCAAGATGCTGACCTGTCTCTCGGTGACCGAGGTGCCCATTGAGGCGACGACATTGCTGAAGCCGTTCTGGTGGGCGGTGATAACGTCCATATAGCCCTCGACGATGACGGCCAAGCCCTGTTCTCTAATAGCTTCTTTAGCCAAATTGACGGCGTAGAGGCTGCCGCTCTTGTCGAAGATGGGGGTCTGGGGTGAATTGATATATTTGGGCAGGGAGTCATCGAGCACCCTCGAGCCGAAGCCGATAACACGCCCGCGGGCGTCGGCGATGGGGAACATGAGCTTATCGCGGAAGCGGTCGTGGCTTTTCTTGCCTGCCTCGCCCTCGATGATTAAGCCAGCGGCGAGCATGTCCTTTTCACTGTAGCCTTTTTCGGTGAGATACTTCTGTAGTTCTCCCCAGCTGTTGAGGCTATAGCCGAGCTGGAAGTCTTTGACCGTTTCAGCCTTAAAGCCGCGTTTTTCGAGGTACTTCCGCGCCTTTTCGCCGGCTGGGGAGTTGAGCATACTATGGAAGTAGAGAGCCGCCGCCTGGTTAATCTCGTAGAGCTTCTGCTTCTCCTCGCTTTCGGCGCCAGGCTCGAACCGCGACGGTATGACCACTCCCGCTTTCTGGGCGAGCTCTCTTAGCGCTTCGCCGAAGTCGATGCCCTGCTTTTTCATGATAAATGAGAAGACGTCACCGCCCGTGTTGCAGCCGAAGCAGTGCCAGCTCTGCTGCTCGGGATAGACGTAGAAGGAGGGATTTTTTTCGCCGTGGAAGGGGCAGAGGCCGCGGAAGGTGCGACCTGACTTGGCCAGGGTTATGTGCTGGCCGATGATATCAATGATGTCTATTTTTTGCTTTACGTCGTCGATAACGCTCATAGTATGGTTCTATTTTACTATAGTTGGGGGTTAGACCTCTTTAGACTATTTATTTGGGGGTTTCACCCTTGAAAAAGGTTTCTTCGTCTTTAATCTTACCAATGCCGATGAGATGACCGTCGATGTCTTCGACCACGAATTCGTAGCAGCCGTAAGCGGTGAGGTGCGGTTCCACGGCGATAGCAGCGCCCTTTTGTTTAAGCTCATTATAAAAACTATCGACTCCGGAGAATTCTTCCGGGGCCAGATAGACGTCGTAGCCAGCGCCGTACCTTGCCGTGTTCGAGGCGATATCGCCTTTCTTGGCCTGGACGCAGCCCGGTCTCGGTAGAGGGCGGCGAAAGGCTCCTCGTTTTCGTAGTGCGCCACCACTTTGCAGCCGAATACGTCGTGATAGTAACTGGCCGTCTTTTCGACATCGGGTGAGGCAAAGACGGTAGCGCCTTGGCTGATTTTCGTTTTAACCATTAGAAAACCTCCTCTAAAAGAGGGTGGGGGATTGTATTTCCGGGGGTTTGCCTTTGGGGGTTTTAGGGCCCTTCTTTTCCGGTTTGGGCTTGGGGGCAATCTCCTCGTCCATTCTCATGGCGTAGTGGTCGGTCATGCCGGCTATATAGTCCACCACCCTGCGTTCTACCTTGGCGCTGTAGAAGCTGTATTCGGGGGGCATTTTGCCCTCATATTCATTAAAGTACTTGTAGAGCCGGCGGATTATTTCCCGCGCCCGCTCCGATTCTTCCTGGGCGGAGCGGATATTATAAACGCGCTCAAGTAGAAATTGGCGCAGATTGTTGGTAGCCTCTAAGATTTCAGGGCTCATAGATAGTGTGGGCTTTTCAACCCCGCCATCCTGGATAGCCCAGGAGTGCTCGATGATATCGCAGACCATAGTGTTTATGCGCTTGGAGTGGGTGTTGCCCAATTTAGCGATGGCGAGCACGGGCAGGTCGCCCTCGGTAATCATGCCCGCCCTGATGGCGTCGTCGATATCATGGTTAATGTAAGCCACCAAATCAGAAATCTTGACCACAGAACCCTCAACGGTGCTGGGTTCTTCGCTTTCGCTCTCAATATCCTTTATGTCCTTGGAGTGATTTAAGATGCCGTCCCGCACTTCCCAAGTGAGATTAAGCCCCTTGCCGTCTTTTTCCAGCTTTTCGACGACGCGCAGGCTCTGCTCGTTGTGTTTGAAACCGGGCTTATAAAGTTCATCTAAAACATCCTCGCCGACATGGCCGAAGGGGGTGTGGCCCAGGTCGTGCCCCAGGGCGATGGCCTCGGTCAGATCTTCGTTCAGGTTGAGGGCGCGGGCGATGGTGCGGGCGATTTGCGACACCTCCAGGGTGTGAGTGAGGCGGGTGACGTAATGGTCGCCGAGGGGGGCGATAAAGACCTGCGTCTTGTGCTTGAGCCGCCTAAATGACTTGCTGTGTATGATGCGGTCGCGGTCGTGCTGGAAGGCGGTGCGTATAGGGTCGGGTGCCTCTTCCTTCTCCCTGCCTTTAGAGTCCTTACTCTTCACAGCGTTAGGGGAGAGGCTTTCTTCCCTTTCCTCGGTCAGCTGACGTATATTTAGCTCGTCAATCATTTACCCTTCAGCTTGGCTTCGGCTTTGGCGATTATCTCGCGGGTGGTGCCAATCATATCGGGGGTTACCGAGACCGAGTTGATGCCCCATTCCACCAGCTTTTCGGTAAGCTCGGGATAAACCGAGGGCGCCTGCCCGCATATGGATGAGGTAACGCCCATCTTCTTTGATACCTTAATGGCCCTCTCCAGAGCGGCGAGCACCGCCTCGTTGCGTTCGTCAAAGGTGCTGGCCAGCTTTTCGCTGTCGCGGTCAATGCCCAGTATGAGCTGGGTGAGGTCGTTGGAGCCGATGGAGATGCCGTCGATGCCGATTTTAAGAAATTTTTCAATGAGAAAGATGTTGGAGGGCACCTCGACCATCATCCAGAGCTTGAAGTCTTTAGAGCGCTTCAGCCCTTCGGCTTCCAGAAGCTGCTTGGTGCGGTCCAGCTCGTCAACGGTGCGGACGAAGGGTATCATCACCCAGAGGTTCTTGTATTTTTGCCTGACCTTCTTGATGGCTTCTATCTCCAGTCGAAAAACCTCAATATCGGTTATATACCTTGAGGCACCCCGGTAGCCAATCATCGGGTTTTCCTCTTCCGCCTCGAATTCCTCGCCTCCCTTGAGGGCGCGGTATTCGTTGGTCTTGAAATCGGTGGTGCGGTAGACGACGGGGCGGGGGTCAAACGCCTTGGCGAAGGTGTTGATGCCTTCGTAGAGCTTGTCGACAAACTCCTGGCCCCGGTTTTGCTTTATCATGTATTGGGGGTGCTCGTTAATCTGAGCGACCATGAACTCGGCGCGCAGTAGTCCCACGCCGTCCACATTGCGCTTGGCCACGTTTTCGGCTAGCTCGGGCTGAGCCAGGTTGACATAAACTTTGGTTTTGGTCTTGATGGACTCTCTGAGGGTATCGGCGACGGCGGTGGTCTTGATGCGGCGGGTGACCTTGCCGTCGTAGATTTTGCCGTGCGAGCCGTCGACGGTGATTATCTGGCCGTTTTTGAGGGTGTTGGTCGCCTTTTCGGCGCCGACGACGCAGGGTATGCCCAGCTCACGGCTGACGATGGCAGCGTGGGCGGTGCGGCCGCCGCGGTTGGTGACGATGGCCACGGCGCGTTTCATGGCGGGGACGAAGTCGGGGGTGGTCATCTCGGCCACCAGCACATCGCCCGTTCTTACCTGGTCTATCTGCGAGGCGTTGGGGACGATGCGGGTCGGTCCTGAGGCAATGCCCGGGCTGGCCTTTTCGCCACTTAGGAGCACGGGGTTGGCGATTTCGGGCTCGACCTCGGTCTTTTCTCTTATCGTGGTCACGGGGCGGGTCTGCAGTATATAAATGTGGTCGTCTTCCTTGGCCCATTCGATATCCTGGGGGAAGTTGTAGTGCTTTTCTATATGTTTGCCCAGCTGGGCGAGCTTGGTGATTTCACTTTCGCTGAGTTTGGCTTTGGATTGGGTGGAGGTGGGGATAGGTGCCCAGATGTTAGCCTCTTTAGCTTTGGCATCGGGGTTTTTGATGAGCTGTGTCTCCTGGGTGACCGTCTTACGCTTGAGTATTTTCAGGCTCTCCTTGTTGACGACATAGAGGTCGGGGGTCACCTCGCCGGAGACGATGGCCTCGCCCAGCCCGAAGACGGCTTCGATAACGATCCGGTCGCTGGCGCTGGTCACTGGTTCCAGGGTGAACATGACGCCCGAGGTCTTGGATTGCACCATCTTTTGCACGGGCACGGCGATACCCACCTTGAAGTGGTCGAAGCCTTGGTGGTGGCGGTAGAAGATGGCCCTCGGCTCAAAAAGCGACGCCCAGCATTCCTGGACGGCTCTGACCACCTCTTGGCCTCCCTCTACGTTGAGGAAGGTGCGCTGCTGGCCGGCGAAGGAGGCTTCGGGCAGGTCTTCGGCCGTCGCTGAGGAGCGCACCGCCACCAGCCCGCCGCCGATTTCCTCATAGGCTTTTTCAATCTTCTCGGCGAGCTCAGGGGGCATGGGGGAGTCGAGGATGAGCTTTTTGACGACGCTGGCTACCTGCTGGAGCTGTTTGCTGTTGCTGGGGTCGAGAGGCTTCAGCCAGCTGGCGATTTTGCCGTGGAGCATCGACCTTTCCAGGAAGTCAAAATAGGCGCTGGCGGTGACAATGAACCCGGGTGGGACGGGTATGCCGGCGTGGGTCATTTCGCCCAGGTTGGCGCCCTTGCCGCCGACGGTGTTGACGTCGCCTTTGCCGACTTCATTGAAAAGGACAATCTCCTTTTGCCCTTGCTGCATGTTGCTGCCTCCTAACGCTTCACTTTTAATGGGAAATATAGGGAAAGTGCCGATTTATCACTTGGCTATTATACCATAATGGTCTGGAGGTTTTAAGCTGGGGTTTTGTTTATTGACAGTGGGGAGGTGGTGGAGTAAAATTTAGGTGCTGGTGAGATAGAGGAGGTTTTTAGTACATGATAGAGATGCTTATCGATAGTATACGAGTGAGCCTGATGAACTATCAGCGGGTGGTGATTCTGAAGGAGAAGGAATCGGACCGCTATTTGCCCATATGGATCGGCCCCGCCGAGGCCGACGCTATCGCCGTGAAGCTGCAGGATGTCACCGTGCCCCGTCCTCTGACCCACGACCTGCTGCGTGCCGTCATCGATACGCTGGGGGCGAGCATCAACTCTATTATAGTCAGCGAGCTTAAGAACGATACCTTTTACGCCAAGATTGTGCTCAACGTGGACGGGGGACAGATGGAAGTGGATTCCCGACCCAGCGATGCCCTGGCTTTGGCGGTGAGGGCGGATGTGCCTATCTTCGCCGAGGAGGTAGTCCTGGATAAAGCGGGCATCCTGCTGGATAAGGAGACGGGTAAGCCTATACAGGAGACGGAATCGGGTGAGGTGGGGGGCAAGAAGCCCAGTGAGGAAGAGTTAAAAAAGAAGATGTCCGCTTTTTACGACTTCATCAATACCCTCGACCTGGAGGACTTCGACAAGCGTAAGTCTTAAAGCGGAAGCTTTGGCAATAGAAAGCCCCGGAACCAAAAGAACTGGGGCTTTTTGGTAGCTAGGGAGCTTGACCAACCAAGGCAGATTTGGTATGCTGCACAGGGCATGAGAAGGTGGGCAGCGGCATTTAGATTCATCGGGGTGGGGTGGTTCGTTGGTATCTCTATTCTGGGTGGGGTGTGGGGTGGTCTCTGGCTGGATAATAAGTTCGGTACCAAGCCTATCCTGGTGATTGTAGGCTTAATCTTGGGTCTGATTGTGGCTTTCTATGGCGTTTATCGCATGCTATTGCCGTTCATACGTAATAAGCAAGACGGGGAGAACAGCTAGTGGCTAACAAGCGAGGCTGCCTGGGCTGTTCCTTCCCGCTCGTTATCGGGCTTCTGGTCGTTTTCCTGGTTCTCTTCATAGTCGGCTTCGTTATCGGTCCCCTGGGCCAGAGTATGCTCGGCATAGAGATGCCCGAATGGCTCAGTGGTCTGGTTGTTGATAGGCCTGCCCCCCACCTCCCTGCCGAGACGGTCTTTCATATCTTCGGCTTTCCCATCACCAACAGCGTTATCGGCGCCTGGATTACCATTATCGTCTTGGTGGGAATTTCCTATATTATCACCCGCCGTATGAAGCTGGTCCCGGGTCGGCTGCAGGCCGCCTTTGAGTTTTTAATCGGCTGGCTTTATGACCTTTGCGTCAGCGTGGCCGGCGAGGAAAACGGGCGGCGTTTCTTCCCGGTGGTGGCCACAATTTTCCTATTGGTCGGCTTTAACGCCTGGCTGGCGTTGCTTCCCGGTTTCGGCTCCATCACCGCCCATACCGCCGAGGGGGAGATACACCTGATTAGGGCGGCCAATACCGATATCAACATGCCGCTGGCGCTGGCGCTGACCTCTTTCGTCTTTGTCGAGTTCTACGGGCTGAAGACGCTGGGTATTCGCTACCTCGGCAAGTTCCTTAATTTCAGGGAGCTTTTCGCCGCCTTCGGCCAGCTCGCCAAGGGCAAGGTAGGGGCTGTTCACGGGGGGCATGACCGTTTTTGCCGGCCTGCTGGAGGGTTTGAGCGAGTTTATCCGCATAATCAGCCTTACCTTCCGACTTTTCGGCAACATGACGGCGGGAGAAATCCTGCTATTGGTGGTCGCTTTCCTCATACCATGGCTGTTCGCCATACCGTTCTACGGGCTGGAGCTGCTTATCGGCTTTATCCAGGCGATTATCTTTGGCGGCCTGACGCTTATCTTCCTGACGCTGGCGGTACAGCCTCACGAAGAAGAGGCACACTGAAAATAAAAAACACGCAATAAACTAAAGGAGGTATAGAAAGCATGGATCCTGAAACTATGAAGATGCTGGCGATAGGGCTGGGAGTGGGGTTGGGAATGCTGGGGCCGGGACTGGGCCTGGGGCTTATCGGCTATTCCGCCTTGCAGGGGATAGCCCGCAACCCCGAGGCGAGGGGCCCCATCTTCACCAACATGATTCTGGTGGCCGGTCTGGCCGAGGCTATCGGTATCTACGTCCTGATTGTGGCCATTATCTTGGCATTCGTGGCTTGAAGGAAGTCTCTAGGAGGAAATCATGGAACAGGATGGATTACCTTCATTTATCGGCATGATTATCGCCGCCGCGGTGGTGGGGGCCCTGGTTGTAGGCGGAATAGTGCTGCTGGCCGTGTTTACGCTTCTGTAAACGCTGGTGGCGCTTTCGGTCAAGATCGGGCTTCCGCATACACCATGACGGGAGTTTAAGACAGTCTTGTAACCGAGGGGGTGAAAAATGGGAGGACTGGACAGTCTAGGCATAAACTTGCCAACGTTGATAGCGCAGCTTATCAATGTCGTTATCCTTTTCGGGCTGCTCTACCTGGTGGCCTATAAGCCCCTGATGCGGATGCTGGACGAGCGTTCGCGGCGGGTAAAAGAGAGTATGGAGCAGACGGAGCAGATAAAGCAGCAGGCGGAGCGCGCCGAGGAGGAATCGGCCAAGCGGATTGCCGACGCCAGCAAGGAGGGTGAGGAGGTTATTGCGCGGGCGATGCGCACTGGTGAAGAGGTGAGGAAAGAGGCGCAGGAACAGGCCCGGCAGGAGGCCGAAACCCTCATCTCGCGGGCGCGGACCGAGATTCAGCAGGAGCGCAACGAAGCCGTGGGCGAGCTGCGCAAGGAGTTCGCCGACCTGACGGTAACGGCGGCGGAGAAGGTCATCGACCGCTCTCTGGATAAGAAAGCCCACCGCCAGATTATCGATAAGGTCCTGGAAGAATCACCTAGCCTGAAGAAGAAATAACCACTAGGAGTCAACGTGGCCAGAAGAGTTTATGCCCGACGTTATGCCAGGGCGGTTTTTGAGATTGCCCTGGAGAAAAAAGAGCTGGACAGATGGCAGAGCGACCTGAGGAAGGTTGCTGCCCTGGGGGAGGACGCCGCCTTTATGACACTGGTGGAGAATCCCAAGGTGGGCTTCGATAAGAAGGCGAAGGTTCTGGCAAAGGTGGTGGGCGATATCAACCCGCTGGCGCGGAACCTGGTTTACCTGCTGGTGAGCCGCGGGCGCTTTGGCATGATAGGCGACATCAATGATGAATACCAGCGCCTGTTAGATGGCTATCGGGGCATTGAGCACGCTGAAGTGGTTACCGCTGTGCCCCTGGATGATAAGGAAAAGAAGAAGCTGGAGGAGCATCTGGGGGTGGTGGTGGGCAAGAAGATAGTGCTCGAGGCCAGCGTCGACCCCAGCCTGGTGGGGGGAATGATTGCCCGGGTCGGCGGTAAGTTGCTCGATGGCAGCACCCACAGCCAGTTGCTGGCGTTGAAGAAAGAGCTGGCCGCTGGCGGACTAAAGTGAAGACGAAGGAGGTGGCTTAAGTGACCATAAGAGGGCAGGATATCGTTTCGGTTATCAAAAAGCAAATTGAGCAGTTCGGGGCGCCGCTTAAGATGGTCGATGTTGGTACCGTGATTGAGATTGGCGACGGCATCGCCCGCATTCACGGGCTGACGGCGGCTAAATACAACGAGCTATTGCAGTTTCCTAACGACGTCATGGGCATTGCCCTGAACCTGGAAGAAGATAGCGTCGCCGCCGTTATCCTGGGCGATTATACCTCCATCAAGGAGGGGGACGAGGTGCGCTGCACCGGACGTATCGCCGAGGTGCCGGTGGGCGAAGTACTTATCGGGCGGGTGGTCGATGCCTTGGGCAATCCCCTCGACGGCAAGGGGGCCGTCAAGACCAAGAAGACGATGCCCATGGAGAGGATAGCGCCCAACGTTACCCGCCGTAAGTCGGTGGATACACCGGTGCAGACCGGTATTAAAGCCATCGACAGCCTGATTCCCTTGGGTAGAGGGCAGCGAGAGCTTATCATCGGCGACCGCTCCACGGGCAAGACGGCTATTACCCTGGACACAATAATCAATCAGAAGGGCGGCGACCTCATCTGTATCTACGTCGCTATCGGGCAGAAGGCATCTAAAGTAGCACGGGTAGTGGCCACATTGGAAGAGCACGGAGCCATGGAGCATACCATCGTGGTTGCGGCTAACGCCTCCGATTCGGTGGCCATGCAGTACCTGGCGCCTTACGCTGGCTGCGCCATGGGCGAGCACTTTATGGAGGAGGGCAAGGACGCCCTGGTTATCTACGACGACCTTTCCAAGCACGGCTGGGCCTACCGTCAACTATCCTTACTGCTTAGACGCCCGCCGGGGCGGGAAGCCTACCCGGGCGACGTTTTCTACCTGCACAGCCGACTGCTGGAGCGGGCAGCCAAATACGCCCCCGAATACGGCGGGGGCTCGTTGACCGCTCTACCCATTATCGAAACGCAGGCGGGCGATATGTCCGCTTATATTCCGACCAACGTCATCTCCATTACCGACGGTCAGATGTACCTGGAGACCGACCTCTTTAACGCGGGCATCAGGCCAGCGCTGAATGTGGGCCTTTCGGTGTCGCGTGTGGGCAGTGCTGCCCAGACCAAGGCCATGAAGCAGGTGGCGGGTAAGCTGAGGCTGGAACTGGTGCAGTACCGCGAGCTGGCCGCCTTCGCCCAGTTCGGTACCTCCGAGCTGGATAAGGCGACGCGGGCGCAGCTAGAGCGCGGGCAGCGCATCACCGAGGTCTTGAAGCAGGCACAGTATGTGCCCATGTCGTTGGAGGAGCAGGTTGCCATTCTCTACGCTGCCATTAACGGCTGGATAAGGCCACCGCCTTTGAAACCAACTTCCACCGCTTTATGGAGGCCAATCACCCCGAAATCGGCAAGGCGATTAATAAGGATAAGGAGCTAAGCGAAAAGACCGAAGAGGCCCTAAAGAAGGCCATCGACGAGTTCAAGAAGGGGATGAGCTTGTAGGAGGGAAGTATGGAAGAGATGATTGCCTACTGCGGGTTAGTCTGTACCGATTGCGGGGCTTTTATCGCTACACAGAATAACGACGACGCCAAGAGGCGAGAGGTCGCCGAGCAGTGGACTAAACAATTTAACCACGAATTCAAACCGGAGGAAATCAATTGCGACGGTTGCATGACTGATACTGGAAAAGTATTCAGCTACTGCAATATCTGCGAAATAAGGAAGTGCGGGCAGGAGAAGGGCGTGGTCAATTGCGCTTACTGTAATGACTACGGCTGCAAAAAGCTGAGCGATTTTTTCGAGATGGTGCCTCAAAACAAGGCAAGACTGGACGAAATCAGAAAAGGACTTTAGAGATTGCCTAACATTCGCTTAATACGGCGGCGCATCAAGGGCGTGCAGTCCACGGCCAAGATTACGCGTGCCATGGAGATGATCGCCACCCTCAAGATGCGCAAGGCGCAGGAGCGTGGTCTGGCGGGCAGGCCCTATTCTGACAAGATTAGTCAGGTGCTGGCCGACCTGGCGGCCTTATCCCGGGGTACGGAAGCCCCGCATCCACTACTCCAGAGCCGCCCGGTTAACAAGATAGCCGTGGTGCACATCACCCCGGACCGGGGGTTGTGTGGGGGGCTTAACGCCAACATCAACCGCCTTACGGCGACTTTTATCCTGGAGCAGAGTGTACCGGTTACCCTTATTACCGTGGGGCGCAAGGGGCTGGAGTTCATGAGGCGCTACAATCGGGATATCCGCGCCGAGTTTATCCAGCTCGGCGACCAGCCCAGCCTGCTGGACACGCTGCCGATATCTCGTATCGTTATTGATGATTATACCAACGGGGTGGTTGACCAGGTATTTCTGGTATATACCCGGTTTATTTCGACCATGGTGCAGAAGCCGTTTATGAAGCAGATTCTTCCCGTCGAACCGGCGGAAATACCCCAGGCACAGAACGTGGACTATATCTACGAGCCGGGTCCGGCGGCGGTGCTGGGGGAGCTTTTGCCGCGGTTCGTCGAGATGCAGGTATATCACGCAATATTGGAATCGATCGCCAGTAAGCAGTCGGCTCAGATGGTGGCCATGCGCAACGCCACCGAAAACGCCAACGAGCTGATTGAAGACCTGACTTTGATGTATAATAAAGCTAGGCAGGAGTCAATCACTACGGAACTGCTGGATATTACCGGCGGAGCGGCGGCTCTGGCCTAGGAGAAAGAGGAGGTTTACTATGCCTATAAATGATGCTAGCTTCAAGAAGGGCAACCCGGAAACGGTGGCGGCGCTTATGGAGTTTCTAAAACCCAATTTCCATATCGCCTACACCCTGGATGATCTGAGAGAAGTGCTGGCTGCCAAGGGTGTCGATGTTTCTGCCGATACGCTGGAGAGCCTACTCGGTTCCCTGGAGTACGGGGGCAGGATCATATCCCGTGAGGTGGACGGGGTGACTTACTATCAGTATCGCAAGATGCGGGGTTTTATGCCGACGAAGAAATTTAAGTAGGGGGGGTAACTTATGGCCAAGGGAAAAGTAGCCCAGGTAATAGGTACTGTAGTCGATATTGAGTTTCCCCCTGATAAGCTGCCGGCCATTTATAACGCTATAGAGGTTATCACCAATGGGCAGAAGCTCATCCTCGAGGCCCAGGAGCACGTGGGTAATAACTGGGTGCGCTGTCTGGCGCTTTCTTCCACCGACGGGCTGGAGCGGGGGGTTGAGGCGGTGGATACCGGTGCTGCCCTTAGCGTGCCGGTGGGCAAGGAAACGCTGGGGCGGCTGTTTAACGTTATGGGCGAGCCTATTGATGAGATGGGCGAGGTCAAGACCAAGGATAAATGGCCGGTGCACCGCCCGCCGCCTTCATTGGAAGAGCAGGAGACCACCACCCAGATGCTGGAGACGGGCTTAAAGGTTATCGACCTGATTGCTCCCTTTACTAGAGGCGGTAAGGTGGGTGCCTACGGCGGTGCTGGCGTGGGTAAGACGATTATTATCCAGGAGCTTATCCGTAATATTGCCACCGAGCACGGCGGCAACTCCGTTTTTACCGGTATCGGCGAACGCTCGCGCGAGGGCAACGACCTCTGGGCGGAGATGAAGGAGTCCGGGGTAATCGCCAAGACGGTGATGGTCTTCGGGCAGATGAACGAGCCCCCGGGCGTACGCCTACGCGTTGGGCTTACTGGTCTGACCATGGCCGAATATTTCCGCGATGAAGAAGGGCAGGACGTGCTGCTCTTTATTGATAACATCTACCGCTATACCCTGGCGGGGATGGAGGTATCGGCGCTTTTAGGGCGGATGCCTTCGGCGGTGGGCTACCAGCCGACGCTGGCTACCGAGGTCGGCGAGCTGGAGGAGAGGATTACCTCAACCAAGAAGGGCTCAATCACATCCTTCCAGGCGATCTACGTGCCCGCCGACGACTATACCCGTGGTCGCTCTGGATCGTGCGCTGACCGAGCAGGGTATCTACCCCGCTGTTGACCCGCTGGTTTCGACCTCGCGTATTCTCGACCCGGCTATCCTCGGGGAGGAGCACTATAACGTGGCGCGGGGGGTGCAAAGAGTCTTGCAGCGCTACAAGGACCTGCAGGATATCATCGCTATCCTCGGTATCGAAGAGTTGAGCGAGGAGGACAAGCTCAATGTGGCGCGCGCCCGCCGCATACAGAAGTTCTTATCCCAGCCCATGTTCGTCGCCGAGAACTTTACCGGACGGCCGGGCAAGTACGTGCCCATAGCCGAGACGGTGCGTGGCTTTAAGGAAATCCTGGAGGGCCAGCACGACACGCTGCCTGAGCAGGCTTTCTATATGATAGGCACCATCGATGAGGCAGTGGAGGCGGCCAAAGACTTACCGTCAGAGGTGTCTTAGATGACCACCAGGCTTGATGTTGTTACCGCGGAGCGAGAGGTCTTTTCCGACGAGGTGGACGAGGTCGTGGCAAATGGTGTGGAGGGTCAACTGGGTATTCTACCCCACCACGCCCCGCTGATGACCACACTTTTGCCTGGGGAGCTTTTGATTAAGAAGGGTGGGGAGGAGTTTTACCTGGCGGTTTCGGGTGGCTTTATCGAGGTGCGCCCCGATAGAATCATTATCTTGGCCGATACCGCCGAAAGGGTGGAGGAAATCGACGTCGCCCGAGCCGAGGAAGCCAAGCGCCGTGCCGAGGAAAGGCTTGCCGAGGGCGCGCCTGGGGTGGATACGGCTCGAGCTGAGGCGGCACTGCGTCGTTCCCTGCTTCGGTTGCGGGTGGCGCAGAGGCGGCGAAGGCGCCGACCGACCGTCCAGAGCTAGCCGTTCAAGTCCAGTAACCCCTCTATAGCCTCAATGGTTATACGACCACGCTTAAGGTCAATAGACTTGACCAAGTCTTCAATGGCGGGAATGAGAATCTCGCCCTTTTCACCGCCGACTACATAGTTATCGTTGCTGGGGGCGCTTAAAATCTTGGTGATCTTGCCCAGTAACTTGCCTTCCCCAGTCCATACCTCAAGACCGATGAGCTGGAATTGGTAGTACTGTCCTTCGGGGAGGGTTTCTAGCTGACTTTGGTGAATTTGAAGCGCTTTGCCCCGCAACACCTGGGCATCATCAACGCTATCAACGCCTTCCAGCTTGATGATTGCCTGGCCTTTATGCCAGCTGGTGCTGGCAATGGTTATAGGCTGGCGGTCGACATAAACCGGTGAGTGGGGGGAGAGGCGTTGGGGGAAGTCGGTGATGACTTCTACCTTTAGCTGGCCCTCGATACCCCACGGGGCTAGGATTTGGCCTATGGTGATATATTCTAGCCCGGACGCTTTCACTGGTTATTAAGCTACGGCTATATAATTTCCAGAGTGGCCCTGGTACCCGCCTTGGCGGCGATTACTCTGAGCAGGGTGCGCATGGCTTGAGCGACACGACCTTGCTTGCCAATAACCCTTCCCTTGTCGTCATCGGCGACCTGAAGTTTAAGGGTTGTGCCCTGTTCGTCTCAGGCGCATTGACAATGGCTTTGGCGATGTATTCGACTAGTTCTTTCATGTCGTCTCCTTGGGTGTTTCGGTTTCGTCTTTGCCAGCTTCAGGTACCTCGGCTTCCGCCTTCGGTTCAGGGGTTTCGGGGGCGCTGGCTTCAGGTTCCTTAGCAACTTCAGCCTTGGGTTTCTCCTCGGCGGCTTCAGGCTCCTCGGCGGGTGCTTCCGCCTCTGCTTCAGCCTTTGGTGCTTCTGCCTTGGGTTCCTCTGCCTTGGCTTTCTCGGCGGCGGCAGCCTTAGCCTTCTTCTTGCTCGCTTTCGGTTTGTCGGGGGTGCCTGCCTTCATTTTCTCTTTCCTGTCGGCAGGCTCTTCAATAATGCCGGCCTTGGCCAGTAGTCTGGCGGCGGTATCGGTGGGCTGAGCTCCTTGTTTCAACCAGCCTAGCGCTTTCTCTTCGTCAATGACTATGGTCTCGGGGTCGGTCAGGGGGTTATAGTGGCCGATGACGGCGATGAACGCTCCGTCGCGGGGGGCGCGAGAATCGGCTACCACCAGTCGATAGCTGGGTTGCTTTTTAGCTCCGATGCGTCGCAATCTAATCTTTACCAATCTTATTCCTGTCCCTTTTTATGTTTTACGCCTTATTATGCGGTATTATACGCGCACTGTCAATGTCGGGCGGTTTACAGTTGTCATGACGCTATCCAGCAGCTATAATCGGGTTGTGAAGATAGACGAACTAACCAGCCCGCGCTATATCGCCGGCGTTGATATATCGGTGGACCGGGCCCGGGGGATGGGGAGGGGGGCGGTGGTGGTCTTGAGCTATCCCGAGCTTGAAATCGCCGAAGTCCAGACGGTAGAGGACAGCATTGACTTTCCCTATGTCCCTGGACTTTTATCATTCCGGGAAGCGCCGATAACGCTGGCCGCCTGCGAAAAGCTTGAGATAACTCCCGACCTTTTTCTGGTGGACGGGCAGGGGATTGCCCACCCTCGACGTTTGGGGCTGGCATCGCACCTGGGGCTTTTTCTGGATAGACCGACCATCGGCTGCGCCAAGTCACGGCTCTGCGGCAACCACCAGACGCCTGGTGGTGAACCGGGCAGCTACGCTGAATTAATGGATAACGATGAGGTTATCGGTGCCGCCCTGCGCACTAAGGCGGGGGTAAACCCGATATACGTCTCCATCGGGCATAAGGTTGACCTGGAGGCGGCCATTTACTGGGCGATACAGTGCTGTCGGGACTATCGGTTGCCCGAGCCCACCCGCCTGGCGCACCTGGTGGCGGGGGGCAATCTTAATCCGGAGAAGGATAGTATGACCGCCGGAATGCAGCGGAGGCTTTTGTAGATGCAGGAAATACGGGATAAGCTGAAGGACTTGCAGGCTCGAATCTCCATGGCTATGGTGCATCTTTGACATCACCGCCAGAGAGAAAGAGATTCTAAAATTAGAGAAGCGGTCAGCCCCGACTTCTGGTCGGACCAGGCGAAGGCGCAGGAGATTATGCGTCAGCTTGCCGAGCAGAAGAAGGTGGTGGAGCGGTGGCGGGGGGTGGAAAAAGAAGCCGCCGACGCCGCCGAGCTCATCGCGCTTGAGGATGAGTCGATGGCGGCTGAAATAGAAGCCGAGGTCGATAAGCTGGCCTCCCGGCTCGACGCTATGGAGCTGGAGCGGGCCTTCAGCGGCGACTATGACCAAAGAAATGCCATTCTATCCATACACGCTGGCGCTGGCGGCACCGAATCGCAGGACTGGGCGCAGATGCTGGTGCGGATGTACCTGCGCTGGGCGGAGCGCCGTGGCTATAAGGCCGAGGTGCTGGACGTCTCACCGGGGGAGGAGGCGGGGATAAAGAGCGCCGTTATCGACGTCGGCGGCGATTACGCCACCGGTTACCTGAAATCCGAACACGGCGTGCACCGGCTGGTGCGGCTTTCCCCCTTCGACGCCGACCACGCCCGCCATACCTCGTTCGCTTTGGTGGAGGTTATGCCCGAAGCCGAGGCCGATGTGGACTTGCGAATACCGCCCGAGGAATTGAAGGTGGAGACCTTCCGTTCCAGCGGGCCCGGGGGGCAGCATATGCAGAAGACGAGCAGCGCGGTGAGATTAACCCATCTCCCCACCGGTTTGACGGTCTCCTGCCAGAGCGAGCGCTCCCAGCACCAGAATAAAGAAATAGCCATGAAGATACTGCTTTCCCGCCTCCTGGAAGTGGAACTGGAAAAGCGGGCGGCGGAGAGGGCTAAGATTAAGGGGGAGAGGATTGAGGCGGGGTGGGGCAACCAGATACGGAGCTATAGGATTGAGGCGGGGTGGGGCAACCAGATACGGAGCTATGTCCTCCACCCCTATAAAATGGTCAAAGACCACCGCACCGAATACCAGAGCGGCGATACCGAAGCCGTGCTCGACGGGGAGCTGGACGGCTTTATCTCTGCCTACCTGCGCTCTAAACTGGGTGAAGAAGGATGATAAAAAGATTCGCGCTAGTAGCTTTGATATTCTGCCTGACGCTGGCGGTTTTGAGCCCCGTTATCGCTCAAGCCCAGGGTGAGCTCAGCGTGCTCGATAGCTGGGCCGAAGCCGATTTTCCTTACCGGATGCACTTCAACCTTTCGGCGCGGAGTAACGTCGACATCACCGATATCCGACTCTGCTATTCCGTTGACCGCACCAGCTTCGCCGATGTTTTCAGCGAGGTCTCCGTGGGCTTCGTCCACGATAGTGAGGTAGATGTCCATTGGAGCAAGATAGAAGATGCCAGTGGCGCTCGGCTCGAAACGGAGCCGACCAGCGTCCGCTTCGACGACACCCGCTACGAATGGACGAGTCTGACCGAGGAGCAGGTAACGCTCTACTGCTATCAGGATGACGAAGACTTTATCAACGAGCTTATGGATTCTGCTTTAAGTGCGCTGGCGCGGCTGGCCGCGGATACGGGCGCTGAGCTGGAGAGGCCGGTCCAGTTCTATATCTACGCCAACTCTACCGATTTGCAGGGGGCGATGATTCATCCTCAGGAGTGGACGGGTGGGGTGGCTTATACGCGGCATGGCATTATCGCCATCGGTATCGCCCCCACCAATAGGAGCTGGGGTAAGCGCGCCATCGCCCACGAGCTGGCACACCTGGTCGTTGACCAGATTACGCTTAACCCCTACAACGAGCTGCCCACCTGGCTGGAGGAGGGGCTGGCCATGTACACCGAGGGGGAGATGGAGGACACATTTGTTACCCAGCTGGAGAGGGCGATAGATGACAACAGCCTTATCTCGGTGCGGAGCCTCTGCAGCCCCTTTTCCGCTTATGGCAGCGCGGCCACGCTAGGTTATGCCCAGGGCTACAGCCTGGTGGAATACCTTATCAGCAGCTACGGGCAGGACAAGATGCTGGAGTTATTGAATACATTTAGCCAGGGCAGCGGTTACGACGAAGCCCTGGAGGCGGTTTACGGCTTTGACATGGATACACTGGACAGCCTTTGGCAGGACTATGTCAGTGAGCAGTATTAATGAGCGAGAGAAAGATGGCGAATAAATCTTTTACCATACACGATTTGCCACTCTCCGAGCGCCCCCGGGAGAGGCTGCAAAAGCTTGGGGTGGAGGCCCTTTCGGCGCAGGAGATACTGGCGGTGATACTGGGCAGGGGTGTTTCCGGGGAATCGGTGATGGTGACCGCCCAGAGGCTGCTATCAAAATTAGGGAACCTGAAGGGCATCGCCGAGGCCTCGGTGGAGGAGCTATCTCAGGTACGCGGCATCGGCATCGCCAAGGCGGCCCAGATTAAAGCCGCCTTCGAGCTGTCCAGCCGCCTCGACGGCTATGCCCAGACCAGAGCTAAGACAGTGGTCAAGACTCCGGAAGATGTGATCGGGGTGGTGGGGGGAAGGCTGCGGGGCAAAAAGAAGGAGTATTTCCTGGCGCTTTTGCTGGATACGCGAAACCAATTGATAAAGGTGGCCGAGATTTCGGTGGGCAGCCTGGACTCTAGCATCGTTCACCCCAGAGAGGTATTTAAGGAGGCGATATCAGCCAGTGCCGCCGCCGTTATCTTCGCCCATAACCACCCTTCGGGCGATGCCGAGGCCTCGCCTGATGACATAGAACTGACCAAGAGGCTGGCCGAGGCGGGAGAGCTAGTGGGCATAGAGGTGCTGGACCATATTATTATTGGCGGCAAAAATTACTCAAGCTTGAAGCGGAAGGGGCTTTTTTAGTGGAGGTGGCGTTTATGTAAGAAGGTCAGCTAACTTAGCCGAACAATGCAAAAAGTTTAATTTCCAGGAGGTAAACAGTGGGCAAAAAAAGGCTAGTTTTATCGGATAAACTGCCCCCAATGAGAAGAGGGATGACCTATTCTCATGCTATTAAGGTGGGCAATACCATTTATGTTGCTGGACAGGTAGCCAGGGATAAGGAGTACCGGATATGCCATAAGCGCGATTTTCTCGGTCAGATTGAAATGGTATTTCAGAATATAAAGGACGTACTGGAGGTGGCCGGTGCTACCATGCAGGATGTGGTTAAATTAAACTTCTTCTGCCGACATCTGTGGGACTTGCGACTTATGGGGCCCGCCTTTGAGAAATACTTTGGAGACCACGTTCCGGCGATGACTGCCGTTGAAGTCGTCCAACTGGAGGACCAGGTGATAATTGACGGCAAGGAAAAAAAGGGTGTAAGTTACGGCAAGCCGTATAAAGTGCCTGGTGAGGCATTTAGATTTGATTCCGACTGAGCGCAAGTTGGCGGGAAGAGAATAAGCTTAAACCAGAGAAGTGTTCGATGTATTACTTCGCCTATGCCTCCAACCTGAATAAAAAGCAGATGCAGGAGCGCTGCCCAGGCGCCAAGCCGGTTTCGGTGGCTACCTTAAGCCACTACCGCCTGGTATTCGTGGGGTGGTCTAGGCGCTGGCGGGGCGGCTATGCCAATATCCAGCCCTTCCGTGGGGAGAGGGTAATTGGGGCGGTTTACGAGCTTTCCGATGAGGACATGAAGAAGCTGGACAGGTACGAGGATTGCACCGGTACCTATAACCGAATCAACGTAATCTTAAACGATGACCTTGGCAGGAGGATAGATGCCGTTAGCTATATCCGGGCGGGAAGAGCCGACGCGGCGCCGCCT
>SMTZ1_10001966_pt1 | contig 20751 bp, 14 predicted proteins | sample DeeMarSWOR136_30_FD_25667 | JGI IMG/M metagenome (IMG submission 25667) | reverse complement strand
CAATTTCACAATCACATAATGCTTTTAAATTAATGTTAACACGAGGTGTTTGCGATGGATTAGTTATTGGAGAAGGAGAACAACCCTTCCTAGAATTTGCTAATGGAACATCACTAAAAGACATCAGAGGTCTAATGATTAGTAAAAAAAATGAGAAAAACGAGTTTATATATAGGAAAGGGATTCAATTAGATTTAGATTCGTTACCTACTCCAGATTATGAAAATATTCCTTTAGATACGTACTTCAATATGGCTTCAGTATATAGATCAAGAGGATGTACTAATCGGTGTAAATTCTGTGGTGAATGGTTTTTATTTGGTCCCAAATTTCGAGTTCGATCTATTGAAAATGTAGTAAATGATATTGAAATTATATTAGATAAACATAATCCTAAATATATGATTTTTGGAGAATCGCTAATAAATGATGATTTAGAATATTTTGACAAACTATGTGACGCAATGATCGAGAAGAACTTTGATATTAAGTTTGGTACTCATTTTAGGGCTAATATTACTCCAAGATTAGCAAAAAAGGCGAAATTAGCGGGATTTAATGATGCCTGGGTTGGATTCGAAGCATTTACTAATGATGAATTGAAAGAAATGAATAAAGGTTCTACAGTTAATCAAAATATTGAGACTGCGCTAAATTTTACTCAAGCGGGAGTAAATGTTATTGCTATGCTTGTTGTAGGATTTAGCGATTTTGAAAAAGAGAAAAAGAATAATCAATCCATTTTAAAAGTAATTGAAATATTTTCAAGAAAAAAAACTTTGTATGAAAACGGGGAAGAATCTCCTTTAGCTATTCAGTGGAGACCAGCCCCCGCTTTTTTAGTTCCCGGCTCAATTGATTATAATAAACGTAAAATCAATAATACAGTTCCTTGGAACCTTATTAAAATCTCCTTTAAAAATAATGGAGCACTAGAAATGTTAAAAAAAGAACTTTCAGAAATTCCTTATGAATTTGAAAGACCAATTTCAGGTGAAATAGTTGGAAATTATATAAGAAAAATCCAAGAGGCTGATCGTCATGCTGGTTTTGCTATTGGCGGTATTACCCAACATGTAATAAATACAATTGTGGAAAATAGGAGAGATAAGAGATTATTAAAAAAAAATAGAACTATTGGTGTTGCAGCTCAACGATTAAGTGTGGAATTAAATTGAGTTTATATACTTAAATAAAGTAGAAATAAAAATATAATTTAGAAATTAATCTTAAATTTTTATTTTTTTAATTAATCCCGTAAAGATTATTAAGAATATAATTAGATCAATTATTTCTGAGATGATAATATAAAGAGCAATTTCCCCAATTATATTTTGTAATAGTGCTCTTGTGACTTGAGAGACTGTATACATTCCAAATCCAATCGAAAGTATTAAAGAGTGTACTTGTGTTAACCGCTTATTTTTATATGTAAAATAGAACATCCAAGTAATAATTATTAAAGATGGCATCATTATAATAGCCATCACTATACCAGCTATGAATGTATTAGGATATAATAAAACAGCCACTGTTTCAATAATAAAAATCGTCAGTATAATTTTTATTTTTAACCTGTCTCGATATTTTTTATCGTTCAAGCCTTGTTCGGTTTTATTTAAAGATTTTATGAATAAAATCATTTCTACACTGAGATAGAGCATAGGAGTTATAGTTAGAATTATAACAAGATGGCGGATTTTTAACAATATTAAAAATGTTTCAGCATCTAAAGTGTAGTAAGTGAAATTAGTAAGTATATCTAAAGCCTTTCCGAATGTTAAAACGAGAAAAAACATTCCAAATAAAAATGGAATGTCTGAAAGATATTGTTGTTCTTGACTAAACCATTTCCTAAGAATATAAGAACTCATTCCAGATAACACACATATTCTAATTAATATGAAAATTAATACTATCCAAGCGCCTTCTATACTATTAAGACTCTCATTCATTTCTGAAGCAAAAAGATGATATAAAGTCAATACTCCTAAAGTACTAAGAATCACGCTAACGAAGATAGACTGTTTATATAGTTGCTTTTTATCCATATTTATTAACCTCGATTTTTCTTTAAATTAGTTAAATGAGTTAATCTCATTTCTTAATTGAACCATAAAAAGGCAACTATTTTATTTTTGAATATAAATTGCATTAAAAAATAACCATATTTCATAAAATTAGTAAGAAGATTATTTTTGGCAAAAAAATTAATATGAAATAAATTTTGTGATTTCCTAATTTAGTCTTTTGAATAGCTTGCTTTCATGTAAAGGCCAATAAATATTATTATAAAAACAATTAAATCAATAGTTTCAGCAACAATTATATAGTTTGCTAAACCTCGTGGGGTTTCTCCAAAAATAGATTGCACTACGGGTCTGAGAATACTTGAAATCATGTATAATAGAAAACCTATCGAAAGAATTAAGGGATGTACTTGGGTTAATCTTTGGTGTTTATATGCAAAATAGAAAATATAGGTAATAACCAGTAAGGAGGGTATTAATATGAACGGTAATACCCTACCTAAAATAAAGACATTAGGAGCTATAATGATTACAAATATTTCAATAATTGTTATTATCGATAGTAGTGTAATGGTGATTCTATCTTTAAAAGCCTCGTTGTTAAGTTTTTTAAAACGCTCACGAAGGGATAATGAATACAAGAGCATTATAATACTTAAATACATCAGTGGTATGAATGTTAAAATAATAATGAAATAGCGTATTTTCAGCAATAACAGAACGAATTCTTCATTAAATCTAAAATATGTGAGATCCCAAAATAAATCAAATACTTTACCAATTGTTAAAACTAAGAGAAAAATTCCAAATAAATGTGGTATGTCCGAAATAAATTGCTCTTCTTGTTTAAGCCATCTATTGAATGTAAAAACTGTCATTCCTGATAATAAACTTATTCTTATTGATAATATTATCACAACACCCCATATTCCCTCAACTTCGTTAAGTGATTTGAATATTAATGAAAGATTTAGAGCGAAAAATATGATAAACGTTAAACTTGTCAAAGTTATTCCAAATAGCATCATTAATTTATACGCATTTTTATGTTTCAATTTTATCACTTTTTTTTATTCTATTTTTATGGAAATAATATCAAAGATTTTTAGGTTATATCTATTGATTTGACTTTATCTTAATAAACTTCGATAAAATAGAATAAAAGTAAAAAAATTTTAGAAAATCTCATTTTAAAGATCCGAATTTTTTCTTTATATACTCTCATCTTAGATTTATTAATAAAACTTAGATGAAGGATTATTTATAAAAATGTCAAAATATACAACCGTACACACCAAAAGTTCTCCTTTTGAGGATAATGACCAAGAACATGGTTTTTTTGAGCGATATTTTACTCAACTTCGTGATATTAATAAAACTAATCTCGATTTCATAATGATTTGGTTCCAATTTTGTAAAATTAATAACATAATTCCAAAAAAGCCTTGGCAAATATCAAGTAATGAGTTGAAAGATTTAAATAGACTTCCAGATCACACGATTTTTTTGTCATTAGCTCAAGCAATAGGAAGTTTTTGGAAAGATGGATATACGGGAGATGGATTTTAATTCTAAATATCTCGAAAATTTTTCTGATTTTTTTAAAAAATGTTTAATGATTAAATTAAAGTCCTATAACCAAATTTTTCAATCCATATTACGCTTTTTTTAAGAAAATAGTAGTTTAAATCTTTTTTTTCCAAGATCATTAATAAAGAATTAAGATGTGGATTAGTATTTGAATAAAACGCTATTATATAAGTATATGCTATCATTATTTTTTACCGTTTGCATAATTGGGATTTTAGGATTATATATTTATTATGCTGCTGAAGTATTAGAATCACTTAGAATTGAAGGAGCAGTTATTATAGTTTTTATTACTCTAATTAGAGCATTTATTCTACTAATTATAGCATTCTATATCTTTAATCAATGGTTTAAACAAGAGCAACAATATTTATCAGATATTCCATTCTTATTCGGATTTTTTTTCTTAGTTTATTCATTTGGAAAAGCTCTTGATTTGCTTACATATTTAGTTTATTTTAAAATAGGAAAAGATGAATGGTTAATTTTAATAAAAATTCGCTATTTTGTTGTTATTACGACATTTTTACCAATGATATACTTGAGTATGGCAATGTTTTTATTTTATTTATCTCTTAAAGAAAAATTTCTAATATTTAAAATAAGTAAACTTAAAGAAAAGGAAAATATAAGGAAAAGGAAATGGAATATTACATCTATTATCTTCACTATAGAGTTTATTCTTATTTTTATTTCCCCAAACACGCTTATTCTTTCATTATTGTTACCTGTCTTTTTTGGATTCGCACTATTTATTATAATTTGGATGCTATATTTCGCAAATAAAAATAAAGCACTTTCTCAAATTAATTCAAAAATTCTTTTACATGGATTTCTAACATTACTGATTTCTCAAATCGCTTATGCCTTTGGAAGGGCCATTATAGGAGAATGGGCAATAGAAACCTCTGCGGTATTGTTTGTTATAATTGTAGAATCAATGGGATTAATTGCTAACGTAATAATATTTCTTGGTTTCTATTTGAAGCCTAAATATTATAAAGTATCCAATAATTGAATTTTCATATTTTCATAAAAATGATATTGAAAGCTTTTAAACTTTTTTCTAATAGTTATTTTAGTTTAGCAAATTTTAATAATAAAAATTTTTAATTATAAACCTTTTTAATTAATGTAATAAGTCATTAAAAACTGGGCCTGTAGATCAGCGGAAGATCGCTTGACCCTTATTCAAATACAATGAATAAGCAAGAATTGCACTCAAGAGGTCACGGGTTCAAGTCCCGTCAGGTCCATACTTTAATCTTCTTTTATGCCCTCAATTTCTTAATGTAGTCTTAATTTTGGATTGTATTATTTGAAAATGGTTAAATAATATAGTATTTTCAATAGAATTCACTGATAATTAGAAATAGATGGAATATCAGAAATTTTTTTAATTATCATATCTTAATTCTTACTTGATATGAAGTTTCTCACTAAGCTATTATTGACTCTTCTTTTCATATTTCAAGAAGCATATGAGTTTGATTGGGAATTTGAGGATGAAGAGATTTATAATTTCTTTCTAATTTTATTAGGGATAATCCTTTTGATATTAATCTTAGTGTATGTTCTCTTAACATCAAGGCAAGATTGAAGGATTAGCTAAAACTATTGATTCTACTCAAACCGCAGAAACAATTTTTATAATATCATTATGTTGTAGTTCATAATTTTCTCCAAGCCGCTTTTTTGTTCTCGCATCAATTCCATGGATAAAATGTTTGGCTAAATCGCTATGAATCTTATCTCTTACAAAATCTCTTAATAAGGTGCCTTTTTTCACGAGAAATACATCTGGTAAGACATTATTATCTTTATCAGAATAATGAGTAGTATCTGACACGGGATATACCGCAATCAGGTCTGAAATGTTAAAAGTAGCATAATTTAATGTTTTTTGAACTCCTGTCTCATCAAATTTATTTAATATCTCCGTTTTTATTTTGTTCAAGGTTTCCAATTCATTAGGTTTTAATCTGTTTTTATCAATAATCTCAAAATCAGAGGATCCGGGAACATAATTTATTATCTTGTCCTCATTGTATTTTCTTAAAACATATTCCGCAAGTGCGCTACACGGGATAACAGGTCCCTTATATTTCGTCTTTAGCGCATTTAAATTCTTATTGCTAATCTCTTTGTCAATTTTGTTTGCGATAATTAGAATCGGTTTTGATATCTCTCGTATGGTTTTTGAAAATTTGAGCATTTCATCATCTGTCCATTGTGAAGGTAATTTATCGTCTAAAGAAGACTCTTTTAATGCAGCTACTACATGTTGCTGACTTATTTTTAATCCGGAAAGTCTATTATGCAAATCTGCAACCATTTTTTTTTTGTCCTGTGAAGATCTAGTGAACTTATCCCAATCTTCTCTTTCAAGTATATCTTTAACCCAATAATCTATCTCTCCTTCTAAAAATAAGATATCCTCATATGGATCATTTTCACCTTCAGCTATTCTATTGCCTGATTTATCAAGAGCTCCCGTCATATCAACTATGTGTAATAACACATCAGCTCGGCTAAGATCATTCAAAAATTTATTCCCCAATCCTTTACCTTTATGGGCATCTGGAACTAAACCTGCAACATCTAACAGATTTAATGGTATAAATCGAGTTCCATCAATACAAATTGAGTTTTTAGGATTATCTTTCACATCTAATTCCTTACAAACACAGTTTACTTTAGCATAAGCCACTCCTTTATTCGCATCAATAGTAGTAAAAGGCAACTCACTAACTTTTACGTCTGTTAAGCAAGCAGCATTTAAAAACGTTGATTTCCCGCTACTCGGTTTACCCACAATGCCTATAATAACCATATGCGTTTCCTCCCTTTTTATTGGTTGAATTTTAACAAAATTTATCTCAGTTTAAGAAATTTATTAAATTAAAACCGATCTTTTTTCAAGTTCTCACAATAATTTAGAGTTTTATTTGAGAATAGCACTTTAATTGAACTCTCAATATATAAGAAATTAGCATCTTTTAATTTATTTATTTTCTTTTTGCATTTTAAATAACTCGTCAATAAAGGATTCCAATTTAAAAAAATCATCTAATTCTGTTAAAACATTCAAACCTAACTCAAGTTCATTGGTATTATTTTTTAAGGCTTTAATAATAGAAAGATGGTTTTTTATTTCTATTGATTTAGCTTTAAATTCATCATATGCATTTGAAAAGGTATTCTCTTCGTCCTTTTTACAATTAGGTTTTATTTTTTCCATAATTTTTTTTATAATTGACAAAATTGAAGATGAAATCTCCGGTTTTAATTGAATTTTTGCTTCTTTATAATTATGTAGAAGGTTTCCTAATATCTCTACCTCATTGTTAAGAATAAATTTATTTTCAACTCTTAACTCTGTCATCCTTTCCAAAAAGTCATTTAAACCTTTATAATTAAAACCAATTTGCAGAGATATTTTAGCTAAAATAAAACTAATGAACTCCACGCTGTTAGCTATCACTTCATCATAAGCCTCTATTTTATGCAAATTGGTAATTTTAATATATTTTAATAAGAGGTCCTTATAGTTTAAATTTGTTCGATTAAAAGTATTAAAATTATCTCCATTTACTTCCTGGCGTACTGTGCTAGCCAAGATTTCCTTATCTTTGCTTTCATTTTCTATTTTCGAAATAGTAGCATCACCTTCCATTTCTAAAATTTGATCTTTTTTTTGAAATTCATTTTTCAGAATCTTCTTTTTCTTTAAAGATCCTGGAAAGGTTTGTTCAAAAACATTTTTTATTTTTTTTTTAAATTTATATATTAGTTTCTTACATAAATTTAATAAATGTTTTATATGGGGTATCACTCTTGCAAAAATTTTCTTTTTTTCATGGTCTTCGATATTTTCTTCTTTTGTTTCTTTATTTCTTAATAGTGATTCATTTTTGCTCCTAATTTCTGAAAAATTAAGAGACTCCCGTTCAATATAGGGCACCCATAATAAAAATGGTTCTTTTATGGAATTTATGCGAATGATCCCTTGACCTTCTTCTAATATTGATAAATAATTTTTTTTTTCCAAATCAAGGTTTAATAATTCACACATCAAATCTTTTTCAATATGATTTTTTAGCGTTAATAATATTCCAGCATTAGCCAAGATGTCCCTGCTAATATCTGGACGCGTAGCAAGTGCAATTAAACATTCGCCTGTACCTCTTTGCAATAATGCAATATCTTCCAGATATGTTGTCAGCTTATTCTTTTTAACTAAATCTTGTGGCGCAAAATATTGAGCATCCTCTACAATTGTGATGTGCTTAATTCCTTTATATTTGAAAGCACCTTTGGTGAGATTTTTATCCCATAAATATTTAAAAATCATATTTAAGAAAAACAAGGCATCTTCCTTTTCTCCTCCTAAGCGAATAATAGAACTTAGATCTAAGATCACATTTCTTTTAAACAGAGTTCTAACTTTATATTCATTAGTTTTTTCAAATAAGGCTTTTAAGGGACCCTCAGAGAATCTTCTAATCCTATTCTTGATACTTATTAAAGTTTGCTTTAACATTGGGATACTATTTATGTTTTCTTTAAGATATCTCTCACAATAATATTCAAAACCTTTCCAACTTTGAAGTTCTTTATCTTTACATACATTGGATAAAATTTCAACCAAAACTTTCTGCATTTGAGGAGAAAATTCTGCATTATCATCAAGAAATTGACCGCTTTTTAAAATATCAAAAATTCTTTCCGCATGGATAAAGGGATCTGAATTTTCGGGATTAAAGATATTAATTGAAAAATTCTCACCGGGCCATAATATTAATATATCTTTAATTTTATTTTGTAAAAAATGGTATTCTCCTTTAAATTCAACTAAAAAAAATGGAATATTGTAATTTTGCGTAAAATTGATCAAAAAATTTTGAAGAAAATTGCTCTTTCCAGTTCCAGTTGCTCCACAAATAAACATATGCTTTTCAAGATCCTTAATTGATAAATAAAAATTATATTTTTTATGTTTGCCTTTCATTATTTTCCCAATTTTAATTGTTCCATTGTTAGCATTATGATAAGATGGAATTTCTAAAGTAATTCTGTTAAGCTCCTCATCTAAGTGTGGTAATAAAAATATGATAACAGAAAAGACGAAAAGAAACATTGATAAATTAAATAATATAATTGGCAGAAGATGTGCTTCGAAAGAGTCAATGATTTCATCTCCATTATTTAAAATAAAAAAAGGTAATCCTATGACAAGAAAGACTGTTGTTGCAATAAAATTTCCAAAAATGATCTTCCTGAAGTTATGCAAAGAATATCCCTTTTTCTTATATATATAAAAAAAAATATTAAGTATAGAACAACTTATACTTAAAATTAAAAACATTAAAAAGGATATGGAACTGTTAAAAGTATTATTCATTGAAACCTTATTCAATTAAAATATTAAAAAGTTCACTAAATTTAAGAGATTTAAAATGAAAAAAGATATGTATAGAGACAGATTAGAAAGTCCACTAAATGAGAAAGTATTAAATTTTATATCCTCAACAGAAGATGATTTATGGATTGCTGAAGAAGATATTATCGGGACAGAAGCGCATAATATTATGCTTTATGAACAGAAAATTCTCAGTAAAAATGAGATAAAAGAGATACTAACTTCCCTTGAAAACATTAGAAATAAATTTCTAAACGATCAAATAGAAATCGATAAAAATTTTGAAGATATTCATCCATTCATTGAAAAGTGTGTAATAGATGAGATTGGAATCGAAATTGGAGGTAAACTTCATACAGGTAGATCGAGAAATGACCAAGTCTCTGTTGATATAAGATTAAAAATTAGAAATGAATTAAATAAACTTTCTGAAAAACTTATTGGTTTTGTTGATGTTTTATTAGACCTATCACAAAAAACGATTAATTCTTTTATGCCGCTTTATACACACCTTCAGAGAGGTCAATTAGGAGTATTTGCCCATTATATAAATAATTATATAGCTCAAATCATTCGATCCTTAGAGAGAATCGAAGAAATTTACAAAAGAATTAATAATAACCCTCTAGGAGCTTGTGCTATAGGTGGAACAAGTATAAATATAAATAGAATGAGAACTACCGAACTATTAGGTTTTAATGGAATAATTGAAAATTCTATTGATGCTGTGAGCTCCAAAGATTATATTTTTGAGGTTTTAATGTGTACAACTTTAATCTCCATACAATTTTCGAGAATTGCCGAAGATCTATTAATCTGGTCAACTAAAGAATTTCAATTTATAGAACTGGATGACCAATTTTGTTCTGTATCCAGTGTCATGCCACACAAAAAAAATCCTGACACAATCGAATTAATTCGAAGTAAAGCTTCTAAAGTTAGTTCTAATCTTTTTTCCGCCTTAATGATGATTAAAGCCGTACCTTCTGGATATTTCAGAGATTTTCAAGAATTAAAACCCTTATTAAAAAATTCTTTTGATACACTCTATTTCATTATAGACATTTTTAACGGAATTTTCAAAACAATTAAAGCTAATGAAAAATCTATGATTAAAGCGATAGATGAGAGCTATATATTGGCATTGGATTTAGCTGAATCTCTCGTACATATGTTCAACATTCCCTTTCGTATATCTCATAAGATTGTCGCAAATTTAGTTAGGGAATCAACAAATCCGAAAGACATAATGGATAAAGCTAAAATTGAGTCTTTAATACTGAAAATTTATAAAAAAAAGATAGAATTACCCTCCAATTTCACAGAAATTCTGCTAGACTTAGAAATGTGCTTACAGAAACGCATAAGTCAAGGTTCCCCGTCAAAAAATGAGGTTAAAAACGCAATTAAAGAACTTGATAAACAGAAACAGGTATTTAAAACCAAATTTCTTCAAAGAGTCGAAAATATTAAAAATGCTACAACACAGAGGGAAGATTTAATTAAGCGCTTAATCTCATAATTTTAGTACTTTTAAAAAAAAAAAATTATATTTCTCATACTTTCAATCAATTATTTCATTTTCGTAAACTTTTTTAAAATTTTATGACTTAGAGATCTATATAAATAAAACATTTAATTAAAGATCAAAAAAGTGAAAATAAAGTGTCTCAACTATCCGGTGTCCCTATACTGATATTGAAAGAGGGGACTGAAAGAAAACAAGGAAAAGACGCACAAAAAAATAATATAGCCGCTGCCAAAGCCGTGACTGAAGCTGTTAGAACAACATTGGGTCCCAAAGGAATGGATAAAATGCTTGTTGATTCTTTAGGAGATGTTACTATTACTAACGATGGTGCTACAATTCTCGATACTATTGATGTAGAACATCCCGCAGCTAAAATGATTATTGAAATTGCAAAAACCCAAGATGACAAAGTTGGCGATGGAACGACTACAAGTGTAATCATCGCAGGTGAACTTCTTAACCTTGCAGAAGAATTAATGGAACAACAGGTGCATCCAACGATTATTTTTCGAGGCTATCGAAAAGCACTTGTAAAAAGCAAAGAAATTTTAAAAGATTTAGCAACTAAGATTGATATAAACGATAAAAGCACCTTAATTAAAGTCGCAGAGACATCAATGAATAGCAAATTAATCGCTGGAGCAAGAAATCATTTTGCTAATATCGCCGTTAACGCTGTTTCTCAAATTATGGAAGCGCGGGGTGATTATAAAGTAATTGATTTGGATCAAATCCAGATCATCAAAAAAGAAGGAAAAAGCCTTTTAGATACATCAATTATCGACGGTATTATTGTTGATAAAGAAGTTGTACATCCAATGATGCCAAAATCCATCAAAGATGCTAAAATCGCATTAGTTAGTGCCGCTCTTGAAGTAGAAAAAACAGAATTCGATGCCGAAATAAGAGTCCAAACTCCTGACCAAATCAATAAATTTCTCCAAGAAGAATCTAATATGTTAAAATCTAGAGTTGATAAAATAGCACAAAGTGGAGCTAACGTAGTTTTTTGTCAGAAAGGAGTCGATGATAAAGCTCAAAATTTTCTCGCAAAAGAAGGAATTATTACAGTGCGAAGAGTTAAACGTTCTGACATGGAAAAACTAGCTAGAGCCACAAACGCGAAAATTGTCAATAATATCTTCGAAATTTCTGAGATTGACCTTGGTAAGGCAGGGAAAGTCGAAGAGAAAAAGATTGGAGAAGATAATATGATTTTTGTCTCTGAATGTGCAGATCCAAAGGCAGTGAGTATCTTAATTAGAGCAGGTATTGAACATGTGGTTGATGAAGCCGAAAGAATGCTGAATGATGCGTTAAGTGTAGTAAAAGCTGCTGTTGAATTACCATATATTTTGCCTGGTGGTGGAGCTTCTGAAATAGAACTAGCGAAACGTTTAAGAACTTTCGCTCGATCAATTGGTGGTCGACAACAACTAGCGATAGAAGTCTATGCTAACGCTTTAGAAGTAATTCCTAAAACTTTGGTTGAAAATGCGGGATATAATCCTGTGGATTTAATTGTAGAAATGAGATCCAAACATGAAGCCGATGATGGAACTTCTTATGGCATAAATATTGATCAGGGTAAACCAGATAATATGGTTAATTTAGGTGTTATTGAACCTTTATTAGTTTTAACTCAAGCAATACAATCTGCAACAGAAGTAGCGTCTATGATTCTAAAAATAGATGATGTAATCGCTGCAAGTTCTCTTTCAAAAGGCGGTGGCCCTGGCGGTCCTGGCGGCGGCGACTACGACGAAGATTAAATCTAATTATTTTTTTCTCTTTATTTTAAATTATTTATTTTAATAAACTCTTTGCCCCAAGAGAATTTTGAAAGTATTAAATTGGCTTCTTTTTCAAATTTCGTTATAAATAGCGCGGCAGCGATAGCCTCTGCTGAGCTCAATTTTTCCCATTTCCCATAATTTACTGGATTTGCCGCAATAAAAGGAGGTAATCTTCGCCCATTGGTCCATTTAAAATTTCTCAATTTAAGCACGTTTTTCCATGAACAATCTAGCACAATAAGACCATATTTTAATATTAAAACTTTATCATCGGCAGTTAATTCAGTCTGAGAAAAAGGATTTAAAACGATTGCGTTCTTTAGAGAATTTCTAATTGATGCTATTATTCTCAAAAGCTTGAATTTTTTTAGCTTCAAGGCTGTACATTTCTTTGGATCACACTCCTTATAATGTAGGCAATAAATCTTTAGGTGAGGTTTATATGATTTTCTATTATTCATTTCAATCATACTTAGAACTTGTCAAAACATTAACAGCATTTATGAAATTTTCTGTTATTATTTCCTTACCTAAAATTTCTGAAATTGAATAAATAATATTTCTAGACTCTCCCATTACCGGAATACCTCCATATTCTAAAGTAAATAATCCAATAAAAGATAGGTCTTCAATATTTGATGAACCTTTTGTTTCTGAGAAACTCAATTTCCCGGAGGGACATGTTATAAGTCCATAGAATTTCTCAGGATCTTGACCTGAAATCGCAATATAGCATAATAATTCTCCGATTGAAGTTCCCTTCGACTCCTCTTTCATTTTCTGAAAAGCAACATTAGCATTGGCAGAAAAAGCCTCAATGGATATCGATAAATTTTGACCACTAATTTCTCGAGCATCTAGTGTTAAGCCAGAGGGTACTACTAAGCTGTACCTAATGAATATTGGATTCTGAACAGCATCTAATACTGTACTTATAAAAGGAAGACTATTGGTTTTATTAAAATTTTCAGGGGTGTATGATACAAAAGGAACCTCAGTGCCCATTCCAAAAAGATAAATAGCACTTCTTACTTTATTAGAAAACTCCTCGAGTTCTTTCTCTGTAGCCTCAGAACTTCCAAAAAACTCACCCAATTTCTTTTTTAAATAATACATCGAACTGGCTAAATTATCAGCATCCAAAGGCCATTCATTATGATAATCATGCACAATTGTTAAAAGCGTTTCATTAATTCTAATTGTTATTAAACACACTTTATCAAAATAAGAAAAAGAGATAACCTGGTCAGCAATTTGAAGGTCATCCCACATCTCAGCGCTAGCAGAAAAGGCAGCAGAAGCAAGACTAGTAATTTGATTAGGATCTATATCAATATCACTTTTTCTACCAATCTTTGCGATGGAAAGTCCGTTTTGATCACAAAGTAAGACTAAAATTGTGCTTGAAGATGCACGAAGTATGCTAGTAAGATGTTTTATCAATGATTCACGAACGCTCATTAGGAAAATCAGATTTATTTTATTCTTTACTCGTAAATTAAACTTGTAATAATCAAGCTATTTAATGCTTAAATATTTATATTTTTTTTATATTTTTACTAATAAACCGTTCTTGCAAAAAAATATTGATGTCAAACAATAAATTATTGATCGCTAAATTTTAAATTTTAAAAATAACATCATAAAACATAACATTGCGATTATCCGAACTTTTGATGCCCAAAATTTCTGAAATTTATTCCTTATTCCTTTTTTACGAACTTCTTCCTCGTAAATTTTTAGGAATTGTTTATGAAATTTGCGTTGGTATACTAATTTTGAGAGGCTATAAAAATCATTTCCCAATTGTATCTGAGATTTATATAAGTCGCGAACAAAATCAAGTAAATAATTCATGATTTCGGGAAATGAAGTATCATTGGATTCTATGATTGAAGAATAAAATGCCTGATTTTTATCGAATATTTTGTACCATTCTTTAAAACAAGGTTTAAGACCGTGAGAATTCTCACCTTTTAAATATAAGGTGTTCCCTGGAAGAAATCCATATTTTTGAATTAGCAAATTTACCTTGTATCTCTCAATAAGCGATTTTCCAGAAAATCGTTTCTCAAAGAAAAAGTTGGAATTTTCTTCCATAGTTTTTTTATCAGAACAAGCAATTGCTCCCATATAGTAAAAAATTATAGGATGATCTATTTTATTTGCTATTTTAATAAATTCCTCTGCTCGGTTAAGATATTTTTTAGCATTCTGAAGATTATTATTTTTACCGAGAAATTTCCCAATTCTGCATAATAAGGTTGGGCTTCCTGACTCTAAACCGAATCCAGGGTATATTTGAAGCTTTTTGTATTCTTTCAAATCCCCATTAGTACATATTTCAATTCTATCTTGTATGAAAATATTAAAAGGTATTTCAGAGATTTTCTTGTAGATTTTTTCTAATCCAGTTAAAAAATCTTTTCTGAGGGATTTTTTGGCAAAAAATAGACCATCATGAATCATTAGTTTCTCAATTTTTAGCCAATTAGTATTTAAAATTTTCTTTATCTCAGTAAGACTTTTCTCAACGGATCTGTATCTCATTATGCGGTATGAACTCATTTTCGAATCTTCAGAAGAAGAGCAAAACTTACACCTATACATGCACCCTCTATTTAATGATATGTAAAATTCTCCACTTTTATTAATGATATCTTTATACTTTTCAAAAAGGTCTAGATTTATAATCGGCAAATCATCCAAATTTTCCATAATCTCTGGCCCTAAAATGAAAGGATCTTCTTTTAAATTCTCCCTCACTTTAATTTTACCATTGTAAAAGTCTCGAATTAAATGGAAGAAAGGAAGTTCTGCCTCATCATTTATTAGAAAATCAAAAGGGGTTGTATGTTTTGGATATTTTTTATTAAAATATCGAGGTATATTCTTATGATTGAAATCTTCTGGAATGACTGTAGGATGATAACCTCCAACTACTAAGAGGCATGATGGATTTATAAAATGTTTTATCATGTTGGCAACTTCAACGCAATTTAAATATGTATAACTTGTGTAGCAAGAAATTGCAACAATATTAAATGGAAAGCTTTCATAAATCTTATTCAATAAAGTTCTAAGTTCTTTCCTATACATATCTATATCTTCCGGAATATAATTCGGTAATCCCTCTACTCTCAAATCTAGATATTCTTCTTCAAATTCTCCCTCTATTTCAGATTTTTTCGAATTTAAATAATTAGAAATCCTTAAAAAACTATCAGTTAAAAAACGAATATCACCAAAAAACTCATAAGGTTGAATATAAAGGATTTTTAAGGACATTTTCTCATCTCACCAACATACAGTTTTCAAGTTTTTTTTTGGATGGTTCTATTTCATTAGTATCCATAAATCCTAATAGTTTTGACTTTAATAGTTTAAATTCATTGATAGCTTTCTTAATAGATACGCCTTTACCGAGATAATTTTCAGGTTTATACTTTTTTAAGTTTCTTAAATTAATTTCTCCTAATTCTTCATAGATTTTAGTAAATCTCTCAATACTTTCCCTTAATTTTAATGAACGGCTGGATCTTACCATATATGGTCCATACGTTAAAAATTTCTCAGATTTCCACCATTTAGAAAGATAAACACGTGATCCATATTTTTTAGTGTATTCATTAAACCTATTATAAACATTTGTTCCAGGAAAGTGATGATAATAACGCAGGCTAAAATTCAAATTGTTGTTTCTATCATTACTTACAATATTTTTAAGGTAATCAAAAGTTTCCTGATAAGTTTGCTGTGTTTCGCCTGGATGGTTAAAAATGACATTTAACATAGTTATGTAGTCTAATTTTTCATGGATTTCAGCGATTTCTTTAAATTTATTCAAATAACTTATCGGATTTATGGTTTTTCGCATTATGCTAAGCATAGTCATTGAACCGCTCTCCAAACCATACCATAAGCGAAAATTTTTCCGTTTAAGACATTCAATCAACGATTCGTTCAAAAGATCAAATCGAGTTTCAATCCACGCTGCTGGAATGGTTTCTTCAAAATTCCATAATTTTAAAAATTTTCTAAACCATTTTCGGTTAGTTCCAAATGTAGGGTCCACAAATCCAAATTCTTCTAAACCATGGCTCAGTCCATATTCTATCATAGCTTTTGTTTCTTTGATTGCTCTTTTTGGAGAATATACTCTCCATGATCTAATGTTTGGACAATAATTTGAAATCTTCTGCTCCATACAGAATGAACACTGATAAGGACAACCTCTGGAGAGAGATACACTCAGATCCTTTATGGAATCCACATATTTATCTAACAAAGAAAACATTATTGGAGGAAGCTGGTTTAAGTTCTGGATTGGATTTCCGATCATAATCTTGCTAAAATCTTGTTTTTTAAAGGAATTTTTAATAATCTCATATAAGGTATGTTCGCCCTCTCCTATAATAGTGTAATCTATAGGAGAATTTGCATAACTAAAGTCAGATGGACTAGCTGAGGCATGAGCACCACCAAAGATTACAATAGAGTTTGGGTAAAATTCTTGGAAGAACTCTGCTATTACTTTAGAAGATAAATAATGATATGAAGTAGTCCCTGAGATACAAATAAATGTGTTATTATCAACTTCAAAATTTAGATTTGATATTAATTTATGAATTTGCTCAAAGAGAACGTCTTTATCTTCAAGAGAATTAATTTTAATTTTATTATGTTTTAATTCAATCGGTAAATAAAGAAGATCTGAAGAGAGATTTTGTATTTTTGATTTTAGATAATTCTCCAGATATATAAACCAAATAAGAGTTAACTCGCCTAATATCTTTCTATCTGATGAATAATCCAGAACGAATGGTTGTATATATAACACTTTTTTTTTCATACTGTTCCCCATTATAATCTGCTATTGACCAGTATTAACTGATTAAAAATAGATTATATAAACTACAATGAATTTACAGAGCAAGCTTGGAGATCTAAATGAAATTTGGTAAATTTCCCGTAGATCCTAAATGAGAGAATATATAAAGCTATAAGATGAAATGATATTCTTCTAATTATCGAAGCAAACTTCTAAGTTTAAAATATTTATAAAACTTTTTCTCTATGTCCTTTACAGCACTTATTAGAAAGTGATTATATATCACTTCTAATTCGTCAGAATCATATGTATAGTACTTAAATACCAATTTTTTTGGTATTATACTCCCATGAACATCAAATAAAGAGTCTATCACAGGCATGAAGTTCTTGTAAATAAATTTCTCCTTATTTGTAAACTTAATATCCGGTTTAAGTTTTTTAATATATTCGAATGAATGAGAAAATAGAAGAAATAACCCATAGAAACATACATATTTACTTAAGAAATATATATGCTCAATTGTAGAACAAGGGTAATAGATTTCGATTTCATTACCCATGGCAATGAAATTATCATAATTCGCATCCGGAAATTCTTGATAACCGAAATTTTTTAACTCATTTATAATCTTATGATCTTTTTTTTCTATATAAATACATACTTTAAGCAGCTGATAACTATCGAAAGTTCTGCCATAAAATTGGATGGATTTAAAATCATAATCAAGGACCTTAATTGGAAGATCAAAATAGTTGAGAAAACTCTCCCATCTTAATGGATTTCCTTCAATTTCAATATAATCAGACTTAACAAATTCTAAACAATGATAAGCGAATTTTAGAATGTAATTCTGTAATATTTTTTTATAATCTCTGATTTTATTTTTAATATCTTGAATATATTCTATGGTTTTCAAAATAGACTCAATTAAAGGAATATAAAAACACATATATCTACTTCTATATCCTTGAACGATCGCCAAAACTTCTGCCTGATTCTCTAAAGGAATATTTAATTTTTTTTTAATCCTGGTATATTGTTTTATTTGAAAATCAATACTTTTTAATTCATAGTTAAACTGAGATTTCTCCTCATAAATCTCAATTGGATTGCTATTTATAGGATCAAATACGATAATCTTCTTATTTAAATTTCTAACTTTATCTAAGATTAATTTAAGATGCTCCATCCATTTATTTAATAATTTTTTGGCACTAGGACTTATCTTTCTTGAATTAAAATAATATTCATTTTGGTTCGATGTATAAAGGTATTTAGATCTGATCTTTGGAAACTTTCTGCAAAGATAAATCCCATCTTCTAAAAAAAGTAAATTTTTTAGCGTTTTTTGACTCCATTTAACACGAAACAATTCGGGGATTATTATTTCTATTATTTTTTCTTTTGCCATATTTAATAAACATGAAATTAAAAACTCTTTACTTATATTAATTTTTGATTTCCGACCACAGAAATAATTCTCTATTTTATGTAAAAGAGCTGCCTTTATACTTCCACGTGATTCGAGAAATCTCAAGATTTCTTGTTCTATATCTTTATAATCCCACGAAGCTTCACCTTCTTTGCTTTCGGTCATTTGAATCTTAAAAATATTCTAAATAAAACTATTTAATGTTCACGATTTTTAATAATAAACTTTTATGAGTAGAATCAAGTATACTGTAAAGACTATTGTAGGAAGAATGGAGCAAAAATTAAGAACCCAAAAACTATAGACATAGAAAGAGAATATATCAAATTACGAATAACTTTCCTTGGATTACTAATATTTCTATTATTATTTATTAAATACCATATTGTAAGAAGTAAATGCAAAAATGCTTCAAAAGACGCTAATGCGAAAATTAGATAAATAAATCGTTCAAATTCATATTTATTTTTATTAGGATCTTTGATTCTATCCACATCATAGAAATCGAGCTCAATAACATCAAAAAGTTGAAAAATTAAAGGAGGTGGAAGAAAAGTTGAAATCCAAATTAAAAGATAAATTAAAAAATTAAAGGCAATACCAATAGCTAAAAATATATAAATTGTTCCAACTATTAAACGTGGCTTCTTCAGTTGATTCTCGCTTTCATCTATCTTTTTAAGTCTTTCTACTAGGTAAATTCCCCTGAGTTTATTTAATGTTAAGATCCCTACAAATAACAAAATAAAGACGAAAATGTATTTTAAGCAAAAGAAAAAAAATAATAGTCCATTGTTTAAAATCCCGAAAATATCATCACTTTTTGTAATGAGATCAGAAATATCAAATCCTATATTTATAAATATTTTCACGTTAGTTTTTATGAAAATTTGTATTTAAACTCTTAATAAATGGTTTTTTGGTAGGATACTATTAAAATAAAATGTTGCTATACTAACTTTCAAATTTCTTATTTATTTAAAAAAAGCTTTATTTATACATGAAAATTCATATAAAATTTTAAGAATAAATAGGAAAAAAGCGCCCCCGGCTTATCCAACGGTCTGGAGGCCAGACCGTTTATGGATCGAACATGCGACCGCCCGGTTACAGCCGAATACTCTATAAAAGCTCTGACTATCGATAACAGCCGGGTGCTCTACCTAGCTGAGCTACGGAGGCGTGGTTTTCCAATGCATAAACGCATAAAGCGTTGGATGCTCTCGCCGGGATTTGAACCCGGGTCGCCAGGGTGAAAGCCTAGCATGCTTCGCTGTTTACCTTAGAATTAAGGAAACTTTGGCCGAGCTACACTACGAGAGCATAGTATTTTGATGTAATTTTTAGAGTTTTAATTAATTAAAGTTTTTTATTAAAAAAAATTTATAATTAACTAGTTGTTTGCTAGGTAGATGTTTTAATCAATTAAGAAATTAAAAATTTTCCATTATGAATTTCAATTAAGAAATCAATTATTATTTTCATATAGATTATTTTTATGCGGGAAGAGGGATTTGAACCCCCGAACTCCTTTGAGACTGGATTCTAAGTCCAGCGCCTCAAGTCGGCTTTCGAAAAAACTCGAAAATACCATTAACCAGACTTGGCAATTCCCGCTTATTTATGGCTTAAAATTTAAATGCAGGGAGTGGGATTCGAACCCACGTACTCCTATGAGACCGGATATCTCATCTGAGTTGCTAAATCAACGGAATTTATTTTTCAGAGATCTTGAGTCCAGCTTATGAGATTATTTCTCAATAGAGTCCGGCACCGTTGACCAGGCTTGGTTATCCCTGCTTGAAGAGATGTTAACTGTAAGCCGGCGACCTCGATATTTTATATATTTATATAATAATTCTCTAATTTTAATCTTTTTCAACTAATTCTGTCAAAATTTTCTCTACAAAGCTCAAGAGGGATTTTGCAATTTCTTCTTCCCTAGTTCGATCTCTTAAAAAAAGGAGGAGTAGAACCGGTTTTTTTAATGTATGAGAAGCTTTTTCAGAAATTATGGTACTCAATAACTTTTTATTTACTCCGAATAAGCTATAGGATGCTGAAATTGATTTTAATCCTTCAGTCAATGGGGGGCTTCCTAAAGTAACGTTCCCTA
>SMTZ1_10001962_pt1 | contig 20765 bp, 21 predicted proteins | sample DeeMarSWOR136_30_FD_25667 | JGI IMG/M metagenome (IMG submission 25667) | reverse complement strand
CCTTGATGTATTCATCAGCATGATCGATAAGATGAAATAAGTCTCCTTTTATGTCTTTAAGATCCAGATATTTATCTGAGACGTCTTTTCCTGGATACCTAACAATGGTTACTTGATTTTGAGGAATGAACTTTTCAGGTGTCTTCCCAAATAAAAGAATACCAGCATTAGTAATTTTATTCTTTTTCGCACAACCCAGGTTCTCGAAAAGCTTCATATTCTCAGTTAAGATTTCTTTACCAGCGGTCATTTTATAAGCGGTTCTAAACCAATCAACTTTATCCCAATTGATGTCCTTCAGAGAAACTTCTTTGCAGATTTCAGAGTCAAACTGTGGTTTATGTCTAATTTTCTCTAGCAAGAGTCTTTCGTATTCATCCCGCTTCATGAGCTTGGTGACATTTCCAATCCTTTTAAAAGCCTTCCCATAAGCTAAGTGAGGCTTATTGAGACTCTCAGATACGTCTAACACAATGACCTCTCTACCCTCCCCAGATTGTGAACAGAAATATTGGGATAGATTACCGGGTCGGTGTTATCGGTTATGGTGTTCGTCAACCGTTCAATAGTCTGCTTGCCTATGGTTATACCATGGATTAAGCCCCGATCACTAACTCCAATAACAACCATTCCTCCACGAGTATTAGCCAGGGAAGCAACAACTTCCACTATTCTAGCAGTATCAGAAAGGGAAGGTTTTAGCTCCAGAATTTCATTTTCGCCTTGCTGGATGAGTTGTTTCAGGTTTTCTGCGGTCATTGGCTTATCTAGACTTTAGTAGCGCGTTAATTTTTCTATTATAATTTTTTTTCTTATTGTTAATAACTATTAGCCGTCGGCTTTCAGCTTAAATTATTGTAATTAAACTTTCAATTCTTCAGTGTTTTATTTGTCAGTATCTTATTCAGCAACAATTTGTTTCCTCACTTTTTTGTTCTCAAGAACAAAATATTCATTAATCTGCTGAACATATAAATCGATGTCGGCTAAGTCCTGGCGCATAATTTCGTCAACCAGGTCGAGATCGTTTTGTTTAATTTTTTTAATGTTTTTCATTTTTTCTCACCCTCACAAGTTATAGAAAAGCTGCTTCAAGGTGACTAAAATGCCTGAAGTGAGCTAAGTTGCTAAGGTTAAAATCGTTAGTCAGTTCAACCACAATTCAGTCATATTTTATTTTACTCTCACTGCTTTATAGGCTTCTGGCTCCAACTGTAAAGCGACATTAATTGTCTGGTTTATATTAGCAAACGGTTTCTCACCAACGATAAGCGAGGCAATAACTTCTCTTAAACGCAGCAGTTCTCTTAGTTTTCGCTTCCATTTCGGATCGTCTACCATATAGTCCAGCAAAATAATTGCTCGATATAAATGGTTCACCGCACGTTCTTTATTAACCGGGAGCAGATTTTGTGCTTTGTTGAGATCGCTGACCATGTTCAGGATCTGGATATGTGCGGGAAAAGTAGCGAAACGACTTTCAAGTTCTTTATACCAGTTCTTCATTGGGACTTAAAATCAGCGTTTCGATTGTTGTTGTTACTTTTTGTTTAATTTCTTCATCAAGAATCTCAAATGACGGATTGTCCTGGTGTGGGCGGATATTGATCAATGCAATAAGGGATATTCTTTCACCAGGGGGATTCCAGGGATAAAAATTGGCGCCCCATAAATTCTTTTGGTCTGAGCCTTGTTCAAGAAGCAACGTTTCAGCATCAGCATGGAGCTCACCACCAATAGCAATAACCTTTTTTTCCACATCCACAACCAGTTTCACCATATCACCGAACCAGCGGTCGCATTGTTCTTTGAGATGCAATGGTGAAATTTGTTTAGCTATGATCAGGATTTCATTCATTTGAACAATTAACTTGAAAATAATTTATAATTTTCAATTCAATGCCATTAAGTTAAGGAGCAACGATAGCAATTAATCCGTCAGGATGTTACTAATCAGTGTAGGAAATAAAATCTTACACCTTAATTCCTTTCTGAAATTAATAAGAGTTATGAATAATTTTAGCTTAATAGGTAACATTCGTTTACAAATCAATCGAAAATATCTTTGGGTAAATTAAACTTTTTGATTAATCCATTTAGTGCATAAGGAAGAATTTCAGTCTTTTTGCCATGCGTTTTCACCGGAAAAGATTGAGGACCTTTATAAAACTTACCTTAATGTTTCCCTTTTTTAGAAAAGCTAAATTCAATTCCATAGTTTGATAGTATTTTTATGACTTTCCGTAACTCCTTGGATTTAGGCATAAATTAATCCTTCATTCAGAACATTTTTCTCAACTTCTTTGAAATGTTCTTTAAAACTTTTCTTTTCTTGTTTTATTTCTAATTCTCTATACATATCCCAATATTCCTTTAACTCGGGATCAAAAAGACTATCAATATCACTATTTTCTAATCCATATTTGATATAATCTATCAAAGAACTGTTAATAGATTCTAAAGCTTCTTTTATAGTTATACCATGACTGGAAATGCTGAAATCTAAACACCTCACCACAATTATATCGTCTTCTTTGGTAAAGAGCAAATGTAAAGGTGGTAGTTCTTTAGAAATATAGCATTTCATGGATTTAATAGGTTTCATGGCATTCTCCTGAGAATTCAATTAACATCGAAATCAAAATCGCTTCAATAAACCATATTAATGACGTCATTAATATAATTTCTTTTTTAGAAAGAATCAAGCTATTTTTTCATAATAAGTATATGGCAACGAATTTTCGAACCATTCTGCCAGTATATGTCTCAATTTCTCCATTTCGTTCAGTATATTAAACGATATTTAACATATATCGTTAACTATATTAAACGATAAGATTAATTGTTGATAATATAACAAATCGGAACTCAAATGTCAAGTCATTATCTCTATTATTAAAAAAATCAGTATGCCCCTCTACCCAGCAATACCGCGGGAATCGTCTTCAACAAGATTTTAAAATCTAACCATAATGACCATTGATCGATATACTTGAGGTCCATCATTACCCAATCATCGAAATTTACAATATGATTTCTGCCACTACATTGCCAGAGACAGGTGATACCCGGTTTAACCGACAATTTTCTCCGATGCCAATTTTTAAATTTAGGTATTTCAGTTGCGAGTGGTGGTCGAGGACCAACTAAACTCATATCCCCTTTAAGAACACTATAAAGCTGGGGCAATTCATCGAGACTGAATTTTCTTAGCAGCCGACCAACTTTAGTTATCCGGGGATCATTTTTCATTTTGAAAACAATACTGTTCATTTCATTTTTATCCATAAGTTTTGCTTTCAGCTCATCAGCGTTAGTTACCATCGTTCGAAATTTGTAGCTAACAAACTTTCTCTTATTCAAGCCGACCACATGCCAGCGATAGAAAATGGGACCGGACGAAGTGAGTTTTATTGCAATTGCAATAACTAGAAATAATGGTGAGAGGATAATCAAACCGATTCCTGAAAGAATAATATCAATCACTCGTTTAAAAAATAAATCCCACTCCTTTCTTGGCGTGGTGGAATAAGTAATAATTGGCAACCCATGAACAGTTTCCACCTCAGTCTGGGCGACCAATCCACTGTAAAAATCCGAAATAATCCGCGTTTGGACGCCTTCAGTTTCACAGAGCTGCAATAGATGTTTCGCGTTTTCTAACTTGCCCAGGGGGAGTGCAAAAATGACTTCCTCGATAAAATGATTATGAAGAACTTCTGACAGATTTTCCAGGCGCCCTAATATTTTAGAACCATAAAAATCAATACCAACCTGATGACCATTGCCATCTAAAAAGCCTACGACATCCAATCCCCAATCGCTATATTTCTGAATATAATCGACTAATATTTTCGAACCTTTGCCATCACCGACAATCAAAACTTTTCGTCTATTGACGCCTTTTCTGCGGAAATATTCCAAACTCTGTAACAGGAAATATTTTTCCAGGAGCAGAGATATAAAATTTATTAATCCGAACAACCATATAAAAGTTCTGGAGATATGGTAAACACGAAAACTGTATAATAACATAAATAGAAAAATTTCACCCCAGATAACTACTTTCAAAGTACGCGCGATTTCGTTTCGGAATGATGTGTAGCGTAAATTTACTGCGCTCTTTTGAAATTGGAATAAAATAGTCCAGATAACAATAATAGGAAAAAGTAACGGTAGATATTCCGTTAAACTAACACTATCACCAAATGGATAGATATTGATTAATAGCGTACGAATTGGAAAGGTGAGTACAAACGATAAACATGTAGCGACTAGATCAAATATTAACGATACTCCCGGTGTCAAGCGAAGATGTCTGCGTATCATAGCTGTCTGCCCTTAGTTGCTTATCCAATGATTGAATATAAATGTGATCTTGATTGTAAACAGCAATAAAATTTTAAATTTTTATTAGATCATTATTTCCTGCTCGGTATCTTATTAGACTGAATCATTGCATTACGTAAAAATGAAATTCCAAACATTAAACAAAATCCTACAAAAACAGCCGCATTAATAATAAAATTATAATTTTTTGCCTTATGTTTTTTATAGACATACCAGGTTGAATAATACCACCAGTAAATTATTTTATTGCTTCGTTTATTACTGCTTCTGCTTTTATAATGAATAATTTGAACTTCAGGATAGTAAAAGACTTTCCAGTTTTTCAGTTTGGCCCGAAAACACCAGTCCATATCTTCGCTATACATGAATAGCTTTTCATCTAACAGACCAATGTCAGCGATAGTTTCGCGCCGGATCATAAAAAAAGCACCGGTGATGGCATCGACTTCATGGGTTTTATTTTCATCCAAATATGTGAGATGATATTTTCCAAATTTTTTATGCCCGGGAAACATCCTATCAAGTCCTAAACTACGATAAAAGAATACTGAAGGTGTCTGGAATGATCTCTTACAGGGCCAATCAAGTCTTCCGCCCGGCCTGGTAACCTTGCATCCGCATATTCCAGCATTTCTTTTTATATCCATAAATTTAATCATTTTGCTAAACGAGTCTTCTGAAAGCAGCAGCGTATCACTGTTAAGCAGCAAAATGAATTTTCCCTTTGCTAACTTAATCGCTTGATTATTGGCTGACGCAAATCCTTTGTTTTTATTGTTTTCAATTAGTGCAACCTGCGGAAAAGATTTCTTTATCTCTGTTACACTGCCATCAGATGATGCATTATCGACAACAATAACCTCATAAGAGACATGATTCTGGGCAAAAACAGAATTCAGGCATTGAAGAGTCAAATCCTTCGTATTAAAACTGACAATAACTACTGACACCTCGATCATAATTTTTTCTCAACCCAATCTTCGGTCTATGAAACTCTGTACCATTTCCGGAATTTTATTTGTAAATTGATAACATGGAGTCGTGTTTTGAACTTGAATCAAAGCAGCCTGCAATTTGTTCACATCCCTGATACAGATAATGCCATCTGAATTTTTTGCGAGATATTCCGCCAGTTCGACCTGGTTTCCTTCGGCATCTCCAAACCGCTGCTCACGCGGAATCAGGATCAGGCGCTTATTCATTCGAATGCAATCCGCAATGATTCCAAATCCTGCATGGGAAATAACAATATTTGCCTCTTTAATAAATGAAGCTATCTTTTCTGAATCACAATACTTAAAGTAACTGGCTGCCCTCGGTTGATAATTGGAAGCTCCTAACTGCACTATCACCTGTTCTGAAATTATTGAAGCTAAACCATCGACTGCCTTAACCAATCGGTCGAAGGGGGTTTTACTCGATCCAACTGTTGCAAAGATCAAAATAATTGTCTTCCGTAGTGAGCGTTGGGAAAGTTTTTCAAAGCTGGATGTTATACTTGACAAAAATTTAAAACAGCTTTTCAGATAATTTGAAACCAGCAACCTGTCTCAACTGGAGGCAGCTTAAAAATAATTAATGATGTATAAACTCTAAATTCAAAAAAATAAATTCTAAACAAATTCCAATGATCAAAAAATCAACTTCAAAATAAATAAATTTAAACTCAATACGCCTGATTTTAAAAATCAACCTCAAATCCGAAGTTCTCAACTTCTTCCAGTTCCTTGTTGCTAAAGATACTAATATCATTTGTCTTATATCGACCGATAGAATTCGTGATTTTCGGTATTTTTGTTAATTGATCAATATTAATATTATTTTCACTTAATTGTAGAAATTCTATTAATTTTATTATTTCCTTTTCTGGATTAAGACAAAGTTTATCGTAATTTAAAACAATAAAATTTTCTTTCAATATTCTACGTGCCAAAGAAATAGTCTTGAGATTAGATTGAATCCAAAATTTAAGCATTAACCCGGGTAAGCAGCCTGAAGAATTTACATTGACTCCAAAAAGATGTCCCCAATGATGAAGTTGCGATTGATTGGATGAAAAAGCAATGTCCAATCCATGCCTGATGACATGAATATATTTAAGATCTTTAAAAAATTCTGCTAAGTATTCCAGGAAAATATGGGTATTTGGTTCCTTCCATCCCCATCCTAAATAACTTGAGAAATTAACCTTTTTTGAGGACATTAAAGTTTGAACACGTTTAAATGGCCATATTTTTTTCCCTTCGCCTCGATAGCTATTTCCGGTGTAAGACATCCCAATGGCAATTTTAAGAATATATAGAAATTCAAAAATATTGGGGCTTAAATTAGCTGTCATTGCTTTTTCGAATATATTTAAACAGTTAAAAATTTCGTTCTTATTATTGTTTAAATCGAAATTAAAAAATTTCGGTCTCTTTAATAACAGTGTAAACCATAAATTATCATTGGCACGATTTAAGTCACATCCAATATAAAAACCTATGCTTTTCAATATTTCCACTACTATTCTTGTTCCACTTCCACCTAAGCCACCAATAGCAATCGGTTTACGGCATGACAAATTTTCAGTCATTGTTTTCTCCGAACTCATGACATGAATGAAAATGATTGTTTTTGGCTTGTGATATTCCCATAATCTAACCGTTTCATCCAATAACTATCTTTAACAACATCATAAAATTTTATTAAATTCCGATCATTCATAAAAGCAAATTTTCTATCTCTATTTATCATATTCTTGATTTTTGTATAACCACTATTTTTCCAAGAGATTTCACAAAACTCCAGTAGAAGTTTAATATAATGATCAGGGTTTGCCAGAAAATCTTCATACTTAATATGTAAAAACATATCGGTTCGTTGTTGAGAATGCTCAAATGCTTTTTGAATATATTTCTCCCATAATCTAAATGCATCCTCAATACTAATGTCAGGTTGTATGCCAAACAATTCATATTTGTATAACGGATCGAGCTTTCTAATAAATGAATGAAATTTTTTTACTACAAATAATAATATTCCATATCGTTTAATGATATCGATTTGCCTTTTTATGAAGTTTCCCTTTTCATTTTTAGACAATAAATAATTACTCAATATTTTCTTTTCACGAGTGTACAGGCTGGACGCAACATCGATGCCATTGCGATATACATGAATAATCTTTGAATTTGGAAATATCTCCAGCCACAATGGTAAGGTAAATGTATTTCTGGGATCTTTCCATCCCCAGGGAAAATTAATATTAAAGATTGATCGATACTTAAAATAGTATTTTGTTCCTAAAAAGTTGATTACATTAAAAGAGTTTAAATCTTTTTTTAATAAATGCACTATTTCCTTTTTTGTTTTGGAATATCTTTCTAAATGATTAATAACATCAGGATATAAATAGCTTCCATTGCATACTTTCAAGATTGATATGTTTCTCTCGAAAAAATATAACGATTCTAAGTTTGGTTCTAAGTCGATGCCAACAAACAACCCAAGTTCTCTAAGAATCTTTGTGATCATGGTTGTTCCCGATCGATGCATTCCAATAATAATTATAGGTTGGAAATTCGATAAGAATTTCGATTGATCTTTCATAAACCTACTCGGTTTTAATCCTTAGAGTGAGCTCCGATTATCTTATTATAAAATTTGAAAATGATGAACCGATCTTCACTATCAATTATTTTTAATTTTATTACTATTATAGTGTAGAAAATTATTAAACAACAATCAATAATAATTAATGTTAATTTCAATGAATAAAAAAGGACATAATTCATATAAAACAATATGAGTAAAAATGGAAGACCAACTACTAAGAAGTTCCTGGCTTGTTTCGATAAAATTTTAATCCTTAGATTGTTTCTTATTATATGTAATCCATAGAAATGTCTTATTCCTGTAGAAATCATGGTGGCCAGTGCTGCCCCTGCAATTCCATATTTAGGTATAAATATATAACCAAATACCAAATTACTGACAAATGCAAAACAAGAAGATAGGAAGAAAAATTTGGTCCACCCAAGCGATTTCAATGTCATATAATCGGGCCCTGTTAATGAATTCAATATATGTCCACTTATGATTAAATATAAAACAGTTGGTGATGTTAATCGATAATCCTCACCAAATAAAATAGGAACGAACCAGAGCCCGGTCATTAAAACGAGAAAGGAAAGATTGAACGATATTAAATGGAACCATTTTGTAACTCGTTGATATAAATCCTGCATTGCGAACTTATTGCCTTTAGAGACAAGTTCAGAGAATACAGGATAAAATATTCCAGCTAATGATCCAAATCCAAAAGAAATAAACGAAGCGAAAAAAACATAGACTTTATAAATACCTACCTCTTTACTTTCATAAAAGAAGCCCAGCAATAAAACATTTAGTTGTCCTAATATTACGGGAATTGCCTGAGCCCCCCAAATCGGTAACGAAAATTGTAACAATGTTTTTAATGAAATTGAAGTGGCTTTTTTATCTCTCCAATTTGTAATTTTCTGATAAAAATATATTGCAATCATTGCAATTAAAAATGAATTTAATGCAAATGCCCAGCTCCATTCTGTTTCATTTAATGAAAGGAAAAATATTCCAACTGCAAAAATCAATTTTCCACCAGGAGAAAATACATTTTGTAACAGAGATGGAATTAAAAGATTTTTATTAGCTTTGAAATAACAGTCAACCAACAAAGTTACTGATAAAGCTGGATAGCTTAAAGATAGAATTCTAATTATCGGTGTGAGCTCTGGTTTGTGAAATACATATTGTGCAATCAACGGTGCACTAAAAAAGATTGATATTGTTAATAATAGATAAGTAACCATCATAAAACGTGATACAGTATGCCAAACTCCCTTTGCTGATGGTAAATCATTTTTACCCAAGAATAAAGCAATATAACGAATTAGCGCATCGCTTAATCCTAATCCGGCAAAAATAGTCAGGGTCTGGATGATTGAATACCCTAAACAGTAGGTTCCATAACCTTCGGCACCTAACGCCCTGGTTATAAAAATTGCTGTTAAATAATTTAAGACGATAGATATGAGTTGGCTGCTAAAAGATATCGAGCCTTCACGAGCAATTTTAGTATAATATTCACGCATTGGTATAGAAAATTTTCTTAAATATTTTTTTTAAACCGGATCTGAAAGAATTTATAAATCTACATATATTACAGAATCATTTGAAGCCAGATCATTCATATCCTTGACCAGTGGATTTGAGGGAGTCTTACTCGATACAACTGTTGTGAAGATCAAAATAGAACCCCGCCATATTTCGCCATTGGGAAATTTTTCAATGCTGGTTTCCATTGAACAATGAACAGATCAGCAAAAGGATAAACAATTCTGCCTGAGAGTGATGGCGTGTAAACCTGTCCGCCGCTTTCAATAAAGATCAATTTTATCCCCATAATTTTGCCCAAAATGCATGTTGGGACTGCAACGTCAGCGCCGGTTGAAATAATCACATCTGGCTTTTCTTTTCTTAAAATTCTATAGGATTGAACGGCATTGTGAATGACTTTGAAAATGTTTCGCTTACAATGCGTGACGAAATAGAATCGGTTTTTCCGTGCTTGTTCGCTGATATGCTGCGTCCGGAATGTCACAAAATATTTATCCCCGCTCAGTGATTGGGTCGCTGTTACAGCTTCGCGATAGTGCCCACCTGATGAACAGGCAATGCAAATTTTGAGTTGTTTTTGGTACATCATTTTCGAGGGAAATCTTTTAAATGAGCGATTTTGCGATCCTGTTTCTCGTAATACGCTCTTACTATATTTTTCGTATCATACAGGACAAACGGCACTTCATCCTTCCTGTGTTTGCTCATTTCCACAAGATTCTCATACAAATAAAGATCTAATGGAAATCTCCACAAAAAGGCGATAATTCTTTCTTTGATAGTGAATAATACCGCTTTAACTTTCGAATTCAATTGAGGTTGTGAAAATAAAAAAATATCCAGATCTGAAGTATTTCGAATTTTCTCTCCTCTTGAAGCCCCGCCGATAACGATAACTCCAATTAATCCATTAGCGTTACTAATTCTTTTTTGCATTTTTTTTAAATAACTGTAAAAGCGGTGGGTCGGAGTTTTTGTAATTCCAACAAACCTGCCTAATACCCAAAAATGAGTGTTAAAAATCCAATTAAATGTATGAGCAATCAATATTGATATAATTACCCCGGCAAAAGTTATTTCACCTGCCGCAACATTAACAATTAAAATAATTAAAATTTCTATTATTATTTTTCCAACCAGGTCAATTTTGCTCAGTCCGAATATTCCCTGGAACAGCCAATTGATAAAAATGATAGATACTTTATTCTGCATGAAGAGATAAAGGATCTTATTCCGGGGCATCCAGAACAAGCGTTTTTCCTTGTATGGAAAAAATGTTCTCAAAAAGGAGGGGATTTCAATTTTTGAATTGCCGATCGTGATCCTATTCATAACCTGTATATGTTCAATCTAAAAAAATTATTTATCACTAAGGTACTAAGGCTCTCGTCACAAAAAAATTAAAAGCTCAATTCAGATTTAAATCTTCAAAAATATTTCTCAATGCTAAATCCATTGAACCGTTATTATTAATAATTGTGAATGATTTATCTTTTTTCAACTCATCATATAGTCTATACCGCTGATTAAAATATTCATCATAATCAATCACATCTGTTTTTCGTTTCAGAATATTTTCTTTCTCTACATCAATCAAAAAGAACTTTGTATTTGGGGGGATCAGAAGAAAAAACAGCTTTGCAATTCGTTTGGAAAAAATATTCCACTCATGTCCTTCAATGGCATAATCGACTAAAATATCATGAACGAACCGGTCACATATTACGACCTTTGTTCCAAAATTTAACGGAACGTAAATATTTTTAAACCAGCCGATTACAGTATCAATAAAGTGAGTATATTGAACCAGCTTTGCCATTGGTTTGAAGCGATAAAATTCATGGACACTAATTTTGTGTCCATTCACGAGCGGTCTTTTGGTTAATCCTGTTAAGCGACAGATCAAAAGAAACGGACGAGAGAATAGATAGTTCATTCTCATCCAGACGTATTTTACCGGGATATTTTTCCGCTCAAGTTCACTCCTGACGGCGTTTGCCAGGGAGGATTTTCCAGTACCATCGATCCCTGCAAATACAATTAATTTTCCACCCATAAAGGCTCACTCGCCCAATAATTGTTCAAGCACGTTTCCCAATTCTTTTCAGTAGAATTATCCCTGGTTAAACAATTATAAATTAGAAATATCTGAAATAAAAATTCAATATCTTCAATTTCTAAATCTAATTCTGCTCCACGTTTATTTAAGATATGATTCATTTTATTTAAAACATTTTTATGCCTGGAAAAAGTCCGAAATTCAGAGAACAAACCTTTATTATGCCCTTTTAAAACAAATCCTGGATGAATAAAAAACATGAATAAATCCCATAATGGCATGCCTGCGTCTTGAAAAAATTCCCAATCAATCACTGCAGCTTCATTTCCATTCATGAGAATACTTCCACCCCACAAGTCCCCGTGCATGGGTATGGATGCAATATTTTTATTATTCATTTTTACAGTAGTATCCTTCAACTTGTTAAATCTATGTAGATAAAGTTCTACCAATCTATTTGTCTTTTCAAAGTTTTCTAAACTACTTTCTATATATAATTCAAATATTTCCTGGTGCATTTTTGATTTAAACATAGCAAATTTTTGTATCAAATTATCAACAAAATTCAACCCTTGTTCATAAAGAGTCAATCTCTGGTTGGGAGAAAATTCACGATTGGCCAGATCATTTAATGCGATGCCTTCACAAAATAGTTCCAGGTAAATAGAATGTGTACCAGATTTGATAAGTTTTATTGGATGAGGTACTGATATTTCGGTGTTTTTAAAATACCCTGTTATTTTTTTCATATTTGCAAATTCATTTTCCAGGGAATGAGAAAACTGGTTAGGCAGGCATTTCGCAATGGCATGAGGTGTTTGTTGTTTGCCATTAAAAATGAATAATGTAAACTTATCATTTTTTCGATGCCAGGTTGTCAGTCTGATAATAATATTATTATTGTTTAAATTTATTAATCTAACTGCTGATGTGATCGACTCTTCTATTTTATCAGTTTCATGTCCAATAAAAGCCAGTAACTTATCAAGTGCAATGAATTTGCTTAACAATCGAATGAATGCATTGAATAATTTATATTTTGAAGTGAGTAAATTTTCAATAAAAAAAGTTATGGTGACTTTTGATGTTTCGACGTAATACCAGGGTCTTTTTTTTGACGGAACAACAAGAAATTTTCTTGGCTTATTCAATAATTATTTTGCCCCAAATTATGTTACAACTTAACATTTTTAATTTGCAATTGCTTGTTTAAATAGCTCAACAGTTTCCGCGGCATTTTTTTGCCAGGAAAAATTGTTAACATGCATCAGACCTTTTACAATTAATTGATGTCTAAGATTATTATCATTCAATAATTTTAAAATTGCATCTGCTATTTCTGTATAATCCTGTCCATCAACCAGTAAAGCAGCATCTCCGCATATTTCAGGAATTGCAGTTTCATTGCCTGCGATCACCGGTATTCCACAAGCCATCGCTTCTAATGGAATTGTTCCAAAAGTTTCAAGAGAGGAAGGATAAACAAAAAGGTCGGCGGCACGCATTAAATAAACAAAATCAAATGGCTCCATATAATCAAACATGATAATATTTGTGGTAAGCTTTTTCAGGTTAATATATTCAATGAGAGCTTTTTTATAACCGGCGATATCCTGCCCGATCATAACCAGTTTATAATCTTTCAAATCATTTCTCAAGCTTTCAAACGCTTTTATTAAAGTTAACGGATTTTTATAAGGCCGTATATCGGAAACATATAATAAAAATTTTGAATTTATTCCCCATTTTTCAAGAATTAACTTTTTACAGTCATCGCTAGCTTTGTTAGTGTTAAATATTCCATGATCTAACGATTCATAAATCACCTTAACTTTTTCTTCAGGAATTTGAATTCGTTTTAAAATTTCAGCCTTAACATAATTGCTATTGACAATGATATATTTAGACCTTTTTGCTTTTTTCCCCGTAGCAACTTTATGATAAACAGATCTTAGCCGTCCAAATTCTCGGGGTCTTGAATAAAACTGAATGCCAGTTATTTTGAAGATTTCAATGGGTACATCTGAATTAAAGGTTGGCGTTGGCGTACCGGTGAAATATAGATCACAATTATAGTCTCGAAGCAATTTCGGTATTTCTTTTTCTTGAAAATGAATTCTGTTTCTAATCAAGTTGCCGTTCAAATCACAAATATGAAAGATTATATTGTCCTGAATTTGGATGTGCTTGATATAATAATTAACGAGCTCTTTGGTAACAAAAACCACATATTCAATATCTTTATCGACCGTTGGAAATAAAGATAAGTTATTACGCCACAAGTTGCTTACTGCTCCGCACCTACCAGGAATGGCTGATAAAAGTTCAAATCCGACTATCATTATAACTTTTGTGCTAAAACCCCGATTGTGGAAGGTATTGTATATCCGCCCAATTGAAATTTCCCAATTAATCCCTTCAAAACTGCAAAAGTATTGTAGGGCTTATTTTTCGTCGTTAGATAGGACTTCCAATCAACACCAGCACCAATATAGAGAATTTTGAAATTATGATTTTTCAACAACATCTTGGTACTTTTTTTACCTAAATAGGAACAATGAGCTGGCGGATCGAAATAGTGCCATCTCTTTCTCTTTAGCAGAAATTGGAGAGAAGAAGTAGTTCCGGTCTGGAAATAAATTATACCATTTCTATTTAAAAGTTCATAAAGCTGGTTCAAAAGCAAGTTTAAATCTGTAAAATGTTCCATCACTTCAATAAGTGTAATGACATCATAATTACTATCTTCTTCAAACACACTTTTCAATTCGACATTGAGCCCTTTTCTTTTTGCCTGTTCAACTGCTTCTGCACTTAATTCTATGCCCTTTGCATTCTTAACATTATGATTTACTTTATCCAAAAAGATTCCAGAACTACATCCAACATCCAGAAGGCTATCCATATTTTCTTTATATTTTCTAATTAAATTCAATCTTGCTTCAGCATAGAATTCATGAACTTTTTTTGAATTTTCAGCAACTTCAACATAAAAATCTGTTTGATAATTAAAATCTGCTTTTTTATTTCTATCTGAAAAAATAAATTTACAGTTTGAACATTTAAATAAATCAATGTCATTTAATCGATGATACTTGAAAGCAGGTGCATTACATATTTCACAAGATTGTTGTTGTCTCATATTGATCTTTTAATTCAGGATTTGTTGATACAGAGTGTGATAATCATAAAAAATATTTTCAATCGAAAATTTTTCAGCGCGTTGCCGAGCGTTATGAGAAAAGTTTCGATAAAGATTTTTATCATTCTTTAGTTTCAGGATTTTTTCAATAAAATCTTGTTTATCAAAAATGTTAACTAAGTAACCACAATTACTATCTTCCACCACCTCTTTTAAACCGCCAACAGCAGAAGCAACCACAGGAATTCCTCGAGTTAAGCACTCAGCCGCAAAAAGACTGAAGGTTTCAGAGAAAGAAGTAATTAGACCTAAATTAAGCTGTTCAAAAAATTGTGTTAAATTTTCCTGCGGTTCTAAAAGTATTATATTTTTATCCAATTTTTTTGATTGAATATTGTTTTTAATTCTTGATTTATGGGTACCGTCACCAATTAATAAAAATTTAAAGTTCTTATCCTTTTCAATTAATCTTTCAGCAATGGCAATGAAGAGATCGATATTTTTAATTTTTTCGAAATGTGTAGCATTTCCTATGGTAAAAGAGCCATTGTAATCTGCAATTGATGATTGACAGCTCTCTATCCCATTAAAAATCACTTTGACTTTTTCAATATCAATACCGAAATTATTAACTAAAGAATTTTTAACTGCAGTAGATACTGAAGTGATATAAGTATAATCCTTTTCGTATAAAAAATAAAACAATTTTAGCTTCTTATAAACGCTGGGATTGACTTCTTTAAATTGATTGGTTAATATATGCTCAGTTAAAACTTTCTTATTGGTTACTAACTTTAATATTAAACCTAATTTCAGATTTCTTACATGATTATGGATAATCCAATTTTGATCATAAGTTTTTAATAACTTATAAAGTCCGAAAACACCGGAAAATGTATTAATATTTAGAGCAATCAAATTTTCTTGTAATAGTGATTTATATTTTTCAACAAAACCTCCCCCATCTTGTAAAATAACACAAATAACTTCATAATTATTCATTAATTGTTCTCTAATTAAGTTAAAAACAGTGCGTTCTGTACCGCCGATTGTTGCTCTATACAAAAGATGGATGATTTTCACTTTCATTATCTCGATGTTTTTGATCATAATAAATACATAATTCAGACAATCCGATCAGAAATGCGAAAACAGTTATACCGATTGGATCGCCAAATTCTTGATAGTGCCAGGCAATCAATTTGGTTAAGGTGGATGTGATTGTCATAAATAAAACTGATTTATATAACGAATTTTGAAGTTGATTAAAATACTTCAGGTATCGGATTACAATATAGATAATAAAGGCAAAATATATTATCCAAAAAAATATTCCTGCTGTAATCAAAATGTAGAATATACCAATATGTCCATCAGGATAAACATTTTGTCGAAGATAATCCGAATAGTGATTAAAATGATATAGTCCCACTCCTAAAAAAAGATTATTGGGAAGAATATCCTTAAAAGCATGATCAAGCTTATCGATTCGATCTCCATAAGTTCCTGAACGCTCAATAATGTAGCTGGTGGTAGAACTGAATCTGGTGATAACATTTTTAAGAAGTGTTTCTGAAAAGATATTAAGTGAAGCTAAAGATATACATATTCCAACAACAGGTATGGCTAATTTTCTCAAATACATGTTTGATTTTATATTTCGCTTCTTAAGAAGTGAGACCGTATATATTGATAATGGTAAGGCGACAATAGAAGCAAAGGAAATTGTCCGATCAAAAGTGAGAATTGTCGCTAAAAAACACAAGCCTAAAAAAACAAGATTCTTTTTATCCCTGATAAAGACATATAATGAAAAAAATAGAGGAATAAAATATGAAGGTACAAATTTACCCCAGGCACGTAATCTAAAAGCTTTTTCTGAATATATTTCTAGAATCCGTTCTTCGATAAATTTATAGGGATAAGGAAATATCTGCAACTTTGATCCAATAATAGTTTGAATAATATACAATATAGAATATATAATTACAAAATATTGGCTTATTTTTAGCACCAATAATAATTTTTTTTCGTTCTTTATCAGCATAATCGTACTAATAACTATTATATACATAGGATAATTTCTGGCAACAGCGATTAATTCATTAAGGGTATAATCCCATTTAAAGTAGGTATGAATAGCAAGGATAAAATTAAATATAACGATCAATACAATGCATCTCTTGATGACACTGTTTTTTAGAATGTTAAAGTGTTTTGGCCTGGAAGATAAAAATGTAATAACTATCACTGCAATAAAGATTAAATCCCTGAATCTAAAAAAATCCTTAATGTAAAAAAAATTCCTATCAAAGAATGAAAATCCATTACATAAAATATAAATAGTAAAAAGGAGAAACAGGTGTTTTTTTCTGAGTGAAAGGGCTAGTAACCCAAGATTAAATATAATCCAGAAATTACTCGATAACATGATATATTAATAAATCTTATAAGGCACATGAATTAAATAACTGTCCCATTTTAGATTTTTTAACTTAAATATAATCTGCATTAGTACTTTGACCAAATGCGTAGTTTATTTAATTCACTGTTCTAAATATGTAATTAAATCTTGCTGCGGAACTTTTTTATTCTTGCTGGCAACCTTGCCTAATGTCTTCCAAAATTTTTTTCTCTTCAAAGTAAGCGAAGGAAAAACTGGTGATAACAAGATATGTAAATAATAAATTAAACTCCAGGTAAGTGATATTAGATGTTCCAGGAGTATCGCTTTCAAGCCATTGTTTCTTTTCCTATAAAAGTATAATGTACTTTTCAAACCAATAAATGTTAGCAATTCATTGTTATTTTTTGATGCTTCGCCACCATAATGAATTATATATAACCCTGGGATAAACAAGACCTTCCCATTTGATTTTTTAGCGCGATAACAAAGATCAGCATCCTCTTCATACATAAAAATATTTTCATCAAATCCACCGAGCTCAAAAAAGAACTTTTTTTTTATACATAAAAAAGCACCGCTTACCCAATCCACTTCATACGATCTATCCTTTAAATAAACTTCCACCTTATTTGATAATAGCGGAATAGAGTTACCAAAAACACGATCAACTGAATTATGGAAATAAATATTGATAAAATTGCTAAATCTAAAAGTATTACAAACCGGCTGTTGATTTCTATCCAGTATTCGACCAGTAAATATTGTATTTCCCGGTAATTCACAAAATGATTTATTTAATAGTTTGATAGAATCATTTTGAAACAACAATGAATCAGGATTAATAAAAACCAGGTTTTCTTTTGATGCTAATTTAGCTCCAATATTACAGGCACATCCAAATCCTAAATTATTATTGGTATGATGAATCCTAACATTATCAATCCGTGACTTAAATTTTGCTTTCTCATTGGTTGTATTATCAATAACGATAATTTCTACATTACTACCCTCATCAACATTGTTAATCGAGGAAATTAATTTTTTTACTAAATTGCTCGTGTAATAATTAACGATAACAAATGATATACCCGGCATTATGTTAACAACCTCTAAGTAGTCACAATTAGGTCATTTCTCTAAATATTTCATCCCTTTTAAATATGCTTTCCAGATCAGTCACAATAAAATCAAGGAATCTAAAATTTTTTTAGGCGAATTGAAGTGTTGTTTTTTGGTCAAATCTAGTTAAATTGTGTCCTATATTCTCAAGTCCCCAGTCCTCATCCGAATAAAATTCTTTTGAAATTTCTTGTGTTTGCGTGCTGATTCTAAATATTTCAGGCTCTGTGAGTCTGGTTTTCCAGTTCCAGATATTTAATTTGCTGTTCCGTTTAAAAAAATCTTCGGTATCGCTGTTTCGTTCGGTTGGATTATTCGAATTGCAATAGACTGCTACTTCATTTTCAATATCATTTGACCATTCCAGATTCAATCGCCTAAAAATAGAGGCGAATCCTTTGAGAGGATCATAAGAAATGTCCTCATGGCGTAAAAATATCCAATTGGGGTGTCTTTGCTTGTAATAGCATATCATATAGTGTATGATATTCCACAATAAGATGGCTTGATCAATTAAATCGTATTCAGTAACTGTAAATTTTTTAATCTCTGACTCAAACGGATGAAGATAATCCCTCATAAGCAACGGTTGATTCAGGAAGTTGGAAAAATTAAAGTTCCAGTTCATTTTTTTCAGGCTGCCAGCAAATGCAGCCGGATGTCTGATGAGTACAATGACCTCCATGTCAAATCTCTTTGCCAGCCATTCCGCTGAAAAAAACGCGATCGGGTCTTTTAATAATGGTCGAACTTTCTTTATACGATAACGCGTAAAATCTTTAAAATCGCTTATAAAATGAATCGGATCCCGTCGTCTCCTGATGGCAAGTAATTGCTTAATAGGATGGTACATAAAACTAAGCGTCTCTTTTATATGTTGATAATACCTGGATTCATTTTCCTCACAAACATACTGAAACCAATAATCCCATTTGGCTTTACAAATCCCAGCGCGATGTCGCACATTAAAAGGTTCATGGATATATCCGACAGATGGAGATTTCGCAATCATCTTTCCTACCCATGTCGAACCAGATCGATGTGAGCCTGTAATAAGGATTGGACTTCTATCAATCATTTTATTTCCTATTTAGCTTTCTATTATTTAAGGAACTAGTGAATATTAAGACGTGTTTTAAAATCTTGAACTCAGGGAGTGATAATCTATAACGCCTAATATTAATAAAATAAAGAGGATAATTTGGAATGTAATGCAGTAAATTTTAAGTTACAAAATTTTGAGGCTTAACTTACCATGTGCTAAAAATATTTAATCCCAATAAAATTTTCCAAATTGGCGATAGTATTCAAACGTACGTTTCAATCCTTCTCTTAACAGAATATTTGGCTTCCAGCCAAGCTCATCAGCGATTTTTTTATAATTGGAATAAAAATCACCAATATCGATTTTTTTTCTTTCCTCGGGAAAAGGAACAAGCCCGTATGCTCCGCTACCATTTACTTCAATCATTAATTCGACTAATTCTTTAAGAGAAATTGGCTCTGCTCCACCCAAATTGAAGATTTTACCCTTTGCATTATCAGACATACCGGCTAATAGTAGTGCCTCTACTACATCATCGACATAAACTAAATCGCGTCGTTGTTTTCCAGTTCCAAAAATCTCTATTTTTTCTCCTCTTACAATTTGCCGAATAAACCATCCGATAAATCCTTGCCGACTATGTTTTACTAATTGTCGCGGTCCGTAAACATTTGTTAATCTCAACACTGAACAATGGAGACCATAGACCTTGGAGTATAAAGTATGATATCTTTCCCCTGCTAATTTATTAATTCCGTTCACATCGGGTGGATCTAAAGGATGGTTTTCATCGACTGGCAGATATTGCGGTCTTCCATAAATCTGTCTGGTACTTGCAAATACGATTCGAATGGTTGGATTGAAATGGCGACAGGCTTCTAAAATCGACAATTGACTTTTAGCATTGATTTCCAGGTCAGCAAAAGGATTGGTCATACTGTCGATGTGACTTACCTGACCTGCCAGATTAAACAGATAATCCTGTTCGCCAATGAGATATTCCATACTAAATCGATCACGCACATCGGAGAAGTTGATTGTGATTTTATCTCTAATTCCGGTTAGATTCTGGAGGTTTCCACCATAATCAGGAATCATTGAATCGACAATGGTTATTTTGGCACCACATTTTGCCAAATATTGGGCTAATGTACTCCCGATGAATCCTGCGCCGCCAGTGATAAGAACTTTTTTATTACTAAAAATTTCAAACATAATATCACACTAATTTTTAAAATTGAATATATCAAACGTTTTAATTTAATTTTCGTCTTGATTGTAAAACAGACAATCCTGCCTGCGGAAAATCTTTTGTAAAAACAAATATTTACAATTTTTCTTTGATAATCTTTATATCACGGTAGTCAATATCGATTGAAACGGCTTGCATAATACTATCGATTCGAACAATAAGCCGATGACTATTTTTTATCTGTGCCAATATTCCTCGTGTCCCACGAAGCGGTCCCTGTACAACTTCAACTTTCTGTCCAGGAGTAAGGTA
>SMTZ1_10001961_pt1 | contig 20765 bp, 18 predicted proteins | sample DeeMarSWOR136_30_FD_25667 | JGI IMG/M metagenome (IMG submission 25667) | reverse complement strand
GTCTGGAGCCATTATCTTTCACCTTTTAGTATCATCTTGCTGTGAGGGTTTCAAGAAAGCTTTGTATGCGCCCTTCTAATCGTGCACGGTCAGAAAATTCTGGATCTAGAGGGACTCGGACAGAGAGCACTTTCTTTTGTTCTGCAAGTTTTAGAGTGTCAGGAACTTCGAACTGATCTGGATCACAGAAGGATTGCTCACAGATAATTAATCCGTCAATCTTCAGTTTCTCGAATACCCTTCTAAGAAAGGTCAATCGAGAGTGTAAACCCTCTTGTGTGGGCTCTGCTGGCGCACTAAGGATACTTTGAGCCATTTCTGTGAAGGGATTACAATGAAGGTTAGGCGCCTTGGTGAAGGTTGTCCGATAAGTAAAGGATAATAGATCAAAGGCGATCTCAAGGTCTTCGAGATCTGCGTTGGCTTTGGCATTATTGAAGTGGAATGCAACACCTTCAGGGTCGACCATTCCTCCTATTATCATAATACGAGGTTCCTCTGTTGATTGGATTTCTATTTGGTCAGGAATATGACCAGCTAACAGACCATGGCGAAGAGCTTCAGTTGTTGGGAGACGTTGTTCTTTGCGAAGCTCGTTTTGCAGGTGGGTGGCAACACTTTCGATTTCTGTAAGCATATTGAGGCTAGGTGCTGTAAGGAATTTCCGAATGAGTCTAGCGTATTCAAAGTATGGATAGATTGAAGGCCGAATGATGCGTGCTACAGCGATGAATTGAGCGGCTGCCTTGAATTCGGCGATGAGTGCGACGGCTTTTTGATAGCGCTCCATAACAAACCGCTTGCCTAAAATAACTTCCAGGTGGTTACTCAAGTCTCGGAGTTCCTCTGCAAGATAGGCAACTGCCATATCATCGTTTGCCACAGGATAGGTTAATCGCAGAACCGTGTCGTCTGGAAAACGGGCTCGCCAGACATCACCCAGATTTTGAAGCGAGTCACAGGTACCACCTGGAAACAAGATGGCGTTCAGGGGTGGTAGGCGTTCTTTGGATCGTTGGCTGAAGAGATTTCGTGAGTAGGCACAACAGAAGGTTTGTAGGCTCGCCTCGTAGGCACTGGGTATCTTTGGTTCAGCCCACAGCAGAATGGGTGTGAAGTCGTGAGCAAGAAAGAGTTCAAGCGGTGCGTGAGGGTAAATGTAGCCTATAAGTCCATGTTCAGCTGCAATGAGTTCTTGAACTTCTTGTTGTCGAGCAGTAATGAGAGCATCATAAGTTAAGGGAGTGCTCATTTGAACCAACCAAACCGGATGGATATCTATCGACTTTTGCCTTAAGCTTTCGCACCCAACCAAGGATTATCAATGAAGGCTAGATGTTAATTTCTGAAATTACCACAAACTCCTTTAACGAATTAAGACATTCAGTCTCATTGCGAGGTTTTCTTCCTTGACTACTTCGATTGAAATGGTAGACTTGACCAAAGAGTTTGCGAAGATCAGAGCAGTTGACAATGTCTCTTTGGATGTTCGACGTGGTGAAGTTTTCGGATTTCTTGGGCCAAACGCTGCTGGGAAATCAACAACAGTGAAAGTCGCAGCGACTTTGCTAATGCCCAACAAAGGTTCGATTGTTATTGAAGGATACGATGTCCTAGAACAACCGGTTGAGGTTCGATCGATTATTGGGCTTCTCCCTGAAGATGGAGCTTCGACCCATTATGACCGATTATCAGCCTACAAGAACTTGGAATACATAGGTCGACTCTATGATGTACCTGAAGAGACGCTTGAGAACCGAATTGATGAACTGCTAGAGTTCCTAGAACTTTCTGATCGCAAAGATGATTCTCCAGCAACCTACTCAACAGGGCTTAAGCAGAAACTATCTATTGCCCGATCAATGATTCATAATCCCCAAGTGGTATTTCTTGATGAGCCAACATCCAGTTTGGATCCAATCATGTCCAAGAGGGTGCGGGAGTTTATCGATACTCAGGCTGAAGGAGGAAAGCAAACATTCTTTCTCTGTACCCATTTACTTTCTGAAGTTGAAGCCCTATGCGACCGTGTGGGATTCATTTCAAAAGGAAAATTGGTGGAAGTCGGGCGTCCAAAGGAATTGCGCCGCAAGTTCTGGACTGTACGCACCTACGAAATACAGCTTATTGATTCTAATTTGCAAAAATCTGGTGAAATTATTACCTCCACAGGTCTAGTCAAATCAGTGAAGATTGAAGGGAACCGCATTGTTTTCGAACTTGAAAATGCGGAGACAAAGAATCCCCAGATTGTCCGAGCTCTCATTGAGTCTGGAATGAATATAATTGAACTGCGAGAACGTGTACCAGACCTTGACGCTGTATATCAAAAGGTGATTGGAGGGAACTAAATTGTGGAAGAAAGCTTGGTTTATGGCCCAAACCGAAATGCGAATGGTCTTCAAGAGCCGACAAGTCCGCATGATTCCGATCATTGTTGTTATTATGTCTGTAGCTTTTGGAGGGATTATGACCTGGTTAATGTTGTCCTTTGGAGGAATCGATGCAGCTCTTTTTTCTGTGACATTAGGTTCGATTATGGGCGCAGTGGTGATAATGCTTCCCCTGATGTTGCCGATTCTAATCGCTGCAGATTCGATTGTTGGGGAGAAGGAGAGGCATACATTGGTTCCATTGTTGGCTACACCACTTACTGATGGCGAGTTACTCCTTGGAAAATTCTTAACTGCTATGATTCCGGGGCTACTTGTTGCCTATGGAAACCTTGTACTTGCAGTCTTGGTTGTGAATGGAGTTGTCTTCTTCATGGCTCCACAGTTTCTCTGGGTCTGGCCTGATTTGCTCTCACTTGTTCAGGCAATTATTCTCCCAATCCTATTTGCTATTCTTGCTGTTGGGCTGATGGTCATTATCTCTGGTAGAGCAAACACTGTGTATGAAGCGTATCAGACCGGTGGCATTTTAATTCTTCCTGCAATGGTATTTGCTTACTCTGGCTTCCTGTTAGGGCTAGGCTGGCTCATCTTCGCTATCGGTTCCATAATCATCCTTTTTGTTGATATCATTTTGTTTCGTATCGCTGTCCGATTGTTCAATCGTGATGCCCTCATTTCACGAACTGGTTAGTCAACCTTTGAATGTGACCTAAGATTAAAAACAGGAACCGGATATGGAGCTCATGACGAGTGTGATTTTACATGTCGAAGGTATACCGAATTATTGCACGTGTTCATGAGACACGAGCTGAAGAAGGAAAAAGCCCTTGCCGTCTGTATAAGGTCGGAGATGAGTTCGATCTCTCAAAGCCTGAAGAAAGGGAGAAGATTTGCCGTTGGGCGTATAACGCCATGTTCCCCTTCATAACGATTCTTGAATTTGATGGAACGATACCTTGGGAACCTGATAAGAATCGAGGTTATGTTGCTTGTCCTGACCCCCACAATATTGTGGTGTTTGAGTTACGCCGTGAAGGCATTTTAGAGACACGAGAAAGTCCATAGCAGAACTTATTGCGTTGCAGCTGACTGATATGTATCCGCAGGTGGGTGGATGAAGCAAGAAGGGTCTTCTGCAAGGTGATTGCCTGTCACCGCCCAAGACCGCCCACGGCATCCACCACAAAGTCTTCGGTATTCGCAGCTACCACATTGTCCTTGCAACCGATTCTGGCGGTCACGAAAATCGAGAAAGACGGGAGCCTCTTGCCAGATTTTCAAGAAGGAGGATTGACGGATATTTCCACAAGAAATTTCAATGAAAGGACAGGGCCACACCTCTCCATTGGGATTAATATAGACAAATCCTCGCCCTGCAGAGCAACCATGGAAGACCATTTCAGCTAACCGAAGTAAGGGGCCACTATGAATGCCGTTCTGTTGCAAGAGGAAAGGCCAGTATTGAGGTCCTGCGACCGGTTCCATAATGGCATGTGTACGGGTTTGAGCTTTAGCTATAAATCGGATTAACTGCTCATTTGCACCTAAATCAAGAGCCGCATTTTTGATTTTCCGTCCCCGACCTACAGGAACGAGTTGGTACATGAGTAGAATGCCGGTTCCGACTCGTTCTATGAGATCCATGAGGGGCTTCATTTGATCCATGTTATATTCCATGGCAGTGATATTGACATGGAGAAGAATGCCAACTTTGTGAAGTGCACGAATACCTCGTAAGGCGTCGTTAAATGATCCTGGCTGTCCGCGGACCATATCGTGTGTCTTGGCGTCAAACCCATCAAGACTAACGGCGGCAATAACAACACCTAGGCTTCGAAGACGTTTTGCGACTTCAGTGTCAATGAGTGTGGCGTTGGTGGCAATTGTATTAGTGAACCCGAGCGCTTGAGAATAAGCGAGTAATTCGTAAAGGTCAGGGCGAAGCAGTGGCTCGCCTCCAGTGAAAGCCATCATTTGGAAGTCTTTCACATCAGCTAGTTGATTGAGGAGGTGTTTGCCTTCAGCAGTGGTGAGTTCATCTTTGGCAGGTTTTCCCCCCGAGGTGTGACAATGGATGCATCGCAAGTTACAGGCTGATGTCATCTCCCAGACGGGATGAGCCGGAAAGCCGATACAACCCATGCCACGGGATCCCGCAGCCCCTGGAAGACACTTCAACCCGTATTTCAGAAACCAGAGAGGAAGTCGTGTCCACCGCGATAAGGCACCCATGTATGATGCACTCAGAGCCTGTCGTAGAATAAGAAAGGGAGATTGCCAATAGGGTCGAACTTTTCGTTTGGGGGGTTTTCCCCATGCACTTAACCATTTAGCCATAACTTCACAACACAAGGACAGCTACGATGAACACTAGAGTGGTTCCCAGATTTACTATTATGTTCAGATCACACAGCTTCTCTAGTGTGCTTCGATTTATCCATGCTCCTCGAAGCATCAGAATCACCAATCCTACGGAAATCGCCAGCACCGGAAGGTAGCAAACAAGACTCCAGGGCCAAAGAAAGCCCAATGTTAGGGTAGTAGCCATTGTGAACCAACTTGCAATGGCAGCCAAGGAATATAGAATCATCGCCCGATTTAATCCCAAGCGAACTACCAAGTTCTTTTTTCCCGTATCTCGGTCTGCCTCAAAGTCTGGGAATTCGTTGAGAAGAATAACGTTGAAGATGGTGAACGCAACAGGAAGCGCCATAAAATGAATTAAGGAGATGAAGTAACCAACTTGTAAATAGAAGCTGGCAGCGATGGTTAACCAACCATAGTTGAAGGCAATCCAGATTTCACCAAGACCGCGACTAACCCATCGGATGGGTTTTGCAGAGTAAAAGAAGCCACCGATAATCCCAATGACTCCAAGGAAAACGGTCAAGGGACCTGTTAAGTAAAGGAATTGAAGGAGGATGCCAATGATGGCAGCAAGAAGGACGCATACCAAGGAAGCGTATAATGCGGTCCGCCTTTTGATGAGACCCCGTTGGAGAACCTGTGAGCCTCCTGCAAAACGGCTGGGCCCTTTTTGGGCTGCAAGAATATCACCTTCGTAATCCCAGTATTCCCCTGCATAATAGGTTGCCAGCATAATAAGGACGACGCCTGCTATTCCCCAGAGGAAGATATCCCAGCGAAAGAACCCAAGGAATTGCCAGGCTAAAATGGCACCTAAGAGAAAAGGTAGTATGCCCACCAGATGAAAGGGAAGACGGGAGAGTGCGAGCCAGGCAATGATTTTCTCTTTCATGCTTCATCCTCATATAACAGGAATAAAATCCTATGCGTTACTTGTTTTGACCAAATTATACAAGAGATGTAATTTGGAACTAAAGGTTGCGGAGAAGGTTATTAACCTGGACCTGACCTGCACGGCGGGCGGGGAAATAAGCTCCTGTTAATAAACCCAGAATCACTAGGCCTAATATTGCCACTAGGAGGCTCAGGGGGTAGATAATGGTGAAAGGTACAATGAAGGGTTGGGGAAATAATTTGATTATAACAAACATAAGAAGCCATGAGAAGTTAATTCCAATTACGACGCTGAAGAAGAACGCCAACAGGATGATGCTCACAAATTCCACTAATACCATTGAGGTAACATCACGACGAGAACCTCCAAGGGCTCGCATGATGGCATACTCAGTTTTTCGTTCCGCAACAATGGTACTCACAAAGACTGTTAGAGCAACGATGCTGATGGCGAGTGAAGCGAGAAAGCCTACCGAAAGTAATCCTATAATTCCTTGTGAAAACAAGTAACCATCGGGATAGGCTTCTTCTAAGTCAAAGGTGAATGGTGACCAAGTGCGATAGACAAAGCCAAGGGACTCAACGGCGTTTTGGGCAGTTTGAATATCACTCGCAGAGTCTATCCCTGCAATGAATGAATTGGTAGTATCCATTATAGAGTAAGGATCGAATAGTGGAATTTCGACAAGGAAATAATGTTGGTGGCAGAGGGCAAATGGTTCGTTCTTTTGAAATCCAAATCCCGGATTTGAAGTGATTGATGCTTGAGGATCTGAGGGGTTCGAATAACCAAGACCTGGGGCCTTGTACATAATCCCGACAACATCAAATTCTTTGACTTCGACAATGAAAGTTCGCTGATCGCGAACGATAACGCGAATTGTGTCACCAACCCTCCTATCATACAAGGAGGCAAGGTGGGCCGGAAGAATGATGCCATTATAATTTGCTGCTAAGCGGTCTAACACTGTCTGATAATCTTCGCCCATCATGCTCACTTCGTCCCAGTTTCCTACTTCTGCATAGGCAGTGGGGTTTACTGCAATGAGTTTGAAGTTTGAATGTGCGATTTCTGCTTGCACTTCAATGAAAGCGGTAGCAGTATGGATTGCTGATAAGGAGGTTATGTCATTCACGCGATCGGCAACGACCAGTTCAGTGTAAATACGGATATCGCCACCCACATAGTAATTGAGAACGTGAGTAACAAGATCATTAGTAGCGGAACAACTCGGGTTCGTTTCACTGTCAGGGTCTTGCTGAAGAGTTGACTCTTCTGGCCAATAGCGGGCGTAAATATCTTCGAAAATGTTGCGATTGCAGGTCGGATAATGCGGGCAACAGCATCAGCAAGAAGTATCCAAAAACTAACAATCAGAATGAACACAATCAGGGCTATCTCTAAAGAGAGAGGAAAGAACAAAACGAAATAAGCTAAAGGAATAGTAAGAAGGATTACACCAAAAGCATATGCAAATTGGATTCGTGGATTATGTTTCCATGATGAATTATTCTCGCGAAGCTCGGCATATACTTCGGATTTTAAAAACGACCGGGTTTTGAGGAAGAGGTAGGCTGCGGCAGGTAATATGCAAACAACCCCAGCAAGGCCCCAAAAGACCAAATTGATGGTCGTCAAACTGAGATGGTGGAGAAGACTCCCAAGATTAAAGATTAGAAATGAGGTGACAGAAGGTATCAAGCATCCTAGAAAAATCCCGAGAAACCCTCCTGCTATTGTTCCGAGAAGAGCTAAGATGAAAAATTCAACCATGAGGATTGAATAGAGTTGCTGATAACTTGCTCCACGGGATCTAAGGATTGCTAGTTCAGATCGTCGATTTGACAGAAATAGGGATGCCGTAAACGTTGTTAACAAGACTGATAGTATCACGATTGGTAATATTAGGAAAACCATTGTTTGGCGTTCATAATACACTGTGATATAATCTTGCAAGAATTGGAGTTGGTCACGGCCACCAATCGTGACGCTATATTCTAATTGGATATCTGTATATAACCGATCTAAGACTCCGATTATGGCCTCTAGTCCAACAGCATAGAGAGGTGCAGGTGTAATTTCGACAAGTAAGCGGGGAACCATTACTTGCTCAGCGATCTGATCCAGGGTTTCAGTACTGAATATATCACTTGAAAGAATTACGCTGTCAAACCAACCAAATACGATTTCAGAAGCGTAGATTGGGCCCCAATTGAGCCTGCTTTGTGAGGGATAGGCCTCCTGAAGCGGTTCAAAGCGTGATATAACTTCATAGATACCGGCTATTCGTAATCCGTTGATGTTCGTCGGATCAATTGCTCCAAATGTGCTTGTAACTTGGTAGTCCCGCGCCACAGACAAATCAATTACACTCCCCACTATAACATGACGGCCCATGACCTGGTTTAGATCTTCAACAACATTTTGGCTAACAAGTACTTCACCGGGATCTAGGCGGAACTCGCCATCGATTATTCGAAATGACCCTGAAGCGCGTTCCAGAAAGGTATTATCAGTGAAAAATACTTGACAGTCTTTGATTCCCCGTTGGTAAGGATAGGGGAGATATTGGTCTGTTGGATTAAGAGTGGTTGCATCAATCAACGCGATTGAACTATAAACCACATGTGAGACTTGTGTTGTAACCTGCGTATCGACAAACTCCTTTACAGGAAAAATAGCGTGGGGGTCGTTGTTAGTTGGACCTTGTACGCAGTAGTAATGAAATGATAATTGGGCGAAATAATCGTCAATGGCAACTCGAGCTCCAGTTTCAGTCCACACAAACACAGAACTGACCAATGCCACTCCGATCATAATTCCAATGAGTAGACTGATTGAACGACGTTTATGTCGTCGAATCCCATGGACAACATATCTGGAGATATAGAGGTTTCGACTTACGCCGCTATCTTTTAGTCCTCTACGGAATCTGACGGAACTTGGCTCATCCGTGTTCAGGGATTCAACATTTGTTTTGGGGGTTCGAGCCAAAGACTTCAAGACTCCTTTTTTCATTATACGTTCATAGCGCTGTTCCGCAGGCCGGGCAGGTCACTCGATTTGAAGTAACAAGTTTACCACAAATCCGACAGGTGACCAGTTTCACTTCGACTGCTACAGCATTCTCAATCGTTGAAGGGGTGAGAATTATCCGTCCATCATCCACTTCGACTTGGAATCGGCGTGGATGTCCGATTTCACGTAAGATATTTTCAGGCAGGGGGAGCCTATCTTGGTTATCAACTTCTAGTACTCGAGTCCTTTCAAGCTGTTTGAGGTGAACACCGGAATCATGAGTCCCACTGATTATTCCATCACGCAGTTCAAGTGTTCGTCTAGCCTTTGAGGCGATCAATTGGCTGTGGGTTACAATGAGGAAAGCAGTTCCATATTCTTCGTTGAGTATTTTGAACAGGTCAAGAATTTCTTCAGCATTAATAAGATCTAGATCACCGGTCGGTTCATCTGCTAATATTAAAGCAGGATTATTCATAAGAGCAGAAGCTATAGCAACTCGTTGGCGTTCGCCACCAGAGAGCTTGGCGGGAATATGATTCATTCGCGATCTCAAACCCACAGATTCTAACAGCGCTTCTGACCGTTGTTCACGCCAAGTTTTGGGAAAGCCTGCAATCCGTGCGCTGAGTTCCACATTTTGTTTTGCAGTCATGTGATGAAGCAAATTATCCACTTGAAAAACGAAACCTATGAACCCTCGTCGAGCATTTGTGATAGTACGTTCATCTAACTTTGCGATGTCTTGTTTGATATTGGACCAATAAACCTGACCCGCACTTGGACGCAGAGTTCCTCCAAGCAAATTTACTAAGGTGGTCTTTCCACTCCCTGAAGGTCCAACAACTGCGACTATTTCGCCTTGAAATATTTGGAAGGATAAACCACGTAAAGCTACAGTTTCAATCTCACCTGATTGATAGATTTTGTAGACATCATGAGCCATTAGAACTAAATCCTCTGGGATCTCTGCAAACTCTTCTTCTTTGATAAGACCGCTGATGAGATTATTTCTTAAGGTCATTTTTTCACCCTCTAATTTATAAATTCCGTAGAACTTTGCCGACATTGGTTCGACCCGCACGGCGGGCGGGGATATATGTTCCAATACTAATTCCAATGAGCACAACCCCAAGCACTTCAAGTAATAAAACCCAAGGAATTCCCAGTTGAAAAGGAATCACATATGGAAAGGGAAAGAGGCCTAATAAGATGAACATTGAAAGCCAAGAAAAGAAGAACCCAAGAAGTAATGCCACTAAGAAAGATGTGATGATGAGCCCTGCAAATTCGCCTACAATTATTGCACTTATTTGTCGCTGAGTACTCCCCACCGCACGCATAATAGCATATTCTGTTTGCCGTTCGCGTACAATGATTCCGACAAAGAGAATGAGGGCAATAATGCTGATAATGACACAGGCTAAGAATCCAATTGACAAGAGACTTATCACCCCCCGGTTGAATAGATAGCCTTCTGGATAATCTTCTTCTAACGAGTAGGTCATGGGAGAGTATACTGCAGTTGGGAAACTAAGATAACTTACTTGTTGCTGGACTTGAACAATATCCACGTTTGCATCAATTTCAGCTAAGATTAGCCGTGTATTAGTCATGTTTCGATTGAGTAGGAAATCGCTATTGATTATTGCAAAAAGCTGCGATGATTGAAACTGAAATCCGTCGGTAGGATCTGGAGGTCGAGAAGGATCATTGGGATCGAAATAGCCCAGCCCTGGTGCACTGCGACCTATCCCAGTAATTAGAAATGAAGTATCACCCAACACTCCACCTCCTTGCTGATGAACTGAAATGACTATCCTGCTTCCAATATTTCTTCCAAGAACTCCTGCCAGAGTGCGGGGGATAATAATTCCGTCGGTGTGGTTTTGCAAACGTTGAAGAGCCGTAAACGGATCTTCCCCAACCATACTTGAGAGATCCCAGTTGCCGGTTCTAGCATAAGATTCAACATCAATTCCGTAAATCGTCAATGAAGTTGAACCAAGGAGTCCATATGTTGCTATAAATGCAGAAGCAGAAAGGATGCCAGGAATAGATAGGAGTTCACTTGTATGATTATGATGAATTGAATTACTTTCTACTCGCAAATCCCCTCCCATGAAATAGCTAACCTGTGTGAAGGCGTTATCTTGAACTGTTTGAGCTTCGACTACAGCGAATACTGAAATTGAGAAGGTAAGGGTTAAAATTAAGAGAAGTGGAACGATTCGTTGACGACGGGTTCGCATACTCTTCTCAAAGATGAAAGACTTCTCCCCAAACAAAGGTCGGAATACACGAGTTACTCCCGCTATGATTTGTCGAACGATACGAGACCCAATATCGCTAAAAAGTGCCCAGATTACGACTGCATAAATGAAAAGAATAGTCGCTATTAATGGAGTTACGGGGAGAAAGAGTAAAGCAATGATAAGAAAACCTAGCAACGCAAACACAGCAATGGCATAAATGATTGTAATGCCGAGGTCAGCTTCAACTTGAGGGGTTGAACCTACCAACGCTTCGTATATTTCAGCCTTGAGAAAGCTTCGAACAGAAATCAATGTGAAGCTCAACGGGGGAATAATGCATGTGAGAAATGCGACTAGCCAGGTTAGGGGTTCAAGTCTGACATTTAAAAGGTAGGTGTAAAAGATTGCGGGATTAAATTGTAAGAACCCTGTTGAAGCAGGGATTAGCGACCCAACGAGAATGCTAAGGACTACACCTAAACCAAGGGCTATTGTCCCAATAATGATGAATTCTAGTATGAACGCTGCGTAGAGTTGGCGGAAACTGGCGCCTCGAGCACGTAGTATCGCCACCTCCGATTTGCGACCACTCAGAAAGATGTTAGTGGCAAAGATAGTCAAAAGAATAGAAAGTAAGATGGTTGGTAAGGTTAATACAGCCATTGTTCTTCGCGATTGGCTCGCGGCAATATACTGCTCCAGAAGAACAATTTGATCCTCACCCCTCACTGTGATCCTCCCTGTGAACTGCAGTTCCAATTGAGCTTGTAATTCCCTGATCTTAGTGGGTACGTTATCCAATCCAGTCACTGCGATTTCTTGAGGATTTAGCTGGACAAGGAGTATTGGAAAGAGGGAATTAGCAGTAAGGGTATCCCTCTCAGTTGAATTCAGTTGGGTATAATGCATGATAATGCCATCATTCCACCCAAAGACCTTTTCTTGAATAGATCCGAGATGATTTACACGATAAGTTCCAAGAGCTGATGAGAAGAGGAGAGAGTTGCTCCTAGTAATATTGTAAATACCTACAACTAGGAGATTGGTTGTATTGAAAGGTTGAATATCACTAAACGTTAGTGGTTCTTGGTAGATTGAAGCAATTGTAACATTGATGTAAGATCCAATCGTAATGGTTTGATTGAGAAATTCACTTGCGTCCTCAATGACTCGTGTACTTACTAGACATTCACCAGGAGCTAATTGGAAAACGCCATCGAAAGAAAAGTGGGAAACTACACGGGTAAGAAAGGCATTTTCAACGAAAAAGGCTTGGAAGTCCTTAATTTCGCGTGCATAGGGATAGGGGAGATACGTAGTTGATGAGTTCCAGTCAGTTCCATTTAGAAAACCTATAGACTGATAGAAGATGTCTGAGTTTCGATAAGCGATTTGTTCTCTACACCAATTCTCAACCTCATAGACTAGCTGGGTATCGATAGGGAAGGTGTATATTTGTTGAATTCCATATTGGTAGGTATTTGAGTTAAAGTAATCAAGTGTTGCCACCTGTGAATCGGTATCAGTCCACACTAAAACAGATGCAACTAATGCAACCCCGATCATGATGCCGATGAGTAAGCTGAAGAAACGTGCTTTGTTCTTCCAAATATTATTACCCACATAACCTGCGACATACAAGCGACTCCCTGATGAATTTGGAGAAACCACTGGATAATTAGATTCGGAGGTCAGGGTTACTCCTCCTGGGAATCGCTTTCACGTCCATACATGGATGTATCTGTGTGGAGTCTTCCATGACGGAGGAGAAGAATTCGGTCGGCGGAGCCCGCAACTTCGGGGTCGTGGGTTGCAACAACCACGGCTTTTTGATGTTCATGAGCTAGTTTTTGAAATAATCTAATAATCTCAATCCCTGTGACTGTATCTAGGTTTCCAGTCGGTTCATCAGCAAGAAGTAGGACTGGATTATTCGCTATAGCTCGCGCGAATGCGATTCGCTGCATTTGTCCCCCTGACATTTGCGTTGGATATTGTTCAGCAAACTCACGCATCCCCACTAAGTCGAGTAAATCCAGAGCCCGTGATATTCGTTCATCTTTAGAGACATTAGCAAATATCATTGGTACCTCAACATTTTCACGGGCATTCATAATATCAAGAAGATAGAAGCCTTGAAAGACGATACCAATCTTGTCCCGACGGAGTTTTGAAAGGGCCATGTCCTCCAAACCATTAACAGGTAATCCATCGATGCTTATATCACCCGTTGTTGGCGAGTCCAATAATGCCATGAGGTTTATGAGAGTTGTTTTACCACTTCCAGAAGCGCCAACAATAGCGACAAATTCGCCTGCTGTAACGGAGAAGTCAAGACCCTTTAGCACTTCAACTTTGATATCTCCGTCCTCATATGTCTTGAAGACCTTGTCACATTGAACTATGATGGGGTTTTTGACCAATCTTGACACCGTTGTCTAGCAGCAGGAGATTATTTTGTGTAAATGTGTTCAGCAATCCCAGTTCACGCTTTAAATCACTGGCATGTACGACGTTCATAATTAGAAGCTTCCGGTTACTGCAGAATCTGTTAAATAACCTCCAGCTTAATTCCAGTCACAACTTTGATAATACTGATTTTCCAAAGCTTTTGATCTGAATGATTTCCTGCCTATGAGGAAACATGAAGACAAGGTGCTCTACACCAATCGCTTCGAATTCGCGTAACCGGGTTAGAATTTGATTTGCGGTACCCCAAAGTGCTTTGGCAATCCGTTCTCGAAAGTCCTCAATGGAGATATTTCGTGTTTTAGCAGTCTCAACGACTGCTGCGTCTTTTTCTTCTTCAGTGTCAAATATTCGTGTCCACAAACCTAATGATTTCTGAATATCAGACGTCTCTCGTCCATATTTCTTACAGAGCTCTGCAAGCCGAGTAAAGCGGGTGGTAAGTTCATCCGGAGTGCTCATCCAGGCAAAATTAATTCCGTCACCATATTTTGCCGTAGCACGAAGCATGAATTCTTTGCCATTTTGAGCCCCTACCCAAATTGGCATAGGTTTCTGAAGGGGCTTCGGGAAGGCAATGATATCTTCGACATGATAGTGTTTACCAGTAAAGGAGAAACGTTCAGAGGTCCATATACCGCGGATGATCTGAATCGCTTCATTCATCTGGTCTATTCGAGTTTTAGCTGACGGAAAAGGATACCCATAAGCCTTGTATTCGATTTCTTTCCATCCAGCACCGATGCCAAATTCTAAGCGTCCACCTGATAAGACATCTAAGGTGGCAGCCATCTTAGCGGTTAAAGCAGGATTTCGATAACTTTGACAAAAGACCATGCTGCCTACACGAACATTCTTGTTCTGTTGAGTAAGTGCCGTCATCAGAAGCCATGGATCCAGGAGAACTCGATCTGTGGAATCCTTATCCAACATAAAATGATCTGAAAACCATATAGTGGAAAACCCATTCTTCAATGCAACATCTGTAATAGTAGAAACATCATCGAAGGTATACCCAAACTGAGGTTCGATCTGAACACCAAATTTCAATTCTTGTCACCAGCCTGCGCATATCAAGAGTAATTTCAAACGCGGTTGGTGAGTTCGGCTTAAATACTATAAATTTGCTACCCTGACCAACTGCTTTCATTTAAGGTGCTTACTGCATGCTTGAAAAACTCCAAGCTGCTGTCTCGTTGGGTGAAAAATTAGGGGCAGATTTTGTCGAAGCCCGTTTTGATGATTTGACCTTGCGTACTTTACGTCGAATTAAGACGAAGAAAGACGACACCTGGAAAGACATCATGTTAAAGTCTCGAACAGGAACGGGAATTACTTGTTACTTCGATGGCACCCCTGGTTATTCCTTTACCGCAAGCGAGGATCTAAAGGACATTGAAGAAACGGTTACTCGCGCTTATGGAATGGCAAAAGCCGCCTCTACAGCGGCCACCCTAAAACTCGATTTTGATAGAAGACCTGCTGTAAAAAGCCGGTCCAGTGATTCACTTTCTGTGAAAATACATCCAAGGTCCAAAGGTCAAGATTACAAGATGGACTTGATCAACCGAATGGTAGACACAGCATTTGATGTTGGAAAGGAAATTGAAAACATTACAGGCGCTTATGGTGAACTGACCGGTCAAAAGCTCTTCACCAATAGTGAAGCATCAATAATCGAATGGGAATTTCTTCTGGTTGACATGATGTGCCGGGTCACTTCGAAAGCGTCCTCAGGTGCTCTCGTCTTTGGATCTGAACGGAACGCAGGAAGCCTTGGGCTTGAAGCATATAATCGAAAAGGAAGCACACCAGAAGAAGTCGGGAAAAAAGCTGCAATGTTTGCGGCAGAACAAATTCAAGCGAAATCCTGCCCAGCAGGGAAGTTTGTAACCCTCATTGATAATGACCTGGCAGGAGTTCTAGCTCATGAGAGTTTTGGCCACCTCAGTGAAGCTGATTTCGTTACCATGGGGGCCTCACCCTTAGCGGGGAAAATCGGTAATAAGCTTGGAACCAAATATGCCACAATTGTAGATGGAGGGAACCCCGATATCCAAAAGGAGGGAGGTATGTGGTTACCCTTCGATGATCAGGGCATTCGAGCAAATATGACAACGATTCTTGACCGAGGAATACTCAAACATTATCTCCATAACCGTGGCACCGCACAACAATTAGAGCAGGAACCAACAGGTAATTGCCGAGCTGTACACTTTGGTTTCATGCCCATTCCACGGATGACAAATACCTACTTCAAGCCAGGGGATCTTACTGAAGAAGAGGCCCTTGAACAATTAGGAACGGGTATTTACGCGATTCAAACCTCAGGTGGACAGGTGGAAGGAGATGGGAGTTTTCTGTTTAAGGCGGACAGAGGATATTGGGTTGAACATGGCGAAATCCAACACCCAATCCTTGAAGTCTCACTATCTGGCAACATCTTGGAACTCTTACAACATATTAAAGGTGCTACACGTGACATTGGTTTATGGGGCTCGTACTTTGGCGGATGTGGTAAATTCGGGCAATATCCACTCCCCGCAGGAATAGGAGGACCTAAACTTCTCATTCAAAATGTAACCTTTGGAGGAAAAGTATAGGAGGAGTTGCCAAAGTATGGAATTCGATGAAATCAAGGATGCCTTATTATCTGAAGTTGATACAGGCTTAAAATTTGCGAATTCTTTGGACAAAGCGGCTGAATTTGAAATCTACCTGTACTATCGAAGTAAATCGAATGTCGAAATTAAGCAAGGCGTTGTCGAAGCGACGGACGGCATAGTCGCAGGCACCGCTGTGCGTGCCACCCGAGATCAGAAACTAAGTTTTGCATCCTCGAGTGGCATCTCATCTAATCACGTCAAAAGGGCCTTGCAGGATGCCATTTCGAGCTTGAACGCAACCTCTGAAAAAGATACTCGGTTTAAGGGATTTTGTGAACCCAAACCTCCTGGAAAAGAAGGTAAATTCGCCCCTGAGATCTTAGAGCTTACAACTGATGACTTGGTAGGATATTCACTCCAATTGATAGGTAATATGACTAAGGCCAATGGAAGACTTCTAGCTGCTGTTGGATGTGAGAAGACCTGGGGTGGCTTCGCTATTGGGAATTCACTGGGCCTTCAACAGGCATCTACATCGGCACATAATGCCTGCAGTGCCTTTGCAATGGCTATTGATGGGGAAGAGCGAAGGACCGGTTCAGAAGAACTAGTTACCCGCGATAAAGCCTTAGACGTCTCTGGCATAGGCGAAAAAGCAGCAGAAAAGGCCCTTAGTCTACTTGGTGCCAAGAAATTGGGGCAAACGACAACCCTTCCCACATTATGGGTGCCATGGGCTGCAGCGAGTTATATCCTTTCAAGTCTCCAGCAGGCCACCAAAGGGTCCACTGTTGTGGAGGGCTTATCACCTCTCCGGGAAAAACAAGGTGAAAAAATTGCTCATCCTGATTTTTCACTAGTTGATGATGGTCAAAACCCATTAGGAATTGAGACTGAAGCCATTGATGGTGAAGGCCACCCCCAAGGTCGAACTGTGATTGTTAGGAATGGAATGCTGAAAAGCTTCATTTTTGATTCATATTATGGACGGATTGCGGGTAAAGCTTCGACTGGTAATTGTGCACGTTCCGGAGGACCGTTTGGTTCACGTTTGCCATATGAAGATGCGCCTTCGATTTTTAGTAAGAACTTAGAAGTGGCAGCAGGAAAGCAGTCGGAGGAGGAGCTAATCGCATCCATTGATGGTCAGGGATTGTTGATTACTGACATCCCCATCGGGATTTTTCATAGCTCGGTTGAAACGGGTGAATTTTCAGCTGTTGCTAGTTCAGTATTTCTCATCGAGGATGGCGAGAAAAAACGACCATTGGAACCTGTGTCAATTGCAGGAAACTTCTACAAGGGGCTAGAGCAACTTCTCGGTGTCGGTAATAACATTGAAATCACTTCACTCTTTGTAACAACTCCCAGCTTACTCATCGATGGGATTTCGGTAACAGGGTAGACAGCCCTTTCAGGCTTAGGCAATTATTTTTGCCAACCCCAGTAAACCGATAGTTTTATCGAAGCTAACACCACCGATTCCTTTTGAGGAGCCTGCATACCCATGTCAGATAAGTTATCTTCCATTGTATCTGAGGTCAAGGACTACTGGGGTCTCCGTCGCAAACAACCCATTGGGCAATTGGTAACAATATTGCGAAATGAGGGATTCAAATGTCCACATGTGCTCTCATCCATTGGAGAAGATTCGGCGGCAATCGACCTTGGTGGCGATAATCTCATTTTACTTTCCACAGATGCGGTCATTCCCGAATTAGCACAATCCAAACCTTATGTGGCAGGATACGCTGCAATCCTTGTAAACGTAAACGACATCTATGCAGCAGGAGGACGACCAATTGTAGCGATGGTGAATATTGCTTTCACTGAAATGAATGCCGGGGTGAAGATCATGGAGGGCATTTGTGAAGCAGGGCAGAAATTTAAAGTTGAAGTTGTACGTGGACACACGACACCTGATGCTCCCATTAATAGCGTCAGCGCATCAATTTGTGGAACTGTTCCCCGAGACTCCTATATCAGCGCTGGAGGAGCGCAGCCTGGCGACGACTTAATTCTCGCAGTGGATTTGAAAGGACGTATCTCTCCTAATTACGAGTACGGGTGGGATACCACCGCACTAAAACCGTCAAAGGAAATTCTGAAACGTTATGAAGCAATGCGTGTTCTTGCTCAAAAACAGCTACTCACAGCATCAAAGGATCTAAGCAATGGTGGCATAATCGGAACAACACTATTGATGATAGAATATGCCCAAAAGGGAGCAACCATCGATTTATCAGCTATTCCCACTCCGAAGGAGTTTGACCTCGCAAATTGGTTGAAGATGTACATTTCGACTGGATTTGTAGTCTCTACCATTCCAGAGAATGCTGAAACAGTATTATCCATCTTTGAAGGTCATGAGCTTTCAGCTCGCAAGATTGGAACTGTGAATAACACAAAAAAACTCAGGATTCAACTCGAAGAGGACATGATTACGGTATTTGATTTTGCTCAAGAATCAATTGTAGCCCCTCCTCCCCCGCCTCAACTTAACCGTATTATAACTCGCAAGTTGAAGAAGGTAAAGTAACAGGAGACCCTAACCATAAATAGAAGAAAGTTCAAGCAAATGTATACGGACAACACAGGGTGAATATAATGGCAACCGAGAAGCCACCTGAAAAGGATTACGAAGCTGAAGTATCAAAAGCAGTTAAGAGCATTCAAAAAATAGTCAAAGTTGTTATTAAAGAACTCGAAAATCAGCGCGAACTCAATACAACTGCAGAATCGCGTATTGCAGAATTAACTCGCGAACTCGCTAACAAAACTGCAAGCAACGAGCGATTAGAAAGAACCATTGGTGAGTTGAAGGAATCTGCGGATCAGACAACAGATTTGATGGTGAAAAACAAAGCACTAGAATCTGAACTCAACGCAATCAAGACTCAATTAGAAAAAATGTCCGACACCTACAAGGACTTGGTTGCAGAACAGGAAGCCACAATTCCCGTTCAAGAATTGCTAGCCCTATACATCGCATTGCTAGAGGATGTCTTTTATGCCCAACCACACGCAAAGACTCTGTTTCTTTTGCACGGTCGGAAGAAGGAAATGACCCGCGATGAAATCACTAAGACCGCAGGCCATGAAGCGACGGCAATTAGAAAAGCGCTGGGAGACCTTTCCCGAGCGAATTTAATCGATTACAATGTAGAAACTGGTAACGCGAAATTAAAGAAGCGCCTTTATCCGACTTAGATCTTCATATCTGTTAACAACTGGTTGAAACGCGGTAAATTGTGGAGATTCGTAGTTAATGCACAAAGATAGCGACTGAGTTCCGCGTGGATGATGCGTTCTGAATCAGACAAGGTTTTACTATCCGTGGCCTGATCAACGAGTTCTCGGGCACTGCGATGGATTACACCCACAACGCGTTTTTCGACGTCAGCGGGTCCCCAATCAAATGCACGGAGACCCCGCTTTGCCTCACTAATACTCGCTTTTACTGAATTCTTTTGCAACGCATTAGCAAGCTGATCATAGAATTCGCTCGCTGTTCCCGCGATTTGATTTTGTTCTCGACTGGTTAAGTCGTTTCCAAGCGTTCCTCTTCGTGACAGTTCTTGTAAGAGACCAGCACAGGGGGCTTCAGCAAGAAATCGTCGAATAAGGTTGTAAAATACTTGCCCAGCAATATGTGTGACTTCGCTTATCACTTCTCGGGGTTCACTGTAACGGAACAGTTCTCGACAGGACTCAAACCAGTAATTGGGTAGCAAAAGATGGCTTCGACTCGAGTATTTATCCAGTAGTTGCTGAAGGAGAGGAAGCTGTTTTTCCGGATCGAAAATGGAAAGGCGTCGCTGAAAAGGTTTTCCTGTAAGACCAGCGAGATCCGCACTCGCTTCAGTGATCAGCTGCTGAGTGGTTAAAAGAGGTTCCTTCAAATCCTCTTTTAAGACCACCTGTTCTCGAGATTTCGAATACGAATCCAGTGCCGTTTCTATACGCTTGAGATGGGTAAGAATCACTTTAATCGTATCATCTACAAATGAGGAGCCAGATGTTGCTGAGTTATTTCCCGAGTTGCCCAGAGTTCGTTTCACGGATTCTCGCACCGCTCGAACTCCACTTGCGAGCTGGTCAATTTGCTTCGACTCCAAACCGCCTTCAGCTTCAATGGTGATGAGAGCATGAATCAGGGTGGAGTTGACCGTAGTGAGTATGAGGATACGTTCCAGCAATTCTTCGGCCGTAATCAAAGGTCTTCTCCCCCGTTATGGCCCCGTCTACTTCATTTCGAGATTGAACAATTCGGCAACATCTCGAATCGCAGCACGGAGAACTTCTTCTCCGACGCCTTTTGATTTCTTGAACCAACCACGTCGAAGCGGTGACGGTCCTGCATGGAGATCAACTAGTTCAGTCGAGGAGTTTACTAAGTCTTCGATTTCGGGAATTTGTGGTAGTCCCAGCAGGAGGAGTAAGTCGGATGGGTGCACGTCATCATCATAAGAGACAAAACATGGGGTAATAGCTGCACCTTTTGCTGTATAGGGGCGGAGAGCCTGTTTGATATGAGGATCGTATTCGGCTCGAGCATATTCACGAGAACCAGAAAAGGTATAATACGTTGAAGAAGCGGCTGGTTCAGACCCGATTTCAGCGAAGCTACAGTGTTCAACGGCATATTTGACCATAGTCTTCAATTGCATGGGAATGTTTCCTGCTGATGGAATCAGGCTGACGTCAGTATATAGACAGGGCACAACGATGGGGTCCAGTTTCCGGGCATAGTCGGCAA
>SMTZ1_10002830_pt1 | contig 20777 bp, 13 predicted proteins | sample DeeMarSWOR136_30_FD_25667 | JGI IMG/M metagenome (IMG submission 25667) | reverse complement strand
GTTGCTCGTTTTCACATAACCACAAAATTTTGGTTCCGGAAAAATAAGGATCGATAATCAAGCCGGTTCTGTCGTTGACTTCAGTTTCTAAACCCGATTTTTTCAGGCGGCTGCAGATTTCTACTGATCGTTTACACTGCCAAACGACCGCATTCGAAAGCGGCCGGCCTGAACGGTCCCAGAGAAGAAAGGTCTCTCTCTGGTTGGAAATGCCACAGACTTTGATCTTGGTCAGATCATGGGAAACCGCTTCACGATACTGGCTAAGACACTTCTTCACCGAAGCAAGTACATTCTGATAGATCTCTAACGGTTCCTGCTCCACAAATCCCGGCTGGGGAAAATAGGATTTCAAGGGCTCAGTGGCCTGTGCCACAATTTGACCACGTGTATCGAACACGACTGTTTTCGTTGCACTTGTCCCTTGATCCACTGCCAAGATAAAGGTTTCATTCATAGTCATCTATCCTCTCGTATTGCCTCTAACAGGGTTATAGCGGTCCGGGCAAGACCCGAGGCTGTCAGGCCATAGTGGGTGAAGATCTCCAACTGATTCCCAGTCATCGTATATTCATCCGGGATACCTACGATCTTAAAAGGAACCTGCATGTTCGCTTCCATGAGTATCGCAGCACAGGCTTCTCCGAGTCCACCCGCAGTACGGTGTTCTTCAACAGTCACCATCGCGCGACACCCCTCGGCTGCCCGCATCACGGCTTCGGTGTCCAAGGGCTTGATCGTGTGCATACTGATGACACGGCCTGAATAGCCTGACTGCTCCATCTCCTCGGCGGCTTTTAGGGCAGGATACACGGTTTCACCTGTGGCGATGAAGGCGATGTCTCTGCCGTCACGAATCTGGAGAGCTTTGCCGATTTCAAAAGGGGTATTCGATGGATGTAGATGAGGCATGGGACGTTTGCCAAAGCGGATATAGACCGGATGGGACATCTGCGCAGCAGCCTTTACAGCTTCGGTCGTTTCCAGGTTATCTGCCGGCACAATAACCGTGATATTATTGATAGCCCGCAGCACGGCAATATCATGGATCGCATGATGTGTCGAACCCAATGCACCATAGCTTACGCCGGCGCTGATGCCGATCAGCTTGACCGGTTGGTCTGAATAGCAAACATCGTTCTTGATTTGCTCCAAAGCCCGGGCCGTTAAAAAGCTGGCCGGGGATACGGCATAGACCGTCTTTCCCGTTGACGCTAATCCTGCGGCCACACCCACCAGGTTCTGTTCGGCTATTCCTACCTCGATAAGCTGATCAGGTACTGCCGCGGCATAGGTCGTGAGTTTTGCTGAGCCCCGCGAGTCACTGGTTACGGCCAGGACGGTTTTGCTCTCCCGTGCAAGCGTTAACAAGGTTTCCGCAAAAACCTCCTGGTTAGCCTTACCCAATTCTGCGCCCGGCGTAAAACTCATGATCGTATCTCCGCCCGTCTTGCCTCCAATTCCTGTTGTGCTTGCTCGTATTGCCGGTCATCAGGTACACCATGATGCCATTTAGGATTATTCTCCATGAAGCTAATCCCTTTACCCTTAATGGTTTTGGCGATAACGACGCTCGGTTTACCCGCAGTAAACGGGAGCCTACCCAGCACCTCTGCCAAGGCCGTTATGTTGTGGCCATCGACCATTCGTACTTCTCCGCCAAAGGCCTCCAATTTTTGTACCAGTGGTTCCAGACCACACATGTCTTCGGTTTTGCCCGTGAGTTGCAAAGTGTTGCGGTCAACAATAATACAGAGATTGTCCAGACGATAATGGGCGGCCGCCATCAGGGATTCCCAGTTGGACCCCTCCGCCAACTCACCATCACCCAGCAACGTAAACACGCGATAAGCCGCATGATCTAACTGGCCGGCCAAAGCGACGCCGACACTAAAGGCCAGGCCATGACCCAATCCCCCGGTGTTCTGCTCGATGCCTTTGACTTGACGCGTAGGATGGCCCGTATAGTGAGAACCATAGCCGCAAAAGGTTTCCAGTTCTTCTTCCGGGAAAAAACCGCGATCGGCCAGCACCACATATAAGGCTTCCACAGAGTGGCCCTTGCTCTGAATATAACGGTCGCGCCCGGGGTCGTTGAAGCTTTCCGGTGTGACATTCAAAATGCAATTGTACAGCACATTCAGGATATCTACACAAGACAGGCTGCCCCCGGTATGGCCTGCACCTGCCATCTTGATGTATTTGAGTAGCTTGATCCGATATTCAATCGACTTAAGATAAAGTGCTTGGTCTGTCATTACCTTACATGGACTCCCAATTCCATCGTTTCCGAGTGGTCCGTATGACCGGGCCCATAATAAATCTTACTGCTCTTTCGTATTCAGCTTCTTACTGCTCTTTCGTATTCAGCTTGTCAATGGCAACAGCCAAAAGAATCACAAATCCTTTAATCACCTTCTGCCAAAAAGGCGGCACCTGGAGTATGATTAGGCCGCTATTTAGGACGCCGATAATCAAAGCTCCCAGGAGGGTACCCAGCACTGAGCCTTTTCCACCGGACAGCGACGTTCCTCCAATGACCACGGCCGCAATCGAGTCAAGCTCATACCCATCGCCGGCCGTTGGGGTAGCCGAGTTCAGTTTTGATAGTTTAGTCCTGTTGACGTTCAAACCCGAGAGTTTGGCGGCTCGCTCGTTTCCTCCTACGGCGTACACGTATCTGCCAAATCTTGTTTTCCTTAGCAAGACCACGAAAATAACCACGATCGCAGCACATGTCCAGACCTGAACAGGTATACCAAGGAACCAACCCGTGCCTAAAAATCCAAATGTCTTTATTGCGGCCCCCCCGGTCCAGAGCTCCGTCAGGCCACGGGCAATGGTCAGCATCGCCAGTGTTGCGACAAAAGGAGGAATCTTGAAACGGGTAATCATCAAACCGTTGAAAAATCCCAAAAACGAACCCGTCATCAATCCGGCCATCACCGCTCCGAGCAAAGTGAAGCCGATCAACAGGTTGAAGGCAGGAAACTCTAATCCGTTTTTGAACAAGCCGGCCATGATGGCTCCGCTCAGGGCAAGAATCGATCCGACCGACAAGTCGATCCCCCCGGTTAAGATCACAAGAGTCATACCGACGGAAAGGCATGTGTTGACGGAGACCTGCCTTAAAATGAGCCAGAAGTTGTCGTTTGTGAAGAAACCCTCTGCGCAAACACTGAAGATCACCACCATCAGCAATAGTGCCAACAGCGATTGGAATCGAACTAAGATCTCCTTATGGCCTTTTAACGCAAACATTCCAGACCCTTATACTTTTGTTGAATGCTGTAACCGAAAGCTTTTCGGAATCGCCGCCTTCATAATCAACTCTTCCGTGGCCTGTGAACGTGTGAAGTCGGCGGTTTGCTTTCCTTCGGATAATACAATGATTCGATCTGCAATAGCCATGATCTCCGGTAATTCCGAAGCGACCATGACGATGGCAAGGCCTGCCTGAGTGAGTTCACTTATAAGTCTATAGATTTCGTTCTTTGCGTTGACATCGATCCCCCTGGTCGGTTCATCCAGGAGGAGAATCCGCGGATGGGTCGCGAGCCACTTGGCAATGACCACTTTCTGCTGGTTTCCACCGCTCAAGTTCTCGACAATCTGTTGTACAGACGGTGTCTTGATCCTCAAACGCTCAACATAGTCTTCCGCCAACTGAGTCTCAAGCGCGGCACTCAAGAACCCAAAACGTTCTGTCTGTTCCAGGCTTGCCAAAGTAATGCATTTAGCAAGCGACATTTGCATAACCAGACCTTCCAGCTTTCTGTCTTCGGTGATAAAGCCTATCCCCAATTTGATCGCGTCGGTTGGCGAATTAACCTTGATCTCTCGACCATTAAGAAAGATACATCCTGAAGATCTTTTGGGATGAAGGCCGAACATCGTCTCCAATAATTCGGTTCGGCCGGCTCCCATCAAACCAAACAAGCCCAAAACCTCGCCTGCTTTTACAGTAAAACTGACATGGTCCACAACATAGTCGCCTTGGCGTCTCGGATGCGCAAGGCACATGTCCCTCACGCTCAAAACTTCCTCTGACTGTGCGACGCCGGATTTTACAAAAAAATCACTTAGAGCTCTTCCGACCATCATTCGAACGATATCATCATGTGTTACATTTTCAAGCGAGCGGAAACCAACGAGCTTTCCGTCCCGTAAAACCGTTACAGAATCGGCGATCTGAAAGAGTTCATCGAGCTTGTGGGTGATATAAACAATGGCGACCCCTTGAGCCTTAAGAGACCGTATCAGATCGAAAAGAACCTTGATCTCGTGTTCGCTAATCGCCGAGGTGGGTTCATCCATGATCACGATGCGGGCATCCAGCGACAGAGCATGAGCGATCTCAACAATCTGCTGTTGACCAATCCGCAGGCTTGAAACCTGAATACGGGGATTGATATGTAAATCGAGTCTTTCCAGCAGCTTCTTTGTTTCGCCGTACATTCCTTTGTAATCAATCAAGCCGAGTCGATTGATAAATTCCCTACCCAGAAAGATGTTCTCGGCAACGCTCAAATACGGAATCAGGTTCAATTCCTGGTGTATGATTGCAATGCCGTTGTTCTGCGCTTCCTTTGGATTTGTGAACGTGACTTTGCGCCCATCCAGAATAATCTGCCCATCGTATTCCTGGTACACACCCGTCAGAACCTTCATTAACGTTGACTTGCCCGCGCCGTTCTCCCCGACAATGGCATTAACCTGACCTTGATACACCACCAGGTCTACACCATCTAAGGCCTTGATGCCGCCAAATGTCTTGCTGATACCTTTGGCTTGGAGGACTATATTGTTCGTCTTAGACCGAACCATCATATGCTTTGTTTTACAACGATTATTCCAAATCCAATCTGATTGGGACAACCTCGACAACTTGAAATTTTGTTTCCTCTGTGGCGTCCTGGGCAACTTGAGTCGCCCCAAGGAACCTTATTGTCTTGCCTACCTGCGGTTTTTTATCCAGGAAAGGCCGAATCACTTCTTTGACCACTATCTTGTTAATTTCACCACTGATTTCGTTGAATTTCATCGTATCTGAGAACTCACTGACATCGATTAGGCCGGACGCGTCCCGGACGGCGTTTCCCGGTATATAGAATCCTGTCGTTATCTTGATATCCGGATTTATTTGTGGTTCTCTGATGCTTATTTCCAGAAAATCTTCAGCAATCGTAAGGATTGTGCCATTACCATTTATTAAGTAGGCGTAGATTCTCGAAACACCCGGCGCCTTGCCGTACCTTTTGATCGCTTCGTTCATATTCGTGTTGAACAGCTCGATGAGCTCTTTCACATCCACCGCCTGATCCAAAACACTGAACAATTGATTATCCCAGAAGTCCCTGGCGTACTCAGCCGCGTTGAACGTTTCTCTTCGTTGCTGTTGCTTTATGTCTTCCAAGTTCTCAAAGTAGATGCTATTGTACACGAGGAATGCTATTATCGCAGCGGCGACTGCACATTTGCATGCTTTCTTCATAAGTCAGTTCCGACACGAACAATGCCTCGGATCAATAGATGGGGCTACTGTTCTGATCGTCTGCCATAGGCCGTATACTTGGCGACATTTTCCTCCGTAACCAACTCGACGGCAACCGGCACCTTTTGCGGAAAATCCCTTCTGCCCTTGATGTATTCGTCGGCTTGTTCGGCAGCCATTCGAGCCATTTTCTTAGGAAACTGCATGCCTGTAGCGATGATCTTGCCGTCGTGAATGGAGTCAATCACATCCTTTGCGCCGTCGAAGCCAAAAACCATCACCTTATCTGCTTTGCCGGCCGCCACAAGAGCTTGGTACGCCCCCATGGCCATGGCATCATTGCCGCAAAAGACGGCGTCAATCTGAGGATGAGCTTGCAGAATCGATTCAAGAACTTCCATTGCCTTCGTCCGGTCGAATTCGGCCGTTTGCTGAGAAACCATTTTCAATTCTGGATAGTTGTCAACGACGCTGTGGAAACCTTTTGAGCGGTTCCATGTATTGTTGTCACCGAGAATCCCCAGAAGCTCAACATAGGTGCCTTTTCGATTCATCTTTTTGACGAAATACTGGCCCAGCTCTACACAACCCGTGTAGTTGTCGGACAATATCTGCGTGACGGCAACGTCATTGGCGTTGATTTCTCTGTCAATGCAAAATGTGGGTACGTCCGCTTCTTTAGCCTTTCTCACGTTGGCAATGGACCCATCTGCATCTGTCGGATTGAACAAGATAGCAACATAGCCCCCGGCGATGATGTTCTCAAAGTGGTCCGACTCCTTGGCGGTGTCGTTTTGAGAATCGAAGATGGTGGCCTCATAACCCAGTTGTTCGGCTCTTTCTTTAGCCGTATTACCCAAAACGACAAACCAGGGGTTGTTCAAAGTGGAGATAACGACGGCAATCTTCCCCTTGCCCTCAGATTCCTCGTTGTCAACTTGCTCCTTTCTCTTCTGTTTACAGGCGAAAGTGAGCAAAGTCAGTAACAGAATCACAGTGATAAAAAGCAAAAGTCTTCTTGCCATTGATAGAACTCCTTATCCGTTCGATTCTTCGTTAGGGCTCAAAGAAACACTTGTTGCCATTCTATATTTGGAGATTCAAGAATGCAAAAGTTATATCAGTTTAGAACTCCACATACTCAAGGTTTGACGGTGTAATCGCCGATAAAAAACCATACCCCGATCTGTTCCTGCTTGGCTGCCATGCATATGGCAATTGACCATGCCGACTGCGTAATCATTGAGGATTCTCTGCGCCAGCGCGTTACCTACATCACTCAACTTCGGTCGAAGGTGTCCGGTTTGTAATAAGAGGTTGGTTGGAGATCCGAGCTATTGCGGGCGCTGCGGGTCGAAAGTCGAAACCTGACTGGTGAAGATTTCTTGACAACGCCAATGCCTTTTTCTCCAATATTGACTGGAGCCGGATTACCGGTCCGAATGCTGAGCAAAAAGAATCGTAATCCCAGGGCGTCAGCACATACGCTTATGAGCGTATTGATCCTGTTTTCAGGAGCGCCTATCAGGCCCGATGAGAGAATCATGGACGAGGACATAAGAAGTCTGTTCGGGTGACGAAGCGAGCAGGGCGTACAGTCTATCCGCCGCGCTCACCTCGACTGTTAGACAGGAATCAAAGATGACAGAGCAAACGATTCATCCACCTACGAGTACATCGTTGTCGACACTCGCAATGATTCAAGGCGACGATCGATGTGTGCTGACGGTCTATTTCCCCGGATCGCTGACGACCGGTCCGCAGGCCGCGAACAAACTGATGGAGCTACCCGGGACATTGCTTGGGGCTGAGAGCTTAACTCGCGACGAGGTCGAGCACCGGCGTCGTTCGCTGGATCTTTGGCGCATCACTGTTCGGAAAGCTCTCTTCCCCAGCGTTGTAGGCTGGCTGGGTGTGGTGTCGTGGCTCACAGAGGACGTAGCATTTATGCAGTTGCCGGTCGCCGTGGAGCCGGCCGCGTACCTGGACAACTCTCCTTTCCTCCTTCCGGCGGCCAGATTGCTCGACGACTTCGAGGCATATGCGGTGGTCTACGCGGACCATGCCCGAGCAACCATTTACCTCGCGGCTCTTGGGAAGCTTAAGGAAGAGAGCAGCCTGCGCGGCGAGATTAAGAACCACGTACGGAAGGGTGGCTGGTCCCAGCAGCGGTACGAGCGCCGCCGAGACAAAGAGATTCACTACTACTGCTGTGCCGTGCTTGAGAAGCTCGCTGAACTTGTCGAGAGCGAGAAATTGCGTCGGATCGTACTGGCGGGCGATCGGATCCTTTTAGGCGAACTGGAGAAGCGAATGGTTCTCGGCATGCGCAAACAGGTTGTCTGGCGTCTTCCGATGGAGGGCAAGAAAGAACCTCACGAGATCTTCCAGGAGACCTTGTCGTCGGCCGCTGAGCAGGAGCGGCGGGAAGAGCGTTGGCTGCGCGATGCCATCCGCAATGAGCACGGCGCCGGTGGACGCGCCGTTGTAGGGCCTGCCGACACCCTTGCAACATTGAACCAGAAGCGGGTCCGCTGGTTGCTTATCGGTCCGATGGATGGCGTGGATTTCTGGCGGTGCCCAGGATGCGGCGGTTGCGGATTAGGTCAGCATCCGGCCTGTCCGGAGTGTAACGAAGCGACGTATGCGCAGTCTGCGGCTAACGAGTTCATGGATCTTGCATTCGCAGGAGGCAGCCGCGTCGAACTCACTGGTGACAAGTTGGCCGAGCTCGGCGGCGTGGGTGCACTTCTGCGGTGGTAGAAAGGCTTAACCTTTCGACGCAAATGAACTTATCTTTGGAACCTTCGTGCTTAGACATCCAGACGGTGGGGTCCCTTTGAGGATTCTTTCTTTACGGGTGTTTGTTTGCTACGAGTGTTCTATCCGACCCGTGCGGCATCCTGTTTGGATTCTGAAAAGCAACAAGAATGGATCAATCCAGCCACGGGGTGCGCAACGAAGTGCGCAACAAATATGCGCGTTTGAGCACTTGTTACGCAGCGGTCAGCATCATAAGTCATTCGTTGACGCTCATTAATCGTGTAGTTACAAATACTTACAAAACCCGATTTCGGTTTAGGAAACCGACGCGGTCTCCTGCTGAGCTATGGGCGCTCATCCTACAGGCCTTTGCAGTGTAATGCCACCTTGAACGACCTGTTAATCCCTTTTGTTCACAACGGGGGCCGCGGGCCGCCAAGCCAGGTTTCTCGTCCCGTGTAGTTCCTTGGAAGACCAGAAGAACCTCTGGAATTCACACCCGTGATCTCTCCTCGCACCAAGCACAATCCTCCCGCCTTTGATCAAGAAACAGGAAGTACCCGGGTGGGGTGTCTCTTCCTATTCCCTTTCCTGCCACGCTCTATTCTTAATCGTTGCCGAGCTGATCGGCACATCAACAACCTTGTCAACCTTCCCACGAGCGACTTTCCCAAGCGTTTCCTTGGTCACCCGAACAGGTTCAACCACAAGTTCCGGCACACTGAACGTCCGCAGACAGCCGTCGTAATAACCGGGATCCTTCTGCGGCAGCACAAACGGTTTACTCGCAACGCCATTCGCATCAATGTAGCTGAAATACGTCCGCGTAAATGCTCCGTGCATCCTCTTGCTGCTGAACGCGATCCACCGGCTATTACTCGACCAGCTATGCCACGACTCGCTCGCACCACTATTCACATCAAGCTTTTCGTACACGAACTTGCCATCCGTTCGCTCGCGTTCAAGATCAATCATATAAAGATCGCTGCTCGGCTGATACACCGGGAAACAACTGTAATCGCACATACAGAACAACAGCCATCGTCCATCGGGACTCACTCGCGGCTCCAGCGAGCTTTTTCCACTTTCTTCTGCGGAAACGACCATTTCCGGCTCCCCCCAGGTATCCCGCGGCAGATCATAGCTGATGCGCATCAGGTCATATTTCACTGCCTCGACCATCTCCTGCGTTACCTCCTCCATCTTGCTCGTTGACCACTTTATCGGCGCACTGCAGTAATACAAGAACTTGCCGTCACTCGACCACGCCGGGTACGTTTCGAGCTTGTCCTTCTTCGACAAGTGCTTACAGCGCTTCACCGTCGCGCTCCCAACATCATAATAGGCCAGCGCCGAATCAATATCGATGACGTCACGGTACTCTTCCTTTCTCGCGTAATGGAACAGTTGGTAGACCTTGTTGATCGAATAAACCGCGATCTTCCCGCTCGGATGCCACGACGTATATCCGAACTTCGCCCCGATCTTATTCACCTTGCCATTATCCGCGATCAGTTCGCTACTGCCATATTTGCCACTCCGCAGCCCGATCAACATCTTGTCCGTCCTATTGTTGCAGAACGCGTGACAATTCAAACATCCGCCGTTGAAATAGCTATTGTCCAGTACAACAGATTCCTTATAACTGCCAAGCTCGCGCTGATAGATCCCAACGTCACGCCACGTCCTGTACCCCGGGTGAATCTTTCGATACACCAGGTGCCCGTCAATCTTCTCTCGCGCGATCGTATTACGAATCGCACGATACCGCGACCACTTCCCATCCTTACCCTTACAGAATATGTCAATCTCCAGCTTCCCACCCGTGTTCTGTTCGAGCAGATGGCTCCACTGTCTCTCGTCGATCACAATCTTACCTGTCCTGCTGAATACCTCAATCTCACTATCCTTGCCGCTCCTGATCCTCACACAATAAAGCTCGCCATCCTCGCGTACGGCAAAATTCATCTGCGCAATGTTAGGGGGTATTACAATCGAGCTGTAATCCGGATAAATCCGCGCTTCACGATCGACCTGCACGAACTCGATGATCTCCTCACTCATATCACCTTCCGAGAACGCATGGATACCGACACCGATCACCACGATAAGGATAACCAATATTGCATAGATATACTTCTTACTCATCCTGATTACGGAATGCCATAAAAGTAATAATACAGGTATGTATTCTTGAATCTCTTCGCCAACTCAGGTCGTGCCGCCGCTTTCGTTCGATATCGCACTGTCACGGCCATAAACTCATCGAATCGCTGCCCCGTTTCCGCTCTTATCTTTAGCCTCTTTAGCAAGATCTGTTTCTTATTATGTTTGTTGTTCAGCAATATCACTTCTTCAAAAGCTACAGGTATCTTCTCATAATCATACTCTTCCATCCTTCCGGCCAAGTCCACAACATTCCACAGCTCTCCGCGCAGCATATACAACGCCAGAAGGTACTCAAACGCCATCTTGTTCTTCTTGCCGTTTTCGATCTGCGCCTTTAACTGCATCTCCGGTGTTGCCAGGAATCGCCCCTCGTTCTCCTTCGGTATCAACGTCCGCAACCTCTGGATTTTCTCATCACTTCTTAGCTCCACATCGCTCTCGAGTCTCTCCAGGTATTCTTCCGCCCATCCAGCAAAAAACAACCGCTTCCGTAATGCCGCCAGGTACACCTTTGCCGTCTGATTTTTGCCGGAGATCATATTCACCATCGCAAGCTTCTTCAGGGTAACAGGATGATCGCCGAACGCCACCATGCTCTCCGTCAATACCTCATCCGCCTGCCCGATCAGTCCAAGATCAATATACAGGTCATACTTGTGCCAGTACGATTTGGCAAACGCAATATGTGAAAGCATCAATCCATCCGGATGCTGTTGGTAACTGAACATCTCATCGGCAAATCTGCCCAGGTGATACAACGCCTGGTTTCTCGCCTGCATCGCAAGTAGCTGTCCCGGCTGCTCATTTGCTAATCTGAGCACCTTCTCCCAGTCACCCTTTCCCCGGCAATACTCGATCTCGTACAGTGTTTTCATTTGATCGTTCACAAAGTAATAAGCGCCACCTCCTGCAACACCAAACAGAGCTACCGTACACGCGAGCCACTGAACGACGCCGGCACGACTATTACTCTCGGCACGCCACATCTTCTGCCGGGACTTCTTCTTCCCTCCCTTTCTCTTGCCGCTTCGTGTTTCACGTTCAGGTTCCTTCAGAAGTCCCATCAACAGCAGGCATGCCGGCATACATCCGTACATCACGTATAACCATGGGACCATCCTATTCAAAAGGTCGTATTTCGTTATTCGCCATGACCACGGCATCAACTCGCCGTATGCCTCGACACGACTTACTGCAAACCCATACACTCCAATCAAAAGCGGAACCGCCGCACCGAACAATAGGTATCCAATTCCCGCAATTTCCCGCTTCCGAATGGCAAGCTCATATATCCCGCACATCACCACGAATAGCAGGCTGCCTGCCGCAGCAAGATGGTACGCGATGACCGTCAGCACGACAAACTCTGCCAGCGACGCTTGCCATTTCTCACTGTGGATTGTCATGTACAGATTGAAGAGTACGAGCACCACCAGCATGGCCATCGTCGTCTCGAAATGATAGACATAGCTCGTGTAGAAGAACAGGATCACGATGGCTGGCACATACCTCACCCATCCGAACCACTTCCTGTCACATCCCACGACTATCCTATCGATACACAGCGCTATGGCCCACGCCTGCAATACAACAACGACGGGCCCGAGCCATCGGAACATGAAAAACTGCGTGAGGAATAGCGATACATATCTGACCGGACCGCCCGGCTGCGATAATGTCTCGAATAAATACGACCATTCACACGGAAATCCTGATATCCCCACGGTTGCTCCCGTTACGTAATACAACAGGCGCAGATCAACATACACGCCGAGGAAAAGATAAAACAGCAGGAAGAATAGCAGACTACGTAACTTGCCGCCATTCCATAAAGCCGTCCCTTGAGAATTCATGCTTCTCTTCTTACCTGTTGATCGCATAGACCTCAAACTTAAAAACGCTCGGGCCGGGAGCCGGATCTTCCAGATAGAGCGTGATTGTCTGTTGATTCTCTGCGCACGGCTGATCCATGACATACACCGTACCGCGGACTTCCAGTGGCTTGACCACGATTATGCAGGGTTGATCCGAGGGAAGGTCATTGTGCCATGTAAAGTGTATATTCCCCATAGGGTCGGCCGCGAGGTGCTCAATGCTGTAGCTACCGCGCTTGACCTTGACAATATCCCGGCCATCGATCGATCCCTGCCAGGAAGCAATGTGCAACGCGCTGGGCTGCTCGCTGAGTAGCCTTTCGGATGACAACCTTGCTTCGGCGAACATTTTCTGGATTTCCTTAGGATTAGGCGCCTCCCTGAGAATCCGCTCCGCCTCGTCAAGATTCCTCAAGGCTCGTTTTGCCAGATCGATAAAAGTCTCAATTCCGATTATTTTGTAGTAATTGAAGTCTTTCTGATAGGTTTCAACGGATTGCTTCAGGGCCTTCAGAGATTTCGACAATGCTGCTTTGTTTTCCTCGGTCGGCCGCTCTCTGTATTGAAAGTATCTCAGAAAACCAATCACATAAGCGCGGTTCAGTTGCAGTGAAGTGAGTCCGTGTTTCAGCAGGCTTTCGAGTTCCGCCGCTTTTGGGGTGTCTTTGATCTTATGCCGGCAATCCGCATAGACTCGGAGCATCTGTTCGGCAATATCAACGCCGCGATTCAACTCTTCTATCGTCTGGGGTAACCACGGCTTGCATTCGAGATAAATGTCTCTCAAGAATCTGTCATGCTGCTTTCCCCGATCCCAGATAGGATTGCCTTTTCGTACGAAAGTGTGCACCCGCACATGCCGTAGAGGATTCCAATTGTGCAGTCCGGGCTGGCGGAGATATAAGCCGTCACGCACGGCGACCGAAGCCATAAGAAATATGTCGGTCATCTCGTTGGCAGCTTCCCTTCCAAGACTCGCGACAATCCAATCCCTTGTGATTGTGTCGACATCGGCGTTCGGATTCCAGACCAGCCGGGAAAACGTATGAAGGATCGCTTGGCGTGTTATTCCCCCTGCGACATACGTGTTCAGAACACCTTTGCTATGACGTTCACAAGCCCATTGAAGCGCAGCCTGAAAATAGCGTGCCGGATACTCGATGAAGCGTCCGTTACCCTGGTAGCCGCTGTAGATTTCTCCCTGAGCAATCGTCGTATGCGGCGTCCGCCCAAATGTATCATTATAGGGTTCGCAAGCATACCACTGGTCGCCAGAGGTGAGTTTGATCGCCAGAAGCAGGTTTTCCACGGGGACATCATCGGTGAACGTACTTGTATAGATTTCCGCTATGGAATGTTGTTCGTGCACGTTTGTGACCCACGTGCGGTGTAAGTAGATTTTCCCATACTCTTGCACGACCACCTTGTGCATCGTTTTGACGAAACGCCGATAGCGTTCTTCAATCCTGGGGTTAGGTTCGGTCTCTTGCGAATGGATGATATCAAAAGCCTTGAAATCGCCATGTGGATAAATCTCGCCGATGCGGGTAGCAACGCCATCCAACTCAGGGTAAGCGGTCAGAAAATTGCGGTACTTGGTTTGGAGCGCACGCCAAAAGTTTTCATCTTTGACCGAGGCTCTCGCCTTCTGTTGTTCGAGCCATACGGGCACGTAGATGAACTCATCGCCTATGAGCAGAAGCCCCAAATGGTGTTCATGAGCTGTTTCAATGAACCGGTTCAAGAGTGTACCAAACCTCTTGCTCCGCTCCTCGTATCCCGAACTGGCCCAGGGAAAGAAGTTCTCCGAATTTCCAAGGACTATGAAGTTGTATCCATACTTGACCGTTTCGATTGTAAGCCTTTCAAATCGCTTGAGCGTTTCGTCGAATTCATTACCTGACGGATCCGGTCCCAACAGGGTACTCCCAGAGAGCGGATTGACGAGGAGAAACCGGTAGGGCAACGCTGGGACTACCTTCTTATCGATATCCGGTATTCGCTGACAAATGCGGACCTGGTCCGAGACATCAAAGAGCGCGTAAGCCAGTCCAAGAGGGGCATGGGAACGGATTTGAATGGTTCTCGGAGATCTCGTGTGTGTTCTGATCTCGTAGGCGCTTTCAGTCAGCAATTGTACTTCTTGCTCGTTGAATCCATTTGGATGCTCAACACGGACCGCATCAAGACTGACTGTGAGAATTGTCTGGTCATTTTCTTCCTGTTCCTCTGTTGCGGGCTTCATACCGCTGTTTTCCAGTGCAGTCTGCAGTTCCACCATTGCCGCTACAACAATCGGATCGTTCAATACTTCTTCTTGCCCTTTCACTTTACAGGTCTGTCCCGCTGCTATCGCTGACAACAATGCTGCGCAACCGGCAACCACGAGGACAGTGGTCGATCGTGTGAAGGCGTTCATTATTCTCATCTCCTACGTTTATTATCGAGAAATCCGACTGATTATTTCAGGCCAACCTCCTTTGTCGCCTGTACTGGAACAGCGGCCGTCCCCGGACAATTTTCCATCCCAGACTACACGGTCACGAATTTGACCAGGGGTACTCCAGTATCGAGCATTTTCAGTTCAATGTTCGTTCTTCCGACTTACGCAACCTCGAAGTAGTGTCGATATCCGTCTGCCACTTTGATTCACCGGCACGTGGACCTCTTCGAACATATTACGAATCTCCATGCCACTTAGCGCGCGCCCGTAGAGGCAGACGCTGTCAATAGAACCTTCAAAAAACCTGTCCGTGCCTTCACTGGAAGAGCCTATCTTCACATTGGTGCCCATAGTGGTATGGACGGCTTGGGCGACAACGTTGGTGACAGTATCCGGTTCGCCGTCAACATAGAGCACGACATCACTGATATCTGCTGAACCATCATCTTTGAATACGGCCGCTATGTGGTGCCATCGATCATCAGTCACTCGTGTATTGCCGGTGACGGACCCTCCGGAGACATCCAGCGACAACGCGCCGGGCGGCTCAAGCCGGGAGCCGCGCGTAGTGCCCAGCACCCACTTCTCACCCGCGGCACTACTGCCCCAGGATATGATGTCCATGTATCTGTCTGCCCCGGTCTTCGCCCAGGCTGTCACGGTTCGCGACTGTGTGCCCAGGACGCCTTTGTATCCCTTCACCTCCACATAATCGTCACTCCCGTCAAACGCTAAGGCGCTTCCATACTTGCCTGCGGCTGTCCACGCAGCGCCGGTGACGCTGCCGTGATTGCCAAAACCCGAAGAGTCGTTGGCTCGTGTGCCGGCACCCTCATCAAACCTCCAGTATCCCTGGAGCAACTCAGGCGGCGCCGGCTCCGGGTTCCAGTCGTCACAGAAGCTGGCAAAATCCTTCAAGTCCACGACGTTGTCCTGATTCATGTCGCAGCGGCTCTCTCCCAGCCTCAGCCAATGGTTTGATAAGATGACCAAGTCGCCCAAGTCAACGGCGCCGTTTTCATCGAAATCGGCCAATGCGACAGCGTCGCCGACGGCAGTCTTGACGGGCCGGTATGAGCCCTCAATTACCGTGCCGGCGCTGGCAAATGTGGCGTCGTCGGCAAGGCCGATAGTGAAATGCATGGGGACGCCGCTCAATTGCTTGTCATTGACATTCTGGGTGCGCCCAAAGCCAAACACCGTCATGTTGGATTGCATTTGCCAGAAATCATCGCTCAGCAGGTCGTCTTCCTCATGAACCAGGTAAACATAGCGATCTAGCACTGAATCCTCAAAATACACCCATTCCGGGGCGGGGATATCCTGCTCCCTCCAAGATTGCTCGACCGGCAGCCTTATGCCGTTGGACCGCACACTATAGTCTGTGGTCAGGTCGAGTGTGCCCCCAGGAGTGCCCTCATACAGGAACCAATAGTTCTTGTTTGCTTGCTTGAGCAATGTCATTCGAGCGTAGTACGGATACACTTCCCAGAGGCACTCCCAGAGGCCGTTGTTAGACGCTGTATGGATTGTCACTTTCAGCGGACCGGCGTGTAGAATGGAGCTCGAACAATTCCTGTGGCCGGGGTGAAAGATGTTGTCCGGGTGGACCATATTCGGAATGCCTCGGTAGACGCCGTCAGAACCGCCCCACGGGTGGAAGTTTATCCAATCGTTGCCATCAACGTCCAGCAGGCTTGAAAAGCCGCCGGCTTGTTCCTGATAGAAGTACGTGGCGTTCTGCGTGACAATTCTGTAGCTTGTTTGATCTTCGTCCATGACATCATCCATTAGCTGCACTTGCGAACCTACGACGGCAGGTGTAAACGTACCGGCGGTATCGAAGTAGACGTCGTAGTAGCGGTGGGCTCCGGCCGGTGTCGTACCTGAGAGTATGAACACCAAGGTGCCCCAAGTCTCAGTCATTGCGTCGTACTGGAAGGGTACGTCATCATCGATGACATCTCCCTCGGAGTCAACCTCGACCACTCGCAGCGAGTCTTCAATAACGGTGCCGCTTTGTCCGATACGCCTGAGCAGAACCGTGAGATTCAAGTATACGTCTGCAGGTTTGTCGGTTCGTTCATAAGCGCCCCCGTCAGCCGTGAGGCTGACACGGTAGTTCCAATTGCTTTTCCACCACCGCCGCCCGCTTGGATCGGCAGAAGTCGTATTGACATGTAGGGCGAGAAACAGACACACCGTAGCCAACACAGTGCTTTCGGCCCAGCTTGTCGAACCTTCCCCAAGGAAAGGTGGCGTCACGACAGCTCCATGTTTTGCGCAGGATGCGTTTTCACCGGCCAATACAACGACAGCACACATAGATCGGCTCCTCAGACTTGCGATACCTGGTTGCAACACAGCGATTCGATACGAACATCAGGTTCAGAACTGCCTTTAGGATAGCATATTGGGTCCAGTCGCTCAAGAGCAATTTCCTGACGGCCAATGAATGAAGTTGACCAAGATTGAAAAGAAGACTATATTTTCAGGCGAGGCAGTCAAAAAGATTTTTGGTTCGGATCAAGAAGGAGACCTGCTATGTCAGTAATAACTATGGATGTCAGCAAGCATACGTCACGCTTAACAGTCGCTTTGGCCCTCCTAATTCTTTCCTGCGGCGGTCATGCCGGTGAACTCAGCTTTACCCGCTATGTGATTGACGAGAACATTGGCGGCAGAACCGCCATTGGGGATATTGACGGCGACGGATACAACGATATTGCCGTGCATACCTGGTCCACCAATCGCGGCAAGGATAACGACGGCAAAATAGGCTGGTACCGGTATCCCGGCTGGGAACGTTTCAGCATCGTCAACGAGGGCCATATCTTTGGCGACGGCATCCTCATTGTGGACTTGGATGCGGACGGCGACAACGACGTAGTGACCGCCAAGGGCAATGACGGCGAAGCCCATGTGTTCTGGTACACCAATCCCGGAGGGTCTGCCACGTCTGGCTGGAAAGAACATAAAATCGCCACGGTCGAGCTCGGCAGCGAGGTCAAGGACGTGGAGGTCCATGACATGGACCACGACGGCAAGCTCGACGTGATCGTGCGGACAAAGCACAAGTTCGCGGTGTATCATCAAATATCTCCGATGTCTTGGCTGGAAAGGAAAGTGGATAACGCCGAGCGCGAGGGCATGCACATCGGCGACATTGACGGCGACGGCGACTATGACGTGCTCATGAACGGTTTCTGGCTGGAGAATCCCGAGCATCCCCGCACGGAATCCTGGACACGTCACAATATCGACGCCATGTGGTACGAGGACGTCACCGGCGGCTGGCAGGACCACAGCATCATGGGGGATATTAAAGATATCAATGGGGACGGCAAAAACGACGTCGTTCTGTCACACTCGGAAAAGACGGGCTTTAGCATCATGTGGTACGCCGCCGTCAATCCCAAGGCCGGAAAGGGCGGCTGGAAAAAGCACGCAGTCGGTGTCATTGATTATTGTCACACGCTCCGTGCCGACGATATGGACCTGGACGGAGATATCGACATCGTGGCCGCCACGCTCATTAGAACATCCACACCGGAGATTTGTGTCTTCCTCAATCAGGGTAAGGGACAAAGCTGGGAAAAGAAAATTATCGCTGCGACAAGCGCGTACAAGGCCAAGACCGGCGACATCGACAACGACGGCGATATCGACATCGTGACCGCCCGAAGCTGGGACAAGGCGCCGATCCAGTTGTGGCGCAATACACTCAAAAACAAGCGATAACACTATCGATCAAGCGAAACAGGAGGTAAGTTATGCGGCGGTATGGCTGGTTGTGGATTTTCCTTTGTGGATTGGGGACATCTGCACTGTCGGCGCCGGAACCCGGCGAGGTCTATCGTGAGTACGTCTGGGCCGGGCCGTGGATCAATGCCTCGCGCTGGCAGCGGGTCACCGGGCCGGATGCTACGCCCGAGCGCGCCAGGGCCCACCTGCCCAATCCGGTCAACCGAATAAAGATCGATGATTTGGACAAAGCGCGTAAAGCGGAAGTCACTATCGAAATGCTTCTCTGTCACGGCGGCACGATTAACAAACGGGTGCGCGTGAACGAAAATGCCTGGATTGCCATCCCCGAATCCCCGCACATCCCGGGCGAGGCCGGTACGGGACCACCGGCTACGGAATATCAATATATGCGCTATCCCTGTGTCGAGATCCCTTTAGAGCAATTGCGCCGGGGAGAAAGCACCTTTGAATTCACCTGCAGCAGCGGCACGAGCCTGGGCAGCCGCTGGCCCCAATGGATCGTTTATGGAGTAACATTCAGGGTTTACTACGAAGAATCCAAATCCCATGTGAAAGGTAAAGTCTTCAGTCCTCGGTCCGGGGAGCGTCTGGGAGACATGCCGGTCATTGAGTGTCAAACGACATCGGATGCAGACGTCGATCATATCGATGTCATTGGTCTGTACGAAGACTTCGACTGGGACGGCGACGGCCTCTACCACGAGTGGCACTACCGGTATTTTCACGGCAAGATGAAAAGCCATATCGGCACCGCTTCGTCCTCCCCCTGGAAGGTCACCTGGGACAATACCTGGGTCCCCACGCAGGAAGAGCCGATGGCCCTGATGGCCAGAATCGTGGACCGAACCGGCATTTGTTTCATGGCACCGGTGGTGCGAGGCCTGCACTTGTGCCGAAAGAAAACGGTCAAAATGTGCAAGCCATATAAAGTCCCTTTGCGCTGGTCCACACGCGTGGGAGAAATAGACTATTGTAAAGCCAATGCCGATGGTGATCTGGACAAGTTAATCGCCGCACAAATCACAATGTGTACCTGGAACGGTGATGCCGGAGACGCCACCGGCATCAACGGGCGGAAAGTCGTCAACAACGTCGGCAAGAACCACGATCTCAGTTATGACAGCTTCCCCGTGCCCGTCGAGTATATCGCGCCGGAAAACACGCTCTACACCTACAGCGATACCCATCATCACGGCCTGGAGGTTCAATGGCCGGGCATGGTCCTGTTTTTGCAATACGATGAACCGGAACAGATACCCGCTTTGAAATAGTGGGTGAAAATGGATGCTTATCCTGGAGGTCTGATTTATGCTCGGGGTGAAAAAGAAATTTATCCTTTTCATTCACATTCTGCTTGTTATGTTTTCAAGCGTTCCGCTTCTGGCGGCGGATTGGTCATTTCGGGAAATCATTGTGGACGAGCATCCCCCTCAGCTTTCCCGGATTACGGACTGCACCATCATGGATATTAATGGGGACCGAAAGCCCGATCTATGGTTTTCCGGTCGTAGAGGCCCTCATAAAGATGAGCACCACTTCATACCCTGGTACGAGAACTACGGCACCTGGGACGACATGGACGGGGATGGAGATTCCGATCTGATTTCGAGCAAGGACCGGCGCAGGGAGTTTTTATGGATGGAGAATCCTTTGCCGAACGGCGATCCGGCCAAAGAGACCTGGAAGATCTGGCGGATCGAGCCGGAAGGAACCGGCCATCTCGATCCGGATGAAGTCTATACCTTTTGGCGGGGTAAAGACAATCAGATACATCACGGCCTGGACCTCGATGGCGATGGGTGTCTTGATATCATCAATTTCAAGTACGGCTCCGATATCCACTTCATCCCGGGCCTTAAGAATCCCCGTACACCCAACGGCACATGGCCCTATTACAAGGTGGGTTCCGCGGGAGGGACAGGCTCATTAGGCGATTTGGACGGCGACGGCGACATTGACGTCGCTGTCAGAGACGGATGGTATGAGAATCCGGGCGATCCGGCTCAAGTTCCCTGGCCCAAGCATACTTTCAAAGCGAAGGGACCAAGCGGAAAAGTGGAAATTGGCGACATCGATGGCGACGACAAACTGGACGTCGTCGTCAGTAGCGAGGAAGAAACGGACGGCACTACCTGGTTTCGAAATCCGGGCGGCGACGCTAAAGGAGCGTGGGCGGCGACAAACGTCATCGCTCCCGATTCCGGCTGGAAGGGTTTGCACACGCTGCAGTTGGCGGATTTTGACGGTGACGGCGATCTGGACGTTT
>SMTZ1_10001959_pt1 | contig 20777 bp, 28 predicted proteins | sample DeeMarSWOR136_30_FD_25667 | JGI IMG/M metagenome (IMG submission 25667) | reverse complement strand
TGACACCTGCTATGATTGAGTTTTTGTCAGATCATGTTTGGACATGGGATGATTTTTTAATGTATCATTATGCGCTATAAATAAGGACATTACCAAAATTTTAGTTAATTTATAAAGATATTATAAAATAAAAAAAAGAGGAGATTTATTTAATAGATTTTATTGTGCATTTCAAAAATTATTTTGCAGGGGTATATTTTATTTGGAAGAGCAATGGTAATGGATGGGTAACAAAGATTATTGATCCATCATATTTTATATTGATCTTTTTTAAGAAAAGCATTTCCCCTGCATTGTTTCCAACTAAAACAAATCCTTTTATTTCATTATTTGACGAATCGATACGAATAAAACCAATTGCTTCTAGTTTTGCAGTATATTTTTGTTCTTGTCTCTGTGCCATTGCTGGTTGGACTAGCGAGATTCCTAGGATAAATATTGTTATTGCGACAATACCAATTAATTTTTTATTCATTTTAAACACCTCAAAAAAACAATATTAATTTATTTTACTTGAAACATTCTTTTATTAATTTGTACATTCTGAATAAATATGATAATAATTTTTATTATTTGCACAATTAATTATTTGAATGATATGTTATTAACCCTTATTTTTATCAATATAATATAGATTATGTTCAAAATTCATGTTAACAATATAAAATACTATTTAAAAAAATATTAATTTAGAGGTCATGAATCTAGATGTGGACTTACGAATTTTTAATTTGCTTATTTTTATGTTTCCATTTAGCCCATAATACTAGAAACGTTGGAAGAATAAATACTGATGCAAAAAAGCTGTATAATATAGTTAACGCAGTAATACCCCCAAATTGTTGTAAAGGTGGCATTAAGGCAAACACGAGTAAACCAAAGCCAGAAACAGTTGTTGCAGCTGCTCCAAATAACGCAGTACCTGTATGAGTAACTGTGCTTCGACATGCATCATCAACATATGCAGTTTCTGAAGCTGGTTTTTCAAATATTACCTTTCCCATAGTAGAACATGATGGACAAGTAACTACTACAACATCTCCAGGATTTCCAAAAACTGTTACAATTTCTCCACATTTTGGACATTTAGCTCTCTTTTGAATTAAAAGATTTATCCTTGAATTATATTTCTCAAGATCCTCAAGGAATCTATGAGTAATATGTATACCATATGTTATTCCTAGACCGATAGTTAAAGATGCAATAGTTATAGTCATCATATTAAGAGGGATGTTTACCAGATACATTGTTCCAAGTGACCATGCAACACAAAATATTACGGGGGTAATTGTAATCAATCCAAGTATTAATGATTTCCATTTATACCAAAAAACAACAGTTAGAACAATAAATGATATAATAATTGTTATAATCAATGAACGAATTTGACTTGCATTTAAGGAATCCATGATAACTTTTGTTAAAATAGGACCACTTGTCACAATTGATTTATCTGCACTATTATCTAGAGATTTCTTATCTTCATTTAAATCTTCATGAAGAATTTCAATAGCTTCATTATCATTGCTATCCACATCAACTGAGATTCTTAAAACAGTACTATCATAAATGTTATCATCAGTTTTATGCAAAACATATTTTACAGCATTTATAGAACTTGGATTTGAATAAAGCCAATAATACAAACCAGAGATTTCTTCTTTTGTTGCACCTTGTTTTGGAACGTCCTCAATTGTCATAACATTGTTATACATAGTTTCAAAACTAGGATCATAATTTCTATCCTGCAGACCATACTGTGTCGAATTTGTTGCCCAATCCTTCATAACTGATAAAATAGACTGAACGTCAGGCTCATCTGCTTTTATAATTACTGATTCGTCGTCCTTCATATGATTTATTGTTAAATCCATATCTCTTAATATTTCTGGATTAGTGATATCACCTTTTACTAAAATATTAACCTCCTCTGCCATACCGCCACTGATGCTAAATTCAGTTATCATATAATCTAGATCTTTTGATATCTCTAAATCATCAGGAAGGAAGTCCTCAAAATTGAAGGTTGTTTCCAATTGAAATGCCACACCTACAGCACCTATTGTTATTAAAGATACCACAACGATAACAATAATAGGATGGTGCTCTGCAGCAACAGCTCCACTGCTCATTGTTTTATCAAGAACTCGTAAACCAACACTTTTTATCCATCCTGATCTATTTTCAAAATTATTATTTGATTCATTATTCAATTTTTTCCCCTTTTTTATTCTTCGATTGTCTCTAATTTGTTTACAAGCTGGAACAAAAGTGGTCATAGTAACAAAACTTCCAATAATCCCAATAGCACATAAAACTCCAAATTGACCAAGAAGACTTATTGGGGAAGCTAAATTGGACATAAATGATACTACAGTTGTAACTGTAGCAAGTAGTAATGCCATTCCAACGGATGCTATTGTTAAAATTATTGAACTATTAATTTTTTTACCACTTTTAATTTCTTCACGATATCTCATTGTGATATGTATTCCATAATCAATACCAAGACCTACAATTAATATAGGTACAGCTGTAGTCATTGGATTAAAAGTATAACCCAATGCAAATCCAAAACCATAAACCCATATTATAGCAAAACCCAAAGCAAGAAGGCTAAACAGCATATCTATTCCACTTCGATAGATGATTGCTAAAATGATGATAACCAATGTAAAAGCAATTGGTAGTAAAATTGCCATAGAAGCATTATTAGCCTCCATAATCTCATCCATAATTATGCTTGAACCCATCACAGTCATCTCTATATATTCGAGTTTAGAACTTTTTACAATTTCATCCATTCTTTTTTCTGCTTCTGATGAACCTAAATGTCCCATCATACCATTTGTATTATTTTCTGATGAGGGCTTTAAATTAATAATAATCATTGAGCCTCTAGCTTTTAACTCACCTTTAATCGGATTAAAATCTTTTGTCAAAATTATCGAAAATATGCCTTTAACCTCAATTGGTGTTTGATCCGAGCTTAATATACCACTTATTAGCTGCTTTATCTGATTATCATCAATCCCTTTTATAACAGAAATCTTTTGATCCATTGTAGGAACCAAAATATTTTGTTGTAGTAAGGCCATCTGAGCAATAATATCTGCAACAGAGTTTACATTAACAGATGGAATCTCAGGAGTTTCTAGAGCAGGTATAACCGTGGGATCCTCAATAATCGCCTTCTCAATTTGAAGCATTTCAACAAGATTATCTGAAGTTAAAACATCATTATCTCTTGATTTTACAAGTATTGATACACTTGATGTGGTTGTATAATCCCTTGATATCTCATCAGAAGCTATAGCAATTTCCATATCTGGCATAAATGATTCTTCTGAAAACTCTTGTTCAATTCCAAAAAATTGCATAGAACCTATTGAGATAAAAGTTATTATTACAATTGCTGCAATTGTTAATTTGGGATACTTGGAAACTTTTTTTCCGAATCTATCCATTATCATATTTTTACCTCTTTATTACTCTATAAAAAGTTTAATCCATGTTTTTTAAAGTATTAGAAAGAGCTTTCATACCTCTCAATAATGCTTCAGCATCTTGCTCATCCATTTTCTCTAAAATTTTTGAAAAATGTAAAGCTAACTCCTGACTTATGATTTTAAAAACTTTTTTTCCTTCTTCTGATATTTTAAGTCGAATTATTCTACGATCCTTTTCATCATTTATTCGTTCAACAAAACCTTTTTTTACCAATGTTTCTACTATTCTGGTTGCATCTGGAGGAGATACCGAATGGTATATTGCAATATCACTTGTTTTACAATTATCATTTTGGTTTATAAAATGTAGAGACATTAATTGAACACCAGTTATTCCAAACTTATTTCCAATTTTAGTTTTATCAGGTGCAAATTTTTTCATATCTTGTAACATTGTTTGAAAAATTTCCATAGATTCCTTTACATTAAAAACCATAAGCTCCCCGACAATAGTTGCATGCATAAATAGTTTACTACGTTAACTATCAATAATATTAATAAATCATTTTAAAAAAAGATTAACAAGTAGATACCAAAATAATTTTAATCATCTAAAAGGACAAAATATAATAATCAATATTAACAATTAAAAATCAATAAATAGCTAAAAATTGGGTTCGATTTTTATTACAATTATAAAAAACATTAATTTTTTTTATTGAATATATAAAACAAAGCTGCAATTAAAATAATACTATAAATAAATCCTATTACCAGATGCAAATAGTCATTTGTGCCATTGGATATAACCTCCCTTAAGGTTATAAACGCCCAAAAATTAGGTATAGGCGAAAAAATGTATCTTAGATTTCCAGAAAGTAAAAAAATAAAAAGAGGGATTAGAAAGATTGTCCCGGATATTTTGAATATTGCAAACGCTTGAACTTTATTTTGAGCAAAAGAACTTACCATAAGTGCTGAAAAAGGTGTCAGAAGAGTAAAAAGGGCTGCAATAGGTACATATTGAATATAAGAAAATTGACTATTTTCTACCAACCCAGATAAAGGTGGGAATATTAATAATACAATAAACGAGAAAATTGAGAGAAATAACATTCGATAAATTAAATAGCTATTTCTAGAAATGGGCATAACACGGAGAACTGTCAAAAGATGTTCATCTCTTTCATCTAATATTAAAAAAGCTGCAATGAAACCATAAACAAGAGGAATCATGGATGTACATAACATAAAAATCATTGCATAATTTCCTGCAAGTGGAATCGTATTTTTTAAGGTTGGAGCAATCCAATGTATAATTATTCTAGAAATAACCACAAGCATCAATGGCATAACTATTGAAGCATAAACTAGGAATTTATCCCTAATAATGTTTTTAAAATCATTTATTGCCAATCTAAAAACATATACCATTAAATTAGCCTCCTTCTAAAACAATATATTTGTAAAATGCTTTCTTAGCAAAGATGTATAAAAGCCCAATCCAAAATGCTTGATAACTAATACCATATATAATCTCCCAGAGTTCTAAACTTGCTGCATGAAACACACCATTAAACAAAAGAAAAGATGCTTGTGTGGGCCACAAATAAAATATTGGGCTTTCGTAAATATTAAATAACATAAGTAGTGGTGGAAAAGTAAGGCCAATAAATCCAATCACCATTCCAAGCAAATATCCATTAATACTATTTACTCGAGAAACAAGAATAAAACCAACAAGTATTAGCATTATAGATGTAAGAATAATTCCTATAACTAAGTAAAATAAATTAAATGAAGTTTCATTAAAAATGGTCATTAAACCTATAAAGAGCAAAGCAGATATTATCGAAAGAATTGTCAGTGATATTATTTTTGAAAGTAGATAGTCATCGGTTTTCATAGGTGTTATTACCAAAGCCTGTAACACATTTTCTGATTTTTCAAATAAAACTAAAGCACCTACAAACAAGATACCAATCAGGGCGGGATCAAAAAATAAAAGTACTGAATGTACCTGGGTTTGATTTCTCAAGGATTGTACTGCTTGGGTTGTTAGAAAATATAAAATAACACTCAGAATTGAAATGTGAATAATTTTGTATCTAGATAAAAGAATGAATTCCCATTTAAGCATATTTTTAAGATTGCTCATATAAGCTGCCTACCTGTTGCTTTAATAAATATATCATCAAGTGTTGCTTCCGCTGTATGAATTGTTTGAACATTACCTGTTCTTAAAAGTATTAAAAAGTTTTTATTATCTGCAAGATTTTTTAAATCAAAATTTTCTTTTAATAATTCATTGCCTCTTAGATATTCAACTTTTACTATTTTTTTACCATGTTTAATCTTTAATTCCCTTGGGCTTTCAATAAGAACTAATTTCCCATCGACAATAAATCCTACTCTATCGCAAAGTTCATCAGCATCGTTCATGTTGTGAGTAGTAAGAAATATTGCTTTTCCCTCCTTTCTTTTTTGTTTGATTATATTTTTAATTAATCTTGAATTAACTGGATCAAGACCGGTAGTTGGTTCATCAAGGAATAAAATTTCAGGATCATTTAGTAAAGATCTTGCAAAATTAAGTTTAGATTTCATACCCTTAGAAAAAGTTCCTACACGCTGATCTGCATCTTTTTCAAGTTCTACCATTCTAAGAAGATCCATAGGAGGAGTTGTTTTTTGACGATAGAATGAAGCAAAGAGTTCCAGGTTTTCTAAAGCTGTAAGTTTTTGATAATGATTAGGAAGTTCAAATCCCACTCCAATCCTATTATAAAGATCTGTTTTCCAATTTTGAAGATTTTTTCCTAATAGCTCTACGTTACCACCATAACCTTTTAAAAGTCCAATTATAATTTTTTGGGTTGTTGTCTTACCAGCACCATTAGGCCCAAGAAAACCAAATATTTCTCCTTTTTTAATACTAAATGAAACCCCATTTACTGCTTTTTTATTAGATTTAGGATAAGCAAACTCTAGATTATTTACTTCTATTGCAATAGGGCCAGTTGTTGATTTTGGTAAAGGTGTTTCCTTAGGAAATGCAAAAATTCCTTTTGTATTGCATTTTGGACATTTTATTTCCAATGTTTCTCCTGGAGAACCTTGAATGGTAATTTCGTTTTTACAATGAGGACATGCGACTTTTTTTGTTATAGTAACAGTATTTCCCATCATTTTTCACCTTTTACTATATTATATATATAACTCGTTGCTATAATTGATTTGTGCCATACATGTATGATAGTTTATATATTACTTTCAATATTCTAAGATTATGAGAAAATTAACTATTGATTTGAAAGTAAAGGAAGAATTCTTAGAAATGTTTGATTTTTTACTCGATAAAACTGAATCCATAGAACTAATCGAATTGATAAAACTTGATTTTGAACAAGGGATAAAATTAGGAATCGCAACTCTGAATATGAAAGAAGGGTACACTATAGAGGATTTAGACCTACCAGATTATATGGATACAATGACAGTATTAAAAAAAGAAGGAAATAGATATATCATTTTTGCAAAAGTTACATTTTTTAAGAAATTTACTAGCCTTGTAAAAAAATTTGATTTAGATATAATATGGGATACACCATCAATATTTAGAAAAGGGAAAATGGTTTTAAGCGTGATAGGAAACGAGGAAAATCTAAAAAAGTTTCTAGATGTAATTAAAAATCTAGGTGAAATTAAAAGCATTAATTTTTCTAAAGCTATATTTAATGAGCAAACAATACTTTCATGTCTAACTGAAAAGCAAAAAGAAATTTTAATTGCTGCAAAAGAGAATGGTTATTACAATTATCCTAGGAAGATAAATAGTAAAGAGCTATCAGATAAAATTGGTCTTTCTAAACCTACTGTTGTTCAGCATCTGCGAAAAGCAGAAGTCCGACTGGTTTCAAATATATTGGCAGGATATTAAGATGATTGAAAATTTATTAAAAATCCAAAACTAAAATAGATAACAAAATTATTAAAGTTTTATTTGAGAGATTACGTTATGCCCTTATTCAAGCAGTTATTATTAAAAGATTCAATAGAGATAAACACATCACCTGAAAAAATATGGGAATTTTTTAAAAATCTTGAAAAAAATTATACAACTTGGCATCGAAAAGACCATATTACCTTTAAATGGACAAAAGGTAAGCCATTGGAAGAGGGATCTAAATGCTATGCTGAACAATATGTTATGGGCAAGGTTACAAAATATAATGCAACTCTCTCTGAGGTAGTTCCTAATAGAAAAATCGTATTCAAATGGTTTTATCCTGTATCTCTTATGTCTCCAAAGGTTGAATGGCTTATCGAACCGAAAGGCTCACATTCTATCTTTACTGCAATTACTTATATGAGAGCTGGATATTTGTGGAAAAAAATAATGAAAAAAGGAATGAAGAACATAATCAAAGCTCACAACAAACATACAAGGGAAGAAGCAAAAAATCTTAAAAAGATTTTAGAGGAATAGAAAATGAATCAAAAGTTATCAATAAAAAATTTCCCAATAGCACCATGTGGAATGAATTGTGCTATTTGCTATGCATATCTTAGAGAAAAAAATAAATGTCCTGGGTGTCGGTTATTTGACAAGAATGAACCAGTTAGTATTGCAAAATGTAAAATTAAAAATTGTGAAACTTTCAAAAGAAGTAAATCAAAATTTTGTTTTAAATGTAAGGTTTATCCTTGTGATAATCTTAAACATTTGGATAAAAGATATCGAACTAAATACAATATGAGCATGATTGAAAATCTTGAAAATATTAAAAAGAATGGTATAAGAGATTTTATTAAAAATGAAAAATTAAGGTGGAGTTGTTCTCAATGTGGAGGACCAATTTGTGTTCATCGAGGATATTGTTATATTTGTGGAAAAAAATAAGGTGATATAATGCCAAGAGCACAATTTAATTTAAAACATAAAGAGGTACTTGATACATTTTTATTAGATATACCATTTGTAAAACCAGGAAAAATGTATGGTCATCCAGCATATTATGTTGGAGGAAAGCTCTTTGCATCTCTTTATATGGAAGGAGTTTGTGTAAAAGTACCTGAACCATTAGTTAAAGAACTGCTTAAAAGAGATGGAATTGTTCCTTTTGAACCAATGGGTAGAAAAATGAGAGAATGGGTACAGATAAATAGAAATAAATCAAAAGATTATATCAAAGATAAAGAAATTTTTGAGAAATCAATTGAATATGTAGCCTCATTAGCAAATATTAAATTAAAAAAGAAATAATAATTAATTTATATTTCATATGAAAAACAGATCAGATAACTGATTGAAATCATTACTTTTTTTCTGATTTAGGTATTCCTATCCACTTGGGAGTTCTCTCTATATATTCTTTATAAGCCTTTCCATAATGTCCTAAAGTTATTGCTTCTTCAAAGGATGATAAATGATTTACCATCAAGATGAATAATAATGTTAAAACCATATACAACCAGGAGATGCAAGCAATAGCAATTCCTATATAAACTAAAAAGAAACCAATAAACATAGGATTTCTTGAATAACGATAAATGCCTCTAGTCACTGGTTTATTTAATGGAGTGATTGCGAAATATATCATCGTTAAAGTAACCAAAACTATACCTGCTAGATAAATAAGTAAGCCAATATAAAACCAAATTGTACCAAGTTTTAATGGCAGAAAAATACTATAAAAAAATGAAAAAAACATAGCTAAAACTAGTATCTGTGAAATAATTCTGTCTCTCCTTCTTTTTAAAAAAGATTTTTCAGATATCCTCTTAGAAAACAGAAACTTAATACCTGAAAACCAGTAGACTACTAAAGGAATGATAAAAATCCAGGCATTCCAAACTCCCAATTTAAAAGCAGGTATAAGCGACATTTTTTAATCCTCATTTTCCAGCTTGTTTTTTTCTGTTTCTATGCCGTAAACGTCGAATAATACCAAGCACAAAGTTTGCTCTTGGTACTTTCTCCTTATACTTTTTATAATCACTGCCAAATTTTGCAATTAGCTCCTTATCTGCCCTAAATAAATCAATGTATGTCAGCACAACAATAGTGATACCTAATAAGATTACTAACCAATGCTGGAAAAGTAGCATACCAGCAATTGCAAACATTATAAATGTTACATACTGTGGATGACGAACAATAGAATATAAACCAGTATTAACAATTTTGGTTGTATTAATATAGCTTTTACCCTTTTTTACTCCTCCTTTTTTACGAAATTCAAAAATGGGAAGCATTCCAAAAATAAAACCTGAAAAAAAGTAAAGTCCAATACCAAAATATGCTAAAAATTCAATTTGATTTACATCAGATAAAAAATAAATACCAAGGATAATTTGTGAAATAAACAATATGCTTGTTAAAATAGATGGGACATAATCTAACCAAGAAATTTTTTTATATGTCATTCCTTCCTCAACCTCATATTACGTAACAATTCTTTATTAATAAAATTAATAGTTCTGATTCTTGTTAGATATAATATTTTTTAAATCAATAAATAGACTTAATATTATTGAGAAAAAAAACAAGTATATTTTAAAAAAAATGGTAAATTTATAAAATTTAATTTTAAAATAGTTATTATCTATAATAATGACCTAATTTTTCATCAATTTCTATAGCTATTTTAATCATCTGTTCCATTATCCTATCTATATCTGTTCTGATTTCTTCCATACTCTTTTGTAAACTTGCTGATCGTAATCTATATTTTTTATGTTCCCTGATAACTATCCCAGCAGATATAAAACTGTTAAGATGATGAACTATTGCTCCCCTGGTTAGATTTAATTTATCAGCAATTTCATCACTAGTTAAGGATTTTTCAAGTTTGCAAGTTTCATTTACAAGTAATTGAAAGATTTTACCCGCGGTATCTTGCTTGTCCCTTTTTGAAAAATATCCAAGTGATTTACATAAATAATCTATATCATCTTTAAGGCTACCTGGTGGAGGAGATCTAATCTTTTTTATTGTTATCTGTTGAGGCATAATAATTGTTATGTCAAAAAGGATATATAAATTTTTTCTAAAAATAGTAAATTTTGTTAATTTAAAGTTAACGAAATAAAAAAGTTTATATATAAGTTTTGATATACATATTTTAAAAAATTAAAGTTGACAAAAATTATATATGATTAACGAAAGGAGGTAATAAATATGGTTATAAGAAAGAAAAAAGAAGATAAACTAGCTATAAAACCTTCAGAACCCAGAGGAGAAATAACAAGTATGAGACCGTTTGATCTCTGGTCAGAGATAGACAGAATGTTTGATAATTTCAGAACTGACTTTGATGAATTATTCTGGCCCTGGGGACAAAGAACATATCCAGTTACAGCAATGACAAAAAGAAGGACACCACCAATTGATGTAGCAGATTTTGGTGATCGATATGAAATGCATCTCGAAATACCAGGTATACCGAAAGATGATATCAACATAGAGGTAACACAAAATACTATAGAAATATCTGCAAAACATGAAGAAACTAAAGAAGAGAAAGATAAAAACTGGTTACGCAGAGAAAGAAGCAGCATGAGTTTCTACAGATCATTTGAACTTCCAGAGGAACTAAAAACAGACAATATAGATGCAGAGCTCAAGGAAGGAATACTAACATTAAAATTACCGAAAGTAAAACCGAGACCAGAAGATAAACCTAAAAAAATTAAAATTAAATAATTTTTACATCTCTAAAACCTACATCTTTTATTTTTTTAAAAAATTCTTTAATTATTTAATTCAAGATTTTATTTATATTTATTAAGTCCATAAGGTTAAAAAAGTTTTATTTATTATTTGCTTTAAAAGAAAGTGAGAATCTATGACAAAAAGAAAAAAAGATTTTCCAATAAAATATTTGCGAAAAGGATTATTTATAGATGAAGATATAAAAGAAGAAGAAACAAAAAAGAAGGGAAAAAGAAAAGTAAAAAAACCTAAATTATCAGTACACATAAAAACTGGAATTGGTAGAAATAAGTAATTGATGATTTATAATAAGATATAATCTTAATTTTAATTTGAAGATAATATGATTTTTAAAAATATTAATAAATCTTTATTTAGTATATTTGAAGACTAAAATAAGAATTATTGAAATCATAGTTTTAGTTACTTTTTTATTTTATTTCTATATTGTTATTTTCTATATAAAATTTCATCATATGGATTATTTGGTTACATCTTTTTCTATGTTCTAATTCACATAATTTGTTTAATATTTTTAGATTTTCTTTATTAAGACTAATAGTTACATTAGTGCTATTTTTGCTTACTTTGTACATAAAACCACAATATTGTTAAACATTATTAAATAATTGCCATTTTTATTCAATTTAAAATTACTATCTTTTACATATTATTAAATGTTTTTACATAATTTTAAATACTTTAATGTATTTACTAATCTAGAGGTAGAGCACTAGAAGGGTCATTTGGATATAATAACAGCATAGGAAAAACTCATCCCATCTCTTCCTCCAAAAATAATGATCCCCTTTTTAACCTTCAAATGCTCTCCCCTACTCTTTTATAATGTTCACAGAATTTAAAAATAATAGTTCAAATAACGGCTAATATTTTAAAAAAATTAAAATTTAAAAAAAAAATCCAATTATTATTAAAATTATACTAAAAAAATAAATTAAAAGTGTCTTAGGTGATGTATGTTTCCAACTTGGTACACTTTGATTAATTATAAAATTACTTAATAAAATTAACAATCCAAAAATAGTCAATACCGAAAAATTAAGAATAATTAAATCAGACATTATATATATCAAGGGTGTAAAAAAGCCTAAAACAATAGCAGAAAAAAGATAAATTGCTATTGCTCCTTCCTTTGTACGATATTTCCCAATACTAACAAAACCAGTTGGTGTGATTCTATAGATTATACTTGATATAAACGCTATAAATATACCAGTTAAAATCAATCTACTCTGTTCAATAAGTGCTTCTAATACATTCATGTTTTCATTCCTTTTATTTGTATTATACATAAAATCCTAATTAAATGATCTATCCAGACTTTTGTATTAAAATCTATTTAAATACATTGATAAACAAACAATTCAGGGTTAAAAATTAAATTAATAAAAACTGTGGATATCACAAAAATTATTTAGAAAAACAAAAATTTCCAAGCCATTATATTTAAAATACCCTTGTTTTTTAGTTTTTTTAAAAAAAAATTAATAATTTTACAACCCTAAATTTTATATACCAATTTTTATGTAATAAAAAAAGCTAGGAGGGATATAGTGGTAAATTTAGATAAATTAAAAATGGAACCAATTATTGTTTATAAAAAAAATAACGGAAAAGTTGGCATAATAAGTGGACATAAAAGATTCAAGATTTTAAGGTTAATGGGTATTACTGAATTAATTCCAGAAATGTATAACTATTCAGACAACTCATATAACAAAGACATTTTAAAAATAAATGACATTGAAGATGATCTAATAACCTAAATTTTAAATATTTATTTATATTTAAAAAAATTTTGGGCTCCATTAGGGTTTTTCCAGGAGCCCAATTGTTTCTCTATGTCGTCAAATACGGATCATATTTTTTCACCGATTCTCTAAATATAGAGATATTATATATACAAATTAATGTTGTATATTTATTTATCGATTCTAAAAAATTTCTACAGATTAAGTTCATAATTTAGATATTTAGTATAAAATTCTTGTTTTTTCCAAATTTTAAGTAAATTTCCTTGTTTAATAAGCTCAATATTTATGAATTTAACATTAATTCTTTTATTATAATCAAAAATGGAGATAGATATGATTCTTATTACGAGAAAGCCGATTGTATTAAACTATCGATTCTTTATAGTTTCATTAATAATAATTTACCTAATTCTATTAGCTTTTAGTATTATCTCATAATTCGTCTAAAATAAAAGAAGAGTAAAATAATGTCTAAAAAAAAATCAAAAAATAAAAAAGTAAAGAAAAAGAAACCCGAAAATGCCTGGGGAAAGACATTAAACGATCTAAGATAGTTAACAGTATGATATTAAACTAGGTAGAAGTCAACTCTAAATAGTTTATAAAAATCAGAAAAGACGTATGACATAGAGCAAAAACAGGTTTGTTTTTGCAATCCCATTCCCCCCATGCTCTTGTCTACGTCTCAATTTTTTAAAAAATTTACCATAAGTTTTTTTAAAACTAATGTTATACACATTTTATAACTTATGAAAATTGACAATATCAATAAACAAATATTATTTTTACTTCAAAAGGATGCGCGAATAACTTATAAAGAAATCGCAGCTGAACTTAAAAGATCTGAAACTACAATTAGAGATCGAATCAAAGCTATGGAAAGAGTAGGAATTATTCAGGGTTATACTGCCCTAATTGACAAGACTGCATTAGGTTTGAATTTTTTTGCAATGATTTTTGCAAATCCTGTTTCTTCTTCTGATCTTGATTCTATTACTCATAAGGTAAAAAATGTTAAAAATGTGTTACGGGTTTATCAGATTTCAGGAAATAAAAGACTTGCAATTTTTATGGTCGCACCATCTTATAAAGAGTTAAAGGAAATAATTAGATTACAACTTCTTCCTCTCGGTTTAAAAGACGATGAAATTGTAAATGTTCTTGAAGCAGATCGTGAGTTTATTTTTCCTTTAGAAATACCTTAGGAATTGAAGATAGTTTTTTCCATTTTAATGAGTAAATTCCGTGTTTAACTGTGTTTTTTTATTGATTTTTGTTGTTTTTTTCTGGATATTTTTATGAATTTATGGTATTTATCCAATTTGTACTAATAGACAGAATGTCTAAAATGCAGATGAAAGATTGATGTTAAAAATGATAGAGGTGAGAGCGTAAAGAGGTATTCGAAACATTCTCCTCCCTCTTGACCTCTCATTTCTTGATAAATTATAAAAATTGTTTGGAGATAGGAAAATTATGATGACTGGACAACAACCAATAATAATTTTAAAGGAAGGAACAAAAAGAGAAAAAGGAAAAGGTGCACATACTAACAACATAATGGCTGCACTTGCAATTTCCGATGCAGTGAAGTCAACACTTGGACCCAAGGGTATGGACAAGATGCTTGTTGATTCTATGGGTGATGTTGTAGTAACAAATGATGGTGCAACTATTTTAAAAGAAATTGATGTAGAACATCCAGCTGCAAAAATGATTGTGGAAGTTGCCAAATCTCAAGATGAAGAATGTGGCGATGGAACAACAACTGCAGTAATTTTAACTGGTGAATTATTAAAATATGCCGGTGAACTCTTAGATCAGAACGTACATCCAACAGTTATCGCAAGTGGATATAAGATAGCTTCTGAGAAAGCAATAGAAATTTTAAATAAGGTTGCACTGCCAATAAAACCTGGTGATAAAAACACACTTAAATATATCGCTATAACCTCAATGGCAAGTAAAGGAGCAGGAGGGTCAAAAGAACTATTAGCAAATATCATTGTTGATTCAGTAACTAGTGTCGCAGAAACAATTAATGGGAAAATCATTGTAGATTTAGACAACATTCAGATCCAGAAAAAACAGGGCGGGGGTATAGAAGATACGGAAATCTTCAAAGGTATTATTTTGGATAAGGAACGAATTCATGAAGGCATGCCTAAACAGGTTAAAAATGCAAAGGTTGCATTGGTAAATGCTGCCTTAGAAATAAAAAAGACAGAGTTTGAAGCACGTATAGAGATAAGCGATCCTTCACAATTACAACATTTTCTTGATGAAGAAGAAAGTATGCTAAGAAAAATGATTGATTATGTGAAAAAAAGCGGAGCAAATGTACTTATTTGTCAAAAGGGTATTGATGATTTAGCAGAACATTTCCTTGCAAAAGAGAGTATTTATACTATTAAGAATGCAAGTGAAAGTGATATGGGGAAGATTGCAAAGGCGACTGGAGCAAAAATAGTTGCAAACCTTGTTGATCTTACATCAAAAGATCTTGGTTTTGCAGGATTTGTTGAAGAGAAAAAAATCGGCGAAGATAAAATGACATTTATTTATGAATGTAAAAATCCAAAGGCGGTTTCAATACTAATTAGAGGGGGAACTGAGCATGTTGTTGATGAACTCGAACGTGGTCTTCATGACGCACTTTCAGTTGTAAAGGTTGCTTTGGAAGACGGAAAGATGACCGCTGGTGGTGGTGCAGCCGCAACAGAAATTGCAATGGCACTACGGGAATTTGCACCTAGTATTGGTGGTAGAGAACAAATGGCAATAGAAGCATTTGCAAATGCTGTTGAAATAGTCCCGAGGGCATTATCTGAAAATGCTGGTCTGGATCCTATTGATATGATGCTTGAGCTACGCAGAGCACATAAGAAAGGAAAAAAATACGCCGGTATAAATGTAAATAAAGGTAAAGTTGAGGATATGTTAAAAAATAATGTTATTGAACCACTAAGATTAGGAGTTCAAGAAATTGAAACCGCATCTGAGGCTGCAATTATGATTCTAAGAATAGATGATGTAATAGCAGCAAAAAGTGGAGGAATGACACCTCCAGGTCCTCCTGGTGCTGGTGGCCCAGGTGGTGGAGATTTCGATGAATATTAAGCTTCTTTTTAAATTTTATCAAATAATGAGATAGATTAAACATAAAAAAAAAGAGTATATAGAAAAGTCTAATTAAAAATAAAAAGTTTATAAAACATTCAAAATAAGTTACAGGAATAATTAATTGGGATATTATTTGAAAATAGAATCACATTAATTCCTATAGGTTTTGAATTTAGATTATTAATTAATTGAACATATCAAATAATAGGTGATGAATATGAAAAAGATAGATGATAAAGAGGAACGATTGCGGAGATTTATAAACTTCCAATATATAAAGATAAAGAGAACTGCTGCTGTAGGCAGTCTGATAATGTTGATTTTAAATCTTTCCTTCACTATATATCCATTTATTGAACATAGAGAGCTTCATCCATATTTTGCTATACCTCTAATCTTTCTTATTGTGTTTCTCTTGGTATGGTTAGCATCTCATATTTATGTAAAAAATTTTGAAATGTATAGGACAGAGTCTGTTGCCGATAAGGTATACAATCCATATGCAGTTTATGCCATTGGTCCATTTGAAGAAATGAAATATCGATATATGGATTTAGTTATAATGAAAGCACTATACGATCTTTTTCCTGAGGGAGAAAAGAAAAAAGAATTGAAAAAGATCATAGATAAGGTAGAATGCTGGTGCGATTTGGGGTATATACCAAAGAAGGATTTCCCAAAACATTTGGAAAAATATTATATTACAAATAAAGAAGGTAGATTGTAAATGATATTAACAATTTTGAACTATAAAAATGTAGATTATATCTGTAAATCTATCTATGATTTAAAACAATATTTTGATATTTGATCAAATAAAAATATTCAATAAGATAAAAACAACGAGAATTAACATAAATTGCAAATAATGAAGCACATTTTTCTTTAAGGAGCATTAGATAGATTTAAATATTAGTTTAAAGAGATATAAATATGAGAGAGTATGTTAAACAATAATCAGTGTAAAAATGAAAAAATAAAAAAGAAAAAAATAATACCTGAAGATATTCCAATAATCTTTGTTATTGATTAATATTAAGTTACTTTTTAAACACCTTCTTGAAGTAATAAATCATTCTTATATGGAGTTGTTAATTCGGCTTTTATAACTTCTGCAAGACGGTGAATTCCTTCTTTAATTTTTTCATCCTCAGAAAATGAAAAGTTCAAACGCATTGAATTATAATTCCCACCATCCGGAAAAAAAGCAGAACCAGATACATATGCTACTTTTTTTGCTATTGCCTTTTGTAACATAATATTTGTATTAACTCCTTTTGGAAGTGTTATCCAGATAAACATACCACCATGAGGAATAGTCCATTTTGCCTCCTTAGGAAAATATTTTTTTAATGCAGCTAACATTAAATCACGCTTTTTTTTATACAGCTTTTTTATTTCAACAACTTGTTTATCTAAGTAACCTCCATGTACATATTCATATGCAACATATTGACTAAAGACATTTGTACATAGGTCTGCTGCTTGCTTTGCAAGAACAAATTTATCAATTATATCCTTGGAGGCAATTGCCCATCCCAATCTAAATCCTGGAGCTAAAATCTTTGAAAATGTGCTAACATAAATTACTCTACCTTTCTTATCAAAAGATTTTATCGGGGGAATAAATTTCCCTTCAAATATAAGTTCACCATATGGATCATCTTCTATAATAAGAAAATCATATTCTGAAGCAATATCAAGAAGTTCTTTTCTATTACTTAGTGATACAGTTTCTCCAGATGGATTTTGAAAGTTAGATACAGTATAGAGAAATTTTGGATTAATACCTGTTCTATGTAATCTTTCCAGATTTCTTCTAAGTGAATCAATATCTATATCATCTTCGGTCATTGGAATTGATTCACAGTTTGCTTCAAAAGCACCAAATGCCTGAATAGCTCCAAGATAGGTTGGAACACTAGATAAGTACGTATCGCCAGGATCTAAAAAACAAAGTGCTGTTAAAAACAAAGCTTGCTGTGCACCTGTTGTTATCAGGATATCATGTAGTGTACAGTTTATATTATTTTTTTTCCTCATTCTTTCAGCAAGTGCGCCTCTAAGAAGAATTAAGCCCTCTGTGGTTCCATATTGTAAGGCATTGTTTGTATTATTGTTGACAAATATTTTATCTATACATTTGTGTATAATTTCAACTGGAAAAGCTGATGGATTAGGAAGACCTCCCCCAAATGAGATCATATCTGGAATCTGAGTAACCTTAAGTAATTCCCTAATTTCAGATGCTCTTAACATCTTTGCTTTTTTTGAAAATAACCTCTCAATATTCACTACCATAACAAACCCCGTATTACCGCAACAAACATGTTTTTATAAAAGTTGGTATTAATTTTAATGATAAAAAAAATTTAATTAAATGAATAATAATTATCCACGGTATACCACAAAAATAAGATATACTAAATAAATAAATAAGAAAAGCATACCCTCCCAAAGTTCTAAAACATGTTTTTTTCTACCAGTAAACATAGTAATAAATAATAAGAGAGGCGCAAGTATCGCAATAATTATATCAATATTACTTGCAATATTAAACTTTAATGGTCTAATCATCGAACTTATACCAAGAATTAATAAAATATTGAAAATATTTGAACCTACAATATTTCCAATAGCAATATCTGTATTCTTTTTAAAAGCAGCCATAGCCGATGTCGCTAGTTCAGGAAGAGATGTGCCAAGAGCGACAATAGTTAAAGCAATTAAGGATTGACTAACACCAAGAAAAGATGCAACCTCTACAGCACCATCAACAACCCATTTAGCTCCAATATTCAAAGCAATAAGTCCAATGATAATGAAAAGAAATGATTTTAAATAATTATACTGTTTTATATCTAACGCTGATTTATCTTTATTTTCATTTCGTTGTTTTCTAGCAGTATTTAAAATATAAAAAATAAAAAAAAGGAAAAAAATGATAAGTACAAAACCATCTAATCTACTGATTTCAGTAATATTGTTACGAAAGATCAAATTATCATTTGCTAAAATCCCAAACAGGATTGTGGCAAATAAACAAAATGGAATTTCTTTCCAAACAGTTCCCTTTGTTACAAGTAAAGGAAATATAATTGATGAAATACCAAGGATGACAAATATATTTATTATATTACTACCAAGGATATTACCAATTGCTATCTGCGTATTCCCCTGTGCACTCGCAAAGATATTTACAATAAGTTCAGGGGCAGAAGTACCAAAAGCAACAATAGTTAAACCAATTATTAAATCTGAAACTTTTAATTTTTTTGCAATTGCTGAAGCTCCATCAACAAGAAAATCGGCACCTTTAATAAGAAAAATAAAACCAATAACAAATAAGGAGATATCAAAAATATTCATAATTATCCGTTAATTCATGATTTTTTATCAAGTAAATAATGAATCAAGAATTATCGAGTAATTTATAAAGTTACTTTTGTTTTACAATGATAACAGGTTTTTTAGTAGATAGTTTATTAAGCTCACTTCTAATTTTTTCGATTGCTTTGTCCTTATCTTTACCTAATCCTATTGCGTCAGGATTTAATTCACCTGATATTATTTGTTTTAACCACTTTTCCAAAACCTTTTTTTCATCCATATTTAATCAATCCTCCTTTCAAAATTTTTATTAAATTTATGGGCCAAATAGATTTATTGGTTCTTCATCATTAAAATCTTGATTTTCTTCTGCATCTCTATCCTCTTGTTTTTTCTTTCTTTTTTTAGGTGGCATTAAAATATCACCTCACAACAATATCACATCATTTCAATAAGCGCTACTTATATCAATTTTATAAGAATTGAGCTTTTTAAACAAGGAAAATATTAAAAAAAGGACAAAAAAACGAGGAACAATTTGATAAATCTTTAATATTTAATATTTTTAAAAAAGGTGAAATTTATGCAAAATATTATTAAAACAGTAATAGAACTAGGTAACTTTAAAACATTTATTAGAATCATTCAAAAAGCAGGTTTAACACAAAATCTTTCAAATGGTGGTCAATTCACAGTTTTTGCACCAGATGATGCTGCTTTTGCTAAGTTTCCACCTGAAAAAATTGAAAGTTTATTAAATGATAAAGATCGATTGTTAACAGTTCTTAAAACACATATTCTAGCAAAAAAAGTTGCGTCACCATCTCTTATGAGTTTGAAAAAAATAAAAACAATTAATGGAAAAGAATTAAGTATTTCAACAAAAAAGGGTCTACAAATAAACGATGCAAATTTAATCAAAACTGATATAGAATGTACAAATGGTATCATTCATGCAATAGATAATGTTTTTTCATTAAAATGAATTATAGATTTATTTCATTAATGCTATCTAATGGTTGTAAATTTTAAAATGGCACCAGTTCCTTTTAGTTTTTCTTGAATACGATCAATAAAAGCAAGTTCTTCCTTAATTGTAACTATACGCTTCCAGTCATGAATAAAATCATATTTACCAATATGATACTTCAATCCCATTTCACTTAATTTATTAAAAATTATAGATGCTTTTTCACCATCAACATTTAAAAATACATCAATATATGTTTCCATAAAATATCACCAAATATATAATCAAATAAAATCCAGATAAAAATGTTTTTAAATAATCTAATCTAATTTAAAATCAATTGTTGATTATATCTATTTTTTTAGATTTTTTTCTATTTTTTCTTTCATTGATAATCTGTGTAACCAACCTAT
>SMTZ1_10004981_pt1 | contig 20781 bp, 18 predicted proteins | sample DeeMarSWOR136_30_FD_25667 | JGI IMG/M metagenome (IMG submission 25667) | reverse complement strand
TATTTTTAGTAGGGGCACCATGAGTTGCCCATCTAGTATGTGCAAGTGCAAGTTTAGAGCTGTTTGGGAATTCAGATAAATTTATTTTCTTTTGAATTTCGTCAATTTTTCCAGAATCTTTTTTAACATAAAGTTTAGAATTAGATAATGCAACTATTCCACATGAATCATATCCTCGATATTCTAAACGCTTTATCCCTTCAAGAACAACTTTACCGATAGAAAAATTTTCTTTGTTAGTAATTATTCCAAATATTCCACACATTTATAAAAAGAAAGAAAGAAAGAAAATATTTTAATATTTCATTTATCAATTGCTATAGTACATAATATTGTTTGCTTGAGTATATTGAACTATTAGCAATAGTATATTCATTAAGCTTAAATAGATTTAACCTTTTTTAAGTTTAAAATTTATTTTCATGACACTTAAATCAAGGATATGAAAAATGCCTATAAATATAATTATAACTGACGATTTTAATCATATGAGTGAAGTAGCTGCTGAAATCATTAAAGAAGAGATTATTAAAGGATTTAAAAAAAAAAATGAATTCATCTTAGGATTAGCGACTGGTAATTCACCCATAGGTCTATATAAAAATTTAGCAAAGATGATGAATTCAGGTGAATTAGATAACAGCCGAATTCGTAGTTTCAATCTGGATGAATATGTTGGCCTACCTGGGGAAAATCCTCAACAACGTGCCATTCATCCTGAAAGTTATTGTTATTTTATGATTCAAGAATTTTTTGGACTTCTTAAAAAGAAATTCATTGAAACTACCATTCCTTATGGGTGTATGATTGATCAAAAGCAATTACAGAGTGAAATTGCAGCATACCCAAATGATTGGAGAGAATTAGGAACAAGAGCAGGTAAATCAATTGTAATTAAGGAAAATCCAGATTCAGCTTATTTAGGTTGGATTCGTAGTACATTATTAGAAGGATATGCTCAGAAAATTGCCAACGTTGGTGGAATAGATTTGCAAATAATAGGTGTTGGAGGTAATGGTCATGTGGCGTTTCATGAATCAGGAATCCCTTTTGAAGGTAGTAGTGTCATATTAGTAAAACTTGATGACAATACTGTAGAAAATGCTATTGTAGATGGGCATTTTTATTCAAAAGATGAATGTCCCTTGTATGCAATCAGTATGGGTGCTGAACTGGTGTACAAAGCAAAAACAGTTGTTTTACTGGCAAATGGCGAGCGTAAGATTGAACCAATAACAAAATCTTTATTAGAAGAACCAAGTCCTGCTATTCCAATTTCATATGGTCAAATATATTCAAATAAAGGTGGTAATTTGATATATATAATTGATAAAATTGCTGGTCGAGAGCTCATCGCTAAGAAGAAAGTACTCAATAAAAAAGGAATAGAAATAATAGAAAAGAACAAATATAAATAATTATTTTGCCTTAGCTAAGATATTTATTTTCAAGACAATTAAAAAATATTAGAATATTGACTTATATTAAATTTAATATCTCCATTTTCTCTTTAACAAGATTATTCATTTCCTGAGTAGCTTGTAAATTTACGCTTGATTCACCCGTGAGTCTCAAATATGGACTGGTTCCAGAGCGTCTAATTAAAATCCAACCATCTTTGTAATCAAATCTAACTCCATCCATCTTATTGAGATGTGTAATTTTTTTTCCTAAATTATCTAAAATCTCTGTTACTTCATCAATGATTTTCTCATTAATCTCATCTGTAAATGGCATATCTTTTTTCAATCGAAATTTAGTCTCGTAAAATGGATATTCTGGAATTTCTTTTAGAAGTTCTTGTAAAGATTTTCCTGTTTCAACAATCATTCTTAAAACTTTAGCAATAGTAACTATCGAATCAGGACCTAGATGTGTACTAGGCCATATATATGTTCCTGAGGTTTCTCCACCAACAAATCCATTGTGTTCTTTTATCGCAATAGCTACTTTAATGTCTCCAACTTCAGTCCTTATTACTTCACAACCTAGAGGATTTAATACATCCTCAATCAAACTTGATGAGTTAATAGCAGTAACCACCTTCATATTCTCTTTAGAAATTTTTGTTCCTTTATATCTTTCTAAGTAATTTTTTGCCATAAGAGTTAAAAGACGGATGGGATCTACAATTTCTCCGTTTTCATCTAAAAAAATCACTCTATCAGCATCACCATCAAGAGCAATTCCAATTGTTTTCTTTTCTGAAGTCTTAATAAATTTTGAGACTTGGATTAAATTTTCTTTATTAGGCTCTGAATGACGCCCTGGAAACTTTCCATCCATTTGAGCATTTAGGGTTATAATATTCACATCATATGCACTTAATAAATGTGGAACAATATCACAACCAGCTCCATTTCCAGGATCAACTATAACATTTAAATTTTTACCATCAAATTTAACACGGTTTATAATGTCTGAAATATGGATATCATTTATGTCATCTATTTGTGTAACTTTACCTACTTCATCCCACTGAATATTTATAAATTCTTTCTCATTATATATTCGTTCAATTTCTATCTCTTGTTCAGGAGTATATCCCATACCAGATGGATTCCAGATTTTTAGACCAATATATTCTGGAGTATTATGGCTAGCAGTAATCATTACTCCTGCTTCAGCATTTAAAAAACGTAATGACATAGCTAATGTTGGAGTAGTCACAATCCCAAGACTTTTAATACTACAACCAGTGCTCACAAGTCCAGAAATTAATGCATATTCTATTGGCAAAGCGGAGGTTCTAATGTCTTTTCCAATAACAACAGTACCTGTACCATTTAGATAGGTCCCTAAAGCAAGACCAACATCTAACGCCATCTGAGGAGTAAACATAACGTCTGATTCACTATAATTTTGAAACACTCTACGTATGCCTGAGGTTCCAAACATAATTCCTGCCATTATATTTTCACTTTTGTTTAAAAAAAATATGATTATTAAAAAATAATTTTTTTTTTATTAAAGATGTTTTTAATTTAAGATAGAATGAAGTAAAGAAGATTATTAAATCTATTTTTGAGACTCTATTATAAAATTTCCTTAAAAACTAGTTAAAAATTATTTCTTTCTTTGAATAATAATTTTTTCAAATAAGTTCTATATAGAACTTTTTAATTTGGAGTTCGCTCCCATAAGCATATTTATGATAATCATTTTTCTGCCAAAGTTCATAGCATATTTTGAATATGGAAAATATTAATTTCTTTGAATCACTTACTCTAATAACCAAGAAAATTATGCTTTATTAAATTCATTCCATTAATGATATGATTTTCCAAGGATTATTTAATATTTTAGATTTGTATTTTAAAGAAATTGATCTTTTTTACAATAATATAGATTTATATTTTCATAATAAAATTGTTAGGAATTTCGAAGAAGATCAAATACAATTAGACGAACTTGGTAAAAAGCTTGAAGATATAACTTCGTTTATAATAAATGAATTTATAAATTTAGGATTTGATAAACGTGAAATTGAAAATGAATTTTTAGATCCCTTTATAGAAATTCGAGAAGAAGAAAAAGTACCATCCTATTCACCAGTACAATTATATGAAAAAAAGATTGCACCTATAGTGTATGAAATCCTTTTTGAAAAGATGATTGATTATATTGTTGATATCGATGTCATGCCTTTAATGATGAAATTTAAATCTGAAGGACTTTTACCAATTGAATTTATCATGGAACTTAGAAGCTTAAAAGACTTATTTGAACGAGCTCCAGAAAAAAGAGAAAATTTAAGAAAATATGTCCAAATTCAAGAGAAAATAATTGAAAAAATTGTAAAAAACAAGGAGAAAATAGAAAAAATTGAAGATATTGAAGAACCGGAATATAAATTGCAGTTAATGTATTTATTATATCGAATTATTCATTTCTTTCATCTTCAAAAAAGGATTGATTTCTCTCATATAAAATCATATATAGAAGATAGTATTGATGAATGGCTTATAGATGTTCCCTTAGTATCCTTGAAAAATCCTGATATTTATTTCTGTGGGATTTATTTAGGAAAAAATTTAAATGTAAATTTGAATGAAAAAAAGATAAAAGATTTTCTGCTGGACTTATTTGAAGAAGCGGTAGATAGATATGAATCACCTTTAATTGAAGCTACAGATGGTGCATATTATTTTTTTAAATCAACAGAATTAATGAAGTTATGGTTAGACATTGAAAAAGTAAGAAAATTAATTAAAACAGACATGAAATTTTTTGATTCTAATTATCTTAAAAATCTTGAAACTTCACAGTTGGTTGTAATCCTAAAAATTTATAGTCAATTAGGAGTTAGTAAATTGGAAAACGAAACTCAAGCTATTCGGGAAGAAATAGAGAGAAGAGTCACCAAAGAGGGCATTAAACAATATAGAGATGGATTTGTATCAGCAGAAGCAACATATTATGTATTATTTTCCCACTTTATGAACAATACTCTTGATAAATTAAAGGAATATAATATCTTAGAAGTAATAGTATCTAGGATTTATAGGAATTTAGAATTACTTGATTTTTCAGTTGATACCAACTATGATCTGTTAAGTGAACTTTTTTATTCTTGTGAGAGTCTAAAATTATTCAATTGTATAGAAACTAAGGAAATGATAATACACCTAACGAAGTATCTATTTCCAAAAGATATTGTTGATACAATTTCAAATACTAAAGAAATTATTCGTGAAGGGGCACGATTTAGGCATTTAAAGGTAAATAGAATAACAGGAGATACAATTTATTAGTTAATTTTGTTTTTATTTCATTTTTTTAATAAAAATTATATCTTTTTATTTTTGTAACTATAAATTTTAAAATTACTCTAAACATTTTACTAAGTTAACAATAATATACAAATGATTTTAATGGATTTAAAAGAGTTTGATTTAATCTATAATAAAAATCGTGTAGAAATTAAAAATAAAAATGAAATTAAAACAAAGTTAATTAAATTAATTGGAAAATCTAATATCTCAGATGAGGAAGTTGATTTATTAGCTTATACTAAAGATGATACTTTAATTAGCATGAATTGGACTATTCAAGGAAAAATTGCTGCTTTGCCCGACTTTATTACTTGGCCAGAGAATAAAGAGCAAATTTCAGCAATTTTAAATTTAGCGAATATAGAAAAAATTCCTATAATACCATTTGCAGAAGGATCTGGAGTTGTTGGGGGAGCAATCCCTATTTATGGGGGGATTATTTTAGATATGAAGAAGTTTAATAAAATCATTGAATTAAATAACAAAAATTTAACAGTAACAGCTCAGACAGGAATTAATGGTATGAATTTAGAAAGATATCTTAATGCCAAAGGGTACACTTTGGGTCATATACCTCAATCACTTTACACTTCTTCTTTAGGGGGATGGATTGCTCATAGAGCTGCGGGTCAATTCTCAACTAAATATGGAAAAATAGAGGATATTGTTTTAGGTATGGAAGTGGTTTTACCCCAAGGAAATGTTATAAATTTTAAAACTATAGCGCGTGCGTCTACAGGTCCTCAAATTGATAAGATATTTATTGGAGCTGAAGGTACATTAGGAATTGTCACAGAAGCAACTTTAAAAATATGGCCTTATCCTGAAAAAAGAGCATTAATTTCTTATGCTTTTCCTACAATTGAGGACTCTTTTGAAGCAGTGAGAGAGATATTGCGAGAACATATATTTCCAGCAGTGATTAGAATTTATGATAAGTCAGAGACTGATCGACATTTTGAACATATAGAAAAGGCAAAGAATAAAGTAATGGTTGTATTCGTTTGTGAAGGAAATCAGAATTTAGTCGATTTGGAGGAATCGATCACTAGAGAAAATTGTGTGAAGAATTCTGGAGTTGATTGTGGAGAAGAGCCAGTTAAACATTGGTTTGAAACTAGATTTAAAGTAACTGAGACATCTTCCATGCCTCCTTATAAGATTGTGTTTGATACAATTGAAGTGGCTTCCATGTGGGAAAATACCTCAAAAATTTATCATGAAGTTATTGATTCAGTAAGTGAAATAAAAGGCATTTTACTTATCACTGCTCACATCTCTCACTTTTATCCAAACGGAGTTGGTCTTTACTTTTCTTTTGGTGGTGTAGCACCGAAGGAAAAAACAGATTTTGAGTTTTATCAAGAATGCTGGAATGCTACTATAAAAGCCGTAGTTAAAGCAGGAGGCTCAATTGCACATCATCATGGGATTGGTATTAATAGATCCCATTGGATGAATGATGAATGGGGTGAAGCTTATACTTTAATTAAGAAGGTTAAAGAAGTTTTGGATCCAAATAATATCTTAAATCCGGGAAAATTATATGTAGATACTTGGAAAGGAGGGGAAAACTAAATGTCTGCTTTCGATACTTTAAAAAAATATAAATGGATGCTCCCACTTCTTCAAAAAGCAGATCGAGATATAAGATCCATATTAATGAAAAATTTTCGTTTAAAGGAAAAGGATTTCTATCCAGAGGGAGAATATAAAGCAGATGTAAAGAATTTAATCAATTGCATGTTGTGCCCTAATATGTGTAGATTTGATTGTGGAACTCTGCAAGCTTCTAAGACAGAGACTATGAGCCCTGCATACAAAGCAATGATAGGGTATTATTTGACAATGGGTAAAATAGATCCCATGGACCAAGAAAACAAGGCTTTTATTGATCTTATGTATAAATGCACTAATGAGGAAAATTGTAAAATATGGTGTCCATTTGACTTTTCAGTTGTATCCCTTTTAGAAACTGTAAGGGAGGATTTGAATGATAAAAACTTAATGCCAGAGTACTGCAAAGAGCAAATTGAAAAACTAAAAAATACTAATACCATAGAGGATTATAATATTTTTGAAACTTATACGAAAGAGGGTATTGAAAATATTGAAACTGATGGAAATGATGACGTTTTTTATTATATCGGCTGTGAATCTATGAAATTTCCTGAACTTGTAAAATCTAATATTGAACTTTTAAAAAAAGCAGGTATAAAATTTTCAACAAATCTAGATAATAAGGTATGCTGTGGGGGTCCAGCATTTAATATAAGGGACTTAAAAACAGCAAAAGATTTTGCAACTAAGAATAAAGCCCTAATTGAGAAGACTGGGGCTAAAACTATTATATCCGATTGTCCAGGGTGCGTTTTAACTTTAACAAATAGATATCAAGAAGTAGGAATAGAGATCAATACAAAAATTATCCATATAATAGAATATGTCAAGCAATTACTTGATGAAAATAAACTCAAATTTGAAAAGAATCTACCTGAGGAGTATAACAATATAACAATTCATGATCCCTGTCTTATTGTCAGAAACCTAAATGATACAACTTCAATAAGAGCCATTCTAAATAAAGTTCCAGGTCTTGAAATATCAGAACCAATCTTTAATAAAGATTCTGTACATTGCTGCGGTTGGAGTGGTACAGCTCATTGGGCTGACAGAGGACTAGCTATCAAAGAAGCCAAGAATCGAGTTAATGAGTTGAAAGAAACTGGTTCTAATATTTTCTTATCTGCATGCCCTCTATGTGAATTAGGTTTAGCATATGGAATCGGCGAAAAAGATAAAGAAAAGATTAAAATAATAGATATATCTGAATTATTAATTAAAGCTTTATAATTTAAAAAATTGAAATAAAACTTAACAACTGAAAATTATATTTTTGAAGTGGATATTATGAGTGAACTCTTATGTGTATTTGATGTAGGGACTACTGGCTCAAGAACTATAATTTTTGACATAAATGGGAAAGAAATTGTGAGAGCCTATGAAGAATATCCCATTGTAAAGCAACCAGTTGGTATTTCTGAACAGAATCCAATAATTTGGTGGAATGCTGTCAAAAATTCTTGTAATATTGCCCTAAAGAATGTAAATTCAGATGATATCATCGGAATATGTGCTTCTTTTCAAAGAGGAACTGCTGGATTAATTGATAAAAATGGTGATGTATTACATCCAGCATTAACATGGATGGATGAGAGAGAAGTAATTGATACATCAACATATCATGAAGATTTAAGAAGAACTGTTCCTAAAATTCTATGGCTCAAAAATAATAAAACTAATTTATATAATCAAACATTTAAAATTTTTTTTACAGATACTTACATTTACATGAAATTGTGCGGGAAAGACTTAACTGTTACAGATCCTACAAATGGTATTCAGGGAATTATGAATAAAGAAACTTTAGATTGGGATCCAAACCTTGCAGAATCATATGGTATACCCATCGAATTATGGCCAGAAATCCACACACCTGGAGAAATCATTGGCGAATTATCAAGCGAAGCTGCTGGAGAACTTGGATTAAAAAGTAATATCCCTGTGATTTTGGGAGGAGGAGACCAACAATGTGCTGCTTTGGGTCTAGGTGTTGTTGAGAAAGGACAAGTTAAAGTAACTACTGGAACATTAACATCTGTGGATTATGTTACTGGAGATTCACCAGTAACTCCAGCTGGAGATATTCCGATATTCTCATTTCCACATGTTATTAAAGGTAAATGGATTATTGAGGGTGCTATGCCTGGTACAGGGACAGCATTTAAATGGTTTAAAGATAATTTTTCACAGTTACAAACTAAAGAATGCGAAGCAAAGAATCTTGATGTGTATACTGAATTAACTAAAGAAGCAGAGAATATTAAACCTGGAAGTGAAGGATTACTTTTTGTTCCTTTATATATATTTAAAAAAGGAACAATTCATGGTCTGGGTTGGAATCATACCAGAGCCCATATGATTCGTGCTATCATGGAATCAGCAGCTTTAAGCGCACAGATGTATTTAGGGATGCTAGAAGCTATTGGGCGTGGTAAAGTCTCTGAAGTAAAGTCGGATGGAGGAGCGATGCATAGCGACTTGTGGGCACAGATTTTTGCGGATGTTATGTCAAAAAAAATAATTGTTCCAGAGAATAGAGATGGTGCAGCATTAGGGGCTGCAATTCTAGGATTTTACGGATGCAAAAGGTACTCTAATATTGATAATGCAATAGAAAAAATGGTCAGATTTGAAAAAGAATTTAATCCTATTAAGGACAACGTAAAAATCTATAAAAAACTTAATAGATTGTTTATGCCAATAGTATTAGATACATTCGAAAAAAAAAGAGTAACAAAAGATCTTTAATTCCTTTTTTTTAAATTTTTGACTCTAAATATAATTTTTTTAACAATCTAATTCGAACTACTCAAATTTGGAGATTCTTAAGTATTAAATTAAAAAAATTTATTAATATAAAATAACATGAGAATTTCACTTCGACATTAAACATTTATTATATTATTTGGAAATTAAAGTCCAAACAATAAAGTTTAAATAAAGGTTAAAGTAGTTATGTTTTTTTGTATTTTAAAATTCAAAAAGTATATTTTTAATCAACTATTGTAAAAAATATACACTATTATAATATATTCGCTCCAATGCCTTATTTTAAAAACCAAGAAAATTATAACTTATATTATGAAAATATAAATCCCAGTTCACAAAATTGTACAATTATTCTTCTTCATGGATTTGCCTCTTCTGCTTCATTTTTCAAGTCACAAATAAAAATGTTGAGAGAAGAATACAACATCATTGCTTTTGATGCATTAGGGCATGGAAGGAGCGATCATCTAAAAGAAATTAATCTTTCAAAAAACCTTAGGTTTGATATTATCAGAGATTTAGAAGATCTCCTAAAATATCTACAGATCAATAAGAAGTATGGAATTATAGGCCACTCTCTGGTAGGCGGGATGATAGGTCAACTATTTACTATGAAACATCCCGAACAAGTTAAACTTCTCATTTTATTAAATTCAGGATATATTATGATTGATAATGTAATTAGAAATATTTTTTATAACTTGCTCCCTTATTTTATTCGGATGAATTTTTTAGATATTGTCGCTAATTCTGTTGAGAAAATTCTAGATAAAACGATCCCATATATAATTACTGCTTTATCAGATTCTTTAGTAGGAAGTAAATTATCAAAAGATGAATTATATATGAAAATTGAGGATCAAATTTTCAATATGATAAATGAGATAAATGATTATAATCCCTCTGGCATAAAATGCCCTACATTAATTATTGGAGGAAGATTAGATAATTTTGCTCCTGAACAAATGTCGGAGGAACTCCACAAAATGATACCTCATTCTACATTAGAAATCATAGATATGGGGGGCCATTTTGTACCGGCTCAACGTTCCGAAGTTGTTAATGAATTAATATACAATTTTATTAAAAATCATAAGTGAATATTCCATAATTATTTGTTTATATCTTGTTTTTATTATGGATGAGCATGATAATAATACTCTTATTTCTTTTTTCAAAGAAGAAGTAAGGAAATTTGTTGAAAAGCGTGATTGGTTAAAGTACCATACACCAAAGAATCTAGTTCAAGCAATAAATTGTGAAGCCGGTGAGCTTTCTCAATTATTACTATTTAGAGATTTTCATAAAAACGATGTTATTAATAATCAAAAACTATTAAATGATATTTCAGATGAGATTGCTGATGTATTCATTTATTTAATTAGTCTAATTAATATCCTAGACCTAGATTTGACAAAAATATTTAAGAACAAAATGAGGAAGAATGATGAAAAATATTCTGTCAAGGAATTTAATAATGGTAATTATTACAAAAAATAAAATCATGAAAATCATTCCTAGTCATTATTTTTTTATTAATAAATAGAATTTTAATGAATTTGATAACTACTATAATACATGAATGCTAGCTATATTGAAGAAATCATCAAGAAGCAATTAGATTTCACATTAAAAGAAACTAATTTTTTACCCTTAGGAGAATTATATAGAGGTAAAGTTCGTGATAATTACACTAAAAATAATATCAGAATCATCATTGCAACCGACAGAATTTCAAGTTTCGATCGTATCATTACTACAATTCCATTCAAGGGACAAATTCTTAACCAAGTATCCACTTTCTGGTTTGAAAAAACTAAAAATATAGTAAAAAATCATTTAATTGATGCTCCAGACCCAAATGTATCTGTGGTTCATCAGTGTCAGACAATTCCAATAGAAATGGTTGTGCGAGCATATATTACAGGAACTATGTGGCGAAATTATCAAAAAGGAATAGCAACTTCTGGAATTCTACCTCCAAAGGGATTCAAAAAGAATCAAAAATTTGATGAAATAATCGTGACTCCTTCTACAAAAGCTGAGATGGGACATGATATTTATATAGTAAAAAAACAAATTCTTGAAGAAAAAATGGTCAACAAAGACATTTATGAGCAAATGGAAGAAGCAGCAATAAAGCTCTTTGAATATGGACAAGAATATTGTAAAAAGAATGGGCTGATCTTAGTAGATACAAAATATGAGTTTGGGTTGAAAGAGGGGGAACTAATTGTTATTGATGAAATTCATACCCAAGATTCATCACGCTTTTGGATTCTTAATTCATATGAAGAGAAATTCGAAAAAGATGAAGAACCAGAAATTTTAGATAAGGAAATATTTAGAGGATGGCTAATGGAAACATACCCTGAGATTTTCCCAGATATAAAGCCAGATGAAGATATTCCTCCTATATCGAACGACATTAAAATCAAATTGTCAAAGAGATATATGAAAAGTTATGAAAAAATTACTGGATTAGTATTTAAACCTGAAATTGGTGATGTAAATACAAGGATCTATGAAAATTTAAAGCAAGCTAATTATCTATAGAATTAAGAAAAACTTAAATAAAAAATTATTTTTTAGAGAATAATGTTTAATATAATATTATTAATTCTTGATATAACGTTATTCATTCTCAGCTTTGTTTTCATATTTTTTGATCTTGAAAGTTATAAAGAAAATAAAGTAAATGGTAAGAAGTTTCCAAAAAGAAGTAATTATGGATTTCTCTGTGCGCTCTTAGCCTTAATTTTAGCTGTTATAATTAGTTTAGGATATTAAATATAACCTATTAAAATATTTAATTCTGCTTTATTGCTAATACTTTTCTCTAAAAATTTTTTTCCAATCTAATTGTAAATTAATTTAATCGACAAAAATATTATAATAAATTAACTAGATATAAATTCTAGCCATTTTTGTCGAGGGTCATTATTTTTAAGTTAATAAGAATTAATAAAAATATAAATCACTTCTTTTTTATAAATGGCTCACCAAGAATTTGAAGTAGAAATAACTTTAATGAATAAGCCAGCGGCAAGAGATCCTGTAGGGGAAACAATTCAAAAGGATTTATTGGCTAAAAAAGGTTATGATATGGTCACAAACGTGAGAAGTGGTCAGTTTTTACGAATTAATATTCAAGCACTTAGTCAAGAAGAAGCTAAAGAGACTGTTACTAAAATGTGCAATGATCTTAGAATATTTAATCCTGTTACTCAAAATCTATATATTCTTAAAGTCAAAAAAACTAAATGAAAAGATTAAATATGTCAATTAGAATAGCCGTTATAATGTTTCCTGGCGCTAATTGCGATCTTGATACCATTCATGTTTTAAATAATGTTATGAATATTCAAACAGATTTAGTTTGGCATAATTATTTTAAAGAATCGGAATATGATGGGGTCATTCTGCCAGGAGGGTTTGCTTTTGGGGATTATTTAAGAGCAGGAATAATAGCGGCACATAGTCCAGCATTAGATCAAGCAAGAATGATGTTAAAAGATAATAAACCTGTTATAGGAATTTGTAATGGATTTCAGGTGTTAACCGAAGCTAATTTACTTCCAGGAGCTTTATTACAAAATAACTCACTCAAATTTATCTGTAAGTGGGTTAATCTAAGGGTTGAAAATAACAAAACCGCATGTACAAATATGATGAAACGAGGAGAAGTGATTGATATTCCAATTGCTCACGGAGAGGGTCGTTATTTTGCAGATAATTTGAAAGAATTAGAAGAGAATAATCAGATAGTCTTTAAATATTCAACAGAAAATGGAGAATTAACTGAAAATGCTAATCCCAATGGTTCTTTAGAAAATATTGCAGGTGTATGTAATTTAGAACAGAACTGCATTGGTTTAATGCCTCACCCAGAACGAGCATCAGAAGCGATTTTAAGTCCCAAAGGCACAATACATGGCCAATTATTTTTTAAATCTATAATAGAATTTATAAAGCGGAGGTTATCTTAACGAAATTAAAAATGTTTGAAGATGCTGAAGCAAATTATGATTATGTTTTAGCAGGTCCAGGTCAAGATGCAGGAGTTATTGATATAGGTGATGGGTATTGTCTTGCTTTTAGGATCGAATCCCATAATCATCCTTCTGCTATTGAGCCTTATCACGGTGCTGCTACGGGAATCGGAGGTATTATAAGAGATATTTTATGTATGGGTGTCAGACCCATTGCATTATTAGATCCATTGAGATTTGGGCGTTTAAAAGATAATCCTCATTCAAAGTGGTTATTTAAATACGTAGTGAAAGGTATTGCCGATTATGGTAATTGTACTGGTATTCCTACGATTGGTGGCGAAGTCGAATTTGATGACAGTTTTAAAAGCAATTGTCTTGTAAATGTAGCTTGCATAGGATTGGGTACAATTGAGGATTTCAAACATGCGCCAAGTAGAGCATATAACCCCGGTGATTACGTAATTTTAATGGGAGGATCTACAGGACGGGATGGAATTCATGGGGTCACATTTGCTTCTCGCACATTAACAGAGATGTCAGAAGCAGATCGCCCTGCTGTCCAGATTGGTGATCCATTTACTAAAAAAATGATTATTGAAGCAACTTTAGAAGCTGTAAAGACAGGATATGTCAGAGGCCTTAAGGATCTTGGAGGAGGGGGATTAACATGTGCAACAAGTGAATTAACTGGAGATGGGAATACAGGAGGAAATATAGAGTTAAGAAAAGTATTTACAAGAGAACCAGGAATGAATTCATATGAAATTATGCTCTCTGAATCACAAGAACGAATGGCATTTATAGTAAAGCCAGAAGGATTAGAATCAGTTCTTGACGTTTTTAGAAAATATGAGATGGGTTTTGCTGTTATTGGGAGAACCAATGATTCTAAAGTTCTAAAAGTATTTGATGGTAATAGTCTAGTCGTAAATATACCCGCAAAAGCCCTTTCTGAATCACCAACATTTAACCGTCAAGAAAAGCGACCATCTTATTTAGACGAATTAATATCTCAAAAAACACCGGTACCAACAATAGGATTAGATGAATGTGTCTATAGGCTTATAGCATCAGAAAATATATGCAGTAAAGAATGGGTTTATAGACAATATGATCATGAAGTAGGCGTTAGATCGGTCGTGAAATGTGGTGAAGGAGATTCTGGTGTCTTAAGAATTATAGGGACAGATAAATTTATTGCCGCAAGTGTTGGTGTTAATTCAAAACATTGCTTTTTGGATCCATATGAAGGTGTTAAAGGAGCATTAGTTGAAGAATGTGGAAATGTGATAGCAAATGGAGCTAAACCAATGGCAATGGTAAATTGTTGTAATTTTGGAAATCCTGAGATTCCTGAATCTTTTTGGTATTTTTCTAAATCGGTTGATGGGATGAATGATTTTTGCAGAAATTTAAGAATTCCAATTGTAGGGGGAAATGTTTCATTCTATAATGAAGATGAAGTGAAAAAAATCGCGATTAAAGCAACTCCTATGATAATGATTGTTGGTCTAATTAAAGGAGAAGAAAATATTATTACACTTCCATTCAAGAATGCGGGGGATGATATTTTGTTAATAGGTGAGACTCAAGCAGAGTTAGGGGGATCGGAATATCATTCTGTTATTCATACATTAGAAGGGGGAAAACCTCCATCTGTAGATGAGCAAAAAATCAAAGCTAGATGGGATTTTCTTTTTGAGTTGTATAAGAGAAATATAGTAAAAGCAAATCATGATATTAATAAAGGTGGAATCTTAGTAACTATTGCTGAAATGTGTTTTAAGAAGAATTTAGGTGCGGATCTTGATTTTACAAGTTGTTATGATTCAAATCTAAGAGATGACGAATTTTTATTCAGTGAATCTGTAGGGAGATTTATAATTGAGACAAATCATAAAGAATATAAAACCATTGGAGAGATTGCTAGAATACTTAATGTGAATATTAAGAAGATTGGAGTTATAAGTTCTAATCCAGAAATTAAAATTAAGGGACTAAAATCAAAGGTTTTTTCGCTTAAAATAGATAAAATGAAAAGGTTATATGATTCTGTTATATCTGCTTTAATGGAAATATAAGAAACATTTAAAAATGTTCAAATCTGAAAATATCTAGAGATAGTATTATTCAAGATTTGTTTAGATTAAGTGATTTTTTTGTCCGTTCTTCTATAACATTTTTAATTTAAAAACATAAATTTGAAATATTTTTATGATTTAAAAATAAAATAGTACTATAAGATTATTAAGAGATTCCGATTATGGTTCGCGCTCGTGCATGCATAAAATGTAGAGAATTTATTATGATTCATCCAGGTAATCCAGTCAATCAGCAAGAGATAAAGAAATTCGAGAAAGCACATTTAAGTCATACTGTAGTGACAGTTGATTTTAGTGAAATAAAGGGAGTTTATACTTCTTTTAAAAACCATGGATCAGAAGAACCATCTCAAGAAATTAGTTAATCTCACCCAAAAAATAAAATTATTTTTTTAAACCTAGCCTTAAAATTCTATAAATTGAAGTTTCTTAAATTCAATTAACTGCAATCATAAAGATATAAATATTTAAAACTCTTACTTAATCTAGAGAGAGTTCAAATACTTTAATTGTAAATTCAAATACATTTTATAGACAATATTCAGTATAAAAGAGAATAATATGAAAATTGGAACTCAAACAAAAAAGTTACACCGAAGGATTAAGAACGAAAAAAAATATAAAGAAGGTTCATATAATAATTTAGAAGTTGAAGATGTTCCAATTGAAATGAATTCTAAAGATAGTAATAAAATGGATCTACTTGAACATTTGGATTTTTTAAAAAAAATCCAAAAAATGATAGAAGACGGTGCCAGCGGTTTTGATTTAGCATATGAAGTTGAAAAAAATCATGAAATTAAAAATCTATTGTATGATGGAATCCTATTTTATAATGTTTTTTTAGAAATTGGGCAGAATAAATTTATTAATATGCCTGACAAAAGGAAGATAGATTATAAATCATTTAGAACAATTGAGGATACAGAAAAATACATATTCATGGAGTGGTTAAAAGATACTATTAATACGTTAGAAAAAGATATTAGACCTAAAGAAGATTATACAAAGTATTTAGAAAAACTTAAAGAAAAAGAACTAAAAGAATCAAGAGAAAAACTACGTGAAAGTTTAAAATTTTGCAAAAATTGCGGTGAAAGGATTCGGAGTAAGGATCAAGAGTTTTGTGAAAAATGTGGCATAAATCTTATGGAGAGTATTTTGGAATAATATAATATTCTTTTAAGATGATAAAAATAAATTAAAAAGAAAAAAAGAAAATTAGATTTAAAATTTAACTTTATTTAACTTTCTACTTTTGTACCACACCATTTACAGAAATTTTCTTTTCCTGATAATTTACTTCCACAAAGAGAGCAAGTTTTTGAATGAGGGGGGGTAGTGATTGATGAGGCTGCAATACTTCTACCTTCTAGTTTACCTCCACAATTAGGACAAAATTGAGAATCAGGTTTGAGAGTTGCATTACATCGAGTACATTTAACCTTTTCCTCCTTTTCTTCTGGTTCTCCACTTGGTTTCTTATAAGGGGAAGGTGTAGTAGGGGCTTTCAATTTTAGTTTTTTCTGGCTTCTTCTTGCTAAAACCGCAATTATAACTATAACAACAACAATTACTAAAATAGTTATTAGTATTGGTTGAACCTCAATCCATCTATCAGTCGAAGAAACTCCTGTGCTATAGGATACATCAAATGTTATAATGGTCGATTCTTCAGGGGAATTCATTGGATCAAAGTAGATAAAGAAATACCATTCTCCTCCGTTTGGAACTGTAAAAGTATCTTGATTAACATCATAAACTGCTTCTTCATAATAATCTGTCACACTAAAATCTACGACTTGAGCTGCCGAATAATCGATTGTAAAATTAACTGTAGCTGTAGAAGATCCATCGTTATACCATACCATATAATAGTCCTGTGCTGTAAAAATAGGATAATATCCCTCGCTTTCGCTTAAAGCTGCCTCATATACTGAAAAAGTGGGACTACCTCCTTGAAACCAGTCATAAAGATCATTCCCATCAGAAATAAAGAAATCAATAGCAGGATTTGCATTGTATGCGTAATGAATTAATGACTCTGGCCTAAGATATAACTGAAAGTATTCATATTGACCTCTGGCAAGACTAATTGTATCTATCTCAGAGTCAGAAATTGTTGTTGTTGGTATTCTCTCAAAAGGTCGATCATATATGGCAAAAGTAATTCGACTCAGTGAAGATTGTACTGAAAAAGTAATTTCATTTCCTCGTTCAATATTTTCATGTTCATACCAAAATTCATTAAAATACAGTGTTTCTGTTGAACGATAATTAACAATACCATTTGTATTGGCATCACTAAATGGAAACAATAAAGCAACACCCATAATTGGAAGAACAATTAGAGGAATTAATATCAAAAAGAATATTCCACTTAATACATATACAGGGCTATAATACCAAGGTCGATAGTAATATCCTGACCACCAGGGTGAATACCACCATCTCCAATACCATGGTCTATGATACCAATACCAAGGTCGATAGTATCTTCGATGAGGTCTATATACATTATGTGAATAAGGTCCTCTTGGACTTCTAGATACAGTCCTAGCAGCACCCGTTCTTCCAAAAGGTCTTCCACCCCCTCCTCTATATCCTCCACCACCTCGAAATCCTCCGCCCCCCCGAAATCCACCAGCACCACCACCTCGGAATCCACCACCTCGGAATCCTCCACCACCACCTCGGAATCCTCCACCACCTCCACGGGGCATTTTTACTATTTCACCTCACTTTTTTTAACCTGGGGCTCCTCTTTCTCACGGAATATATAGTCTCGATTAATTGCTAATAGTATTAAAATCATTGAAATAATTGACAATGTTAACCCTAGAGCATCAATGGCTACATCTGGAGGAGGGCTAGCGATTGTAAAGGCAATTGCAAATAATATCCATTCAAAAGCCATGAAAAAGATTGTTAATCCTGGAATCAAAAATTTTACAATTGGACCAGTTTGTAAATTCCTTGTTCCGGAAAAACTATCATAAATAATTGAAAAGAGACCCAATAAACCAAAAATCACTAATAGAACACCCCAGATTATAATTGTCAACCAAATTGCTCCATTTCTTTCAAATAAATCCATAAATGCGACAAAAAAATCGACACCACGAGCTTCAAACATGTTAAAAATAACTTTACCGCCTCTAATATCACCCATACCTAATAGACTCAAAAGATCTGCTTGGTTTGCAGTATAAAATCCAAAAATACCTACTAAAGGTAAAATAATTCCTAAAACAAAAGCTAAGATAACACATGAGCTAGCAAACCAAAATTCAGCAACTCTCGTATTTTTCACTGGAATAAGCCCGATCTCATCAACAATTTTATCTGGAATATAACTCCAACAATCTTGAATTGTAGCTACACCAATAAGTTTATTATTTTCTACTACAGGAATAACATTAACGTGTAAATCACGCATCCTTGTAAATGCTTCCTCTACCGGAGTATTTAAAGAGACAGGTGTAATTTTATACATTGTCGTGATAACTTTTTCTGTTTTACAGTCAATTCCTTCTGCTACGACATTTTGAACAATATCGAAATCTGCAATAACTCCTAGAACTTTTTGATTTTGACCTTCAACAACAACCAAATCTGGAACCCCTAATTCTTTCATTTTTTTAGCAGCATCGTGTATAGATGCATTTGAATCGATTATCCCATATTCATCGTCAATAACTAAATCTCTTATATGAAATTCTTTTTTTGATAACGCCATGGGTTATACATCCCATTTTTTATTTTAAATTATATTTTTATGAATAACACGCACAACAGAATATATAAATGTTTTTATTGAATGTAAATCGGAGAGAATAATTAGAATAATAAAGTTTGGACTCTATATTCTTTATATTCTCTATTAGGTAACAATTAATTACGATTAAATTTTATAGTTATATTAAACCTATAAGAGAACTAAATGAATCAAGGATTTTGTAAGGCTTTATTTCGGATTTATTTAGATCATAAAGTTGACCTTTCCCGGTTTTTACTAAAATTCCTTTCATTCCAGCATTGATAGCTCCTTGAATATCAGAATCTAAGTCATCACCAATAACTAAAACCTCATCTTTCTCAAGATTGATTCTTTCTAATGCTTGTAAAAAGTATTCCTTTGAAGGTTTTCCAAATATTCTAGGTTTAACATCTGCAGCATTAGCAATCATTTGAACAAATGAACCCGTATCTATAACAGGCTCACCTTCTTTATCCAAAAAAAATTTATTTCCTTGGCTTCCTAATAGTTGTGATCCTTTTAGTACATATTTGAAAGCTAAATTTAACCGATGAACATCCCAATCATCATGAAAATCTGCAATAATTACAAAATCAGGAATTTCAGATTCATTAACTTTTGTAATATCTTGAAATTCATTTGCTACCTCTTTTGTTGTTACAAAAAAAACTTTCTTATTAGGATTCTTAAATAAAAACTGCTTTAGAGCTATTATCGGAGTAAAAATTTCATCCTCTTTAATAGGAAAACCAAAACTTTGTAATATTCTAAGCACTCTCTTGGGAGGTTTACTATCTGTGTTTGTAAAGAACAAGAATTTGATTCCTTGATTTTTTAACTTAAATATTGTGTCTATAGTTCCTGGAATTGGTTTTCCCTTAAAATAGAGAGTTCCATCAATATCGGACAAAATTCCTTTAATCTTTTTAATTTCTTCCATAAAATTATTTTTATATTTGTAGTTTAAATAGGAGATTGGAATTCAAATCCTTGGTTTAACATAAATTCTACAAGTTCTTTATTCTTTGTAAGTAAAGAATAAGGTTCTTTTCCTAACTGTTTTTTCAAAGAAGGAAGTAGAAGTTTGTAATCATTACCTGTTTCTTTAATTTTAGTTTGGAGCTGATAAAGTCCTGAGAATAGCATTTGTTGGTTAATTACTCTACCTTTATACTTTTTTTTTGCTAATGGGCTTGCTAAAAATAAATAAATAGGGGATATCCATTCAGGAGGATCTGTGTTCCCAGAGATTTGTCGATATGATTTAAGATACTCCATCATTTTAGTTTGTATTGCACCAGGAACTATAACATTTACATGAATGTTATCTTGTGCCACTTCTGTTTGAAGAGTCTTGCCTAAAGCAGTCACAGCAGCTTTCGAAGTTGAGTAGGCAACCTTATTACTAACAAAATACACATTCCCTTGAACTGAAGATGTAATTAATATTCTCCCATTTTGTTGTTCAATCATCGATGGTATGACATATCTGATTAGTGTATAAGTTCCAATTACGTTTAAATTAAATAAATTGACAGCATCTTCAATGGGAAAATCCACAATTGAGGAAATATGTGTCATTCCAGCATTAGCTATTAAAATATCACATGTTTTAAATTCTTCAAAATATTGTTTTACACAATTAATAACATCTTCAACCTTTGAATGATCTGCTGGAATTGAAAAACCATTGACCCCATAAGTTTCGATTTCTTCTACTGTTTTATCTAACTCTTCTCTAGTTCGTGCAGTAATCG
>SMTZ1_10001957_pt1 | contig 20781 bp, 17 predicted proteins | sample DeeMarSWOR136_30_FD_25667 | JGI IMG/M metagenome (IMG submission 25667) | reverse complement strand
GGGCGAATGTGCGTCGGAGGTGGTGATATCGGACAAGCCGGTGACCTTTCCCCACACAATCGAATTGGACTTGATGATTTCTATGTACCAGGCCGCATACGACAAGTATGTCGGCAGGGTCAAACCCGGCACAGGGATGGTCATCTATGATGAGCAATTCGTTTCCCCGAAAAAAAACACCTCTCTGAAGCACGTGGGCATACCCGCCACACAGATGGCAGAGAAAGAACTGAACTCCAGCATGGTCGCCAACATAGTCGCTCTGGCGGCAGCCATAGAGATAAGCAGGGTGGTTACCAGGGACGCCTTCAGCTCCGCCATGAAGCAACACGTGCCGGAAAGATTCGGGGAGTTGAACCTGAAAGCCGCTGACCTGGGGTTTCTTCTAGGACAGTCACGAGCGCGATAAGACAGCGTACTTGAGCCACGATGGAGAAACTGCCTCTTTTCGACTCCCAGCAGGAAGCGGAGCCGAGTCAGGGTATTCCGCTGGCGTCAAGAATGCGCCCGCAGACCTTCCACGACTTCGTGGGTCAGGAGCACCTGGTTGGCCATGGTCGAGTTTTTCGCGCATGCATCGAGTCCGACCAGCTTCCCTCCATGATACTCTGGGGCCCGCCGGGCAGCGGCAAGACGACCCTGGCTTCCATTATCGCCACCATCACCGGATCACACTTCAGCCCTCTCAGCGCGGTTAACGCCGGGGTGGCCGACCTCCGGCATATCATCGCTGAGGCGAAGAAGAGACTGCGACTATCAGGCCAGAGGACCGTCCTCTTCATAGACGAGATTCACCGCTTCAACAAAGCACAGCAGGATACGGTGTTGCCCTTTGTGGAAAACGGCACGGTCACCCTTATTGGCGCGACTACAGAGAACCCGTCCTTCGAAGTCATCGCGCCGCTGCTCTCCCGCTGCCGCACTTTCCGGTTGAATCCACTCAGCGACGACGAAGTCAGGCTCGTCGCGGAGCGAGCCGTCAAGGATGAGACAATGGGTCTGGCCCGTCTCAACGTCAACGTGAGCGAAGACGCGCTAGGGCACCTAGTCACCATGTCCAATGGGGACGCCCGCGTGGCGCTAAATGCCCTGGAGATGGCTACCTTCGCCACGTTGCCTGACAGCCAGGGGAAGCGCTCGATAGGGCTGAATGCGGTCGAGGAGGCGCTGCAGCACCGCGCTCTGCTCTACGACAAGAGCGGGGACCAGCACTATGACCTTATTTCAGCACTGCACAAGTCTCTACGAGGGTCTGATCCCGATGCTGCCCTCTACTGGCTGGGCCGTATGCTCGAAGCTGGTGAAGACCCCCTCTACATCGCCCGCCGTCTGGTGCGCTTCGCGTCAGAAGACATAGGTGTGGCCGACCCCCAGGCCCTGGTGATAGCGGTGGCCGCCCAGCAGGCGGTGCACTTCGTTGGCTTGCCTGAAGGCAATCTGGCGCTGGCCGAATCGGCGGTCTATCTGGCCTCGGCCCCCAAGAGCAACTCCCTCTACGAGGCCTATTCTCGAGTTCAGGAGGATATCCAGCACGGCCGAAATGAGCCCGTGCCACTCCACCTGCGCAACCCCGTTACCAGCCTCATGCGCCAGATGGAGTACGGCAAGGGCTACAAATATGCTCATGACCACCCCGGGCACTTCGTCAAGCAGCAGAACCTGCCTTCCTCCCTTCAGGGCAAGCGCTACTACTTCCCCAGCGACCAGGGTTACGAGAAGGAGGTCGCCGCCAGGCTCGAGAGGTGGTGGGGCCCTGCGCAGCAGGAACCGTAATTGGGTATGGGACCGGCTCGCGTAGATCACGGCTTGCGTCTCAACTGCAGCCCTCACCTATCATCCTAACGCTAACGGGGGAGGTCATTCCCTCCCAGGCAACAGACCCACTATAGCTTCTCCGCGCAGGTGAAATCACCAACGCTGAAGCCCACAAGGAAGAGTTGCAGAGGTGTTGACATGGAAATGCCGAGCGTTTACCATGTACTTATCATATTCCCCTTCAAGACTACATATCGCGGGCCGAGCGGATTGTTGGGATGCTACCCAGAGGAGGTGCTCAGAAGCAAGGACAGGACGAGAAAGCGGACGATTGGATTTCAATCTCGGAGAAGGAGGAAGTAGTAAATGAAGAAGGTAGTTATCTTGCTGGTTTCGGTACTAGTCGTCATCAGCATGGTTCTGATGGGCTGTGCTCCGGAAGCGGCGCCTCCCCCAGAGGAAGAGGAAGAGGAGGCTGCCCCAGAAGAAGAGGAAGAAGAGGAAGCTCCTCCGGCAGCACCAGAGGAGGAGGTCTTTGAAATCACGTGGCAGGACACCGACCCACCAGCACAATCCCAGTGGTACGCCCTGCAGAATCTTGCCGACAGAGTGAGGGCAGCATCGGGGGGCAGACTCGACATCACAGTCTTGCCTGAAGGTCAGGTGGTGCCACGAAACGAATGTACCCCCGCAGTTAAGGATGGTGTGGTGCAGATAGCAACCATCCCCACTTCCATCGACACTGGCCGCCTAGGGCCCGTCACCTATTTGATGGTTTGCTCAGGCCTGCCAGCCGGTCCCAGCACTATAGAATGTATAGCATGGCTATACCAGGGAGGCGGCCTGGAGCTGATCAACGATCTGTATGCGGACTGGGCTTACGTCATTGGCGCGTCGGCGGGTGCAGCAGAGCTCTTCTGTCATTCCAACGAGCCTCTGGAGACAGCGGCGGACTTCAAGGGCCTCAAGTTCCGCACCTTTGGCATGTGGGCCGAGGTCCTGGGAGGCTACGGGGCTGTTGTCACAATGCTGCCCGGAGCTGAGCTCTACTCAGGCGTGGAGAGAGGCGTCATAGATGCCTTCGAGTACGGCCCTCCCAGCACTAACTGGGCCCAGGGCTTCCACGAGGTATGCGAGTATGTAGGCCTACCCGGCATCCAGTCACCGGGATATTGCAAGCCAGTCCTGGTAAACATGGAGTTCTTTGACAGTCTGCCCAATGATCTGCAAGAACTCCTGAGGCACGAGTGCATGAACCTATCACTGGACAGCTTCTGTATCGTAAGCTACGAAGACTCCCTGGCCATGCAGAAGTATGCCGACTACGGCACCAAGTTCTTCACCGTTGAAGAGGACTTCCAGGCAGACATTGCCACGACGACCAAGGCGCTCTGTGAGAAATACGCTGCCGAAGACGCAGCATTCGCCGAGGTATGGGACAGCCAAAACGAGTTCTTTAGCGTGTGGAGATCGCTCACTGGCATATTCCCCGCCTACACCTTGTACGACTAGAGCTTTGGGCTAGGTCGGTTATGATTCCCCACGGCCTGCGGCGTTTGGCCGCAGGCCGTGGGGAAGTTTTGGCAAATCATCTTGAGGGGACATGAGAACCATACAGAAGATATACAACTGCGTGTCCTGGGTGAGCGAACGGTCAGGCAGGATAGTAAGCTACCTGTTGATAGTGCTGGTGCTCAACATCGTCTTCGATGTGTTCGGCAGGTACCTCTTCAATGCCCCCACCGTATGGTCATATGAACTGAGTTCTATGACCGGGACTGCGATCATAGCCATAGGCATGAGCTACGTCTACTACCATAACGCCAACGTCAAGATCGACATCATATATTCCCGGCTGCCGGCGAAGCCAAGACTCATAGTGGATATATGCTTCGCGGTTCTCTGCCTCTTGCCCCTGATCCTCGTGCTTACCAGGGTATGGGTCCAAGACACCTGGCAGTCCTACGTTCTCCACGAGGTATCGAGCGAAACCATATGGTACCCCGTGCTATGGCCCATCAAGCTGGTGGTGACTATCGGCTTCGGTCTCCTATTCCTACAGGGAGTAGCCACTTTCCTGAAGGACGTGCTGTCTCTGGCCAGGGGAGGTAAGGAGCCGTGGTAGAGCTAAGCCCCGAGCTGGTAGTCGTGGTGATGTTCGGGGCCGTAGCCTTCGGCATCTTTCTCGGTTGGCCATTGCCCTTCGTCGTTGCCGGAGTAGCCATGTTTCTCGGCCTGGCGGTCATCGGTCCGGGAGTCTTCACACTGCTGCGCCTCCGCCTGTGGGACATGATGGCCAACTACATCTTGTTGGCAATACCTCTCTTCATCTTCATGGGATCGATGGTGGAGAAGTCCGGATGCGCCGAAAAGCTCTATTCCGGCCTCTATCTGTCGTTCGGAAGGTTCAGAGGAGGCCTGGCCATAAGCACCGTACTGATGGGCACGGTCCTGGCGGCCTGCGTGGGAATAATCGCCGCCTCGGTAATCACTCTGGGACTTATAGGCATACCCAGCATGCTGAAACGGGGATACAACAAGGAGCTGATCTGCGGCTCCGTCTGTGCCGGCGGCAGTCTCGGCATTCTCATCCCACCCAGCATAATGCTGGTCATCTATGGGCCCATGGCTGCCATCTCAGTCGGCAAGCTGTTCATGGGAGCTTTTGGCCCGGGACTGGTTCTCTCTGGATTGTATATTAGCTACATTGCCATCCGCTCCTGGCTGCAGCCGAACGTGGCACCCCCTATATCCAAGGAAGAAAGCGCGGTGCCCCTCCGCACCAAGCTATTTGCCCTCGCAACAGGAATGCTGCCTCCCCTGTTCCTCGTACTGAGTGTTCTGGGGGTAATCTTCTTCGGCGTCGCGGCGCCAACGGAGGCAGCCGCCTGCGGTGCATTCGCGGCAACGCTACTCGCCCTGGCCCACCGCCGCCTCAACTGGCCAATGCTGAAAGCGGTTATGCTGGAAACGATGCGCATCGCCACCATGGCCATGCTCATCGGGTGGAGCGCCTCCATGTTCACCGGCGTCTTCATCAGGCTCGGGGGTGGTGAAGTAGTCGCTGACCTGGTCATGGCCGCGCCCTTCGGCAAGTGGGGAGCCTTCGGCCTGATCATGCTCATCGTCTTCATCCTGGGATTCCTGGTCGACTGGATCGCCATCGTCTTCATCCTCGTTCCTCTGGTCGCCCCGATTGTCCCTACCCTGGGCTTTGAGCCCCTCTGGTTTGCCATTATGGTCTGCGTTAATCTTCAGATGGCCTTGATGACTCCACCTATGGCCCCGGCCATTTTCTTCCTCAAGGGCATAACAAGGCCAGAATGGGGAATAGCCACCGGACAGATAATTCGGGGAGTAGCCCCATTCGTGGTATTCATAATGATCGGACTCGCCCTATGCATCGCCTTCCCTGATATCATAATGTGGCTGCCCCACCAGATGATCAAGTTCTGAGACTCATAAGGAGACTACCAATGAGACTGGACAACAAAGTGGCGCTGATAACCGGTTCCGGCAGGGGCATCGGTCAGACCATGGCCCTGCTCTTCGCCAATGAGGGTGCCGACATAGCCGTGAATGACGTGGACCTGCCGTCCGCCGAAAAGACTGCCGAGGAGGTTAGACGCATCCGCCGGCGCGCCGTCGCCATCAGAGCCGATGTGGGCAGTCCCGAGGACGTTGACATGATGGTGGACAAGACACTCAGCGAACTGGGTGGGCTGCACATATTGGTCAACAATGCCGGGATAGTGGACGAGGCGGTCCCCACAATCGACTCTTCGGTAGAGCACTGGGATGAAGTGATGAGAGTTATTCTGCGCGGCACTTACCTGTGCTGCCGCCGGGCAGCCAGATGGATGATAGACAACAAGGGCGGAAAGATCGTCAACATCAGTTCGGTGGCCGCCATGACAGGCCTGGCCCCACGCCCTTCGTATGTACCTGCCAAAGGGGCCGTTATCCACCTGACACAAACCCTGGCTGTGGAGTGGGCCCCATACAACATCAACGTGAACTGCGTCGTGCCCGGCTTCTGCCTGACGCCGCTGGTAGAGGAGGCCTTCAGGAAAGCCGGCGCTGACCTGGCGGCAATCGGAAAGCAGATCCCGTTCGGCCGTTTGGCCAGACCCGAAGACATCGCCAACGCTGCCTTGTTCCTGGTCTCAGATGAAGCCAAGTACATCACCGGGGTGACTCTGCCAGTAGACGGAGGCTGGCTGGCTTGCCGCGTTCTCCCCAAAGGCTGAACAAAGGAGGCAATCTATATGGCCAACTGCATGATCACCGGTGGGTTTGGGTTCGTGGGACGCCACCTGACCAGAATGCTGCTGGAAAGGGGCGACAAGGTCACCATCTTTGATATGGTCCCCACCTCGAGGTTCCTTGATGACGTGATGGACAGGCTAACCGTCAAGGTGGGGGACTTGAGCAACTGGGTTCACCTGACGGAAGCGGTAAAGGAGAACAAAATCGACACTATCTACCACATAGGTGCGGCAATTCCACCCCTCACCGAGCACGACCCGTCGCTTGCCTTCTCCAGCAATATCGTGGGCACCTTCAACGTTCTGGAGACCGCAAGACTCCTGGAAGTACACAGCGTCGTCCTCGCCAGCACTCAGTCCTCCTACGAGGAAGGCGATGCCTTCATTCCTGACAACTACTCCCAGAGGCCGAACACCTTCTACGGCATGACCAAGGTCTGTGATGAGCGCCTTGGCGAAGCATACTGGCGCAGCTTCGGTGTGAATTTCCGCGGCGTGCGCTATTGCATCGTCAATGGCCCCGGGCGCGGCGGCGTCAATCCCGGACAGTTCGTCGTCTGGACGCTCCAGATGGCGGCGCTGGGCAGGCCTTTCAAGGTATTCGTTGAGCCCCAAACCGAGGTGGCCACCATATACGTCAAAGATGCTGCCAAGGCGCTCATCTACCTCAATGACGCCGACGAGTCCAGGCTTTCCAAACGCGTGTACAGTCTATTCGGCTATGCGGTCACTGCCCAGCAACTTGTCGATGTGGCCAGGAAGTATCTCCCCGGTGCCGACCTTTCCTTCAGAGTCAACGAGGGGATGATGCAGAAGGTGCGCGACCTCAACCTGCCGCGCCGCATGGACGCCTCCCCTGCCGAAAACGACTGGGGCTTCAAGCCACAGTTCGACCTGGACAGGACCATGCAGGACTATATCAAGCAGTGCACCGAGAACAGAGAGCTTCTGGACTACCCCATTCCCGAGTTCTAGCGGACCACACCAGCCCGGGCACCTGGAGTGGAGTCACGCTACGGTGACAGTCGGCTCCCCGGTGTTCTATGCCTCGACCGGAAACCCGGTGGCTGGATGTAGCTTCACTCCCTTGGGGGCTTCCATGAACTCCAGGGTGATGCCATCCGGCCCCTTCAGGTAGGAGATGCCCCAGCCCTTGAGAGCACCAGCCCCTGCCCACAATGGCGCATGGTGGAACTTCACTCCCTTGGCGCTAAGATCATCGTACATCTTCTGAATATCGTCCACTTCAAGAGCCAGGTGTGCCACCCCTGTGTTGCACGTCTTCAGGTCAATCTTGGCACCCTTCGGAGCGACATACTCAATGAACTCGATGTTGCCGTTGTCCGGGGTGGCCACGTTGGAGATAAGCAGCGACGCACCCGGAATCTGCAGTATCTGCTCGATGCGCTCGCCTTTGACTTCCCTGACGGGCGTTGCCTCCAGTCCCAGAAGGTCGCAGAAGAAGTGGAGCGTCTCCTGAAGATTGCTCACAGTGAAACTGAAATGCTGGACTCCCTTTATCATTCCTTACCTCCTTAGATACAGTATTGCCCTATCTGGCTAGCCATCCGCCATCGATGTTCACCACGGCACCGTTGACGTAGTCGGATGCCGGCGAGGCCAGGAAGACGACAAGCCCTTTCAGATCGTCGCCTCTCCCCCATCGGCCAGCGGGGATCCGGCCCAGAATCGCTTCGCTGCGCACCGGGTCGTTCCTCAGTGCCTCTGTCAAATCGGTCTCGATATAGCCGGGAGCAATGGCGTTCACATTGACTCCGTACTTCGCCCACTCGTTCGCCAGCGCCTTGGTGAGCTGGGCTATTCCTCCCTTGCTTGCAGCATAGCTGGGAATCAGAATCCCACCCTGGAAGGCCAACACCGACGCGGTGAAGATTATCTTGCCCGAACCCCGCTCGATCATGTCCTTCCCGATCTCGCGGCTCAAGACAAAGTGAGAGTTGAGGTTGACTTCGATCGTCTTGTCCCAGTCCTCGTCTGAGTATTCCGCCGCCGGACTGCGCATGATCGTGCCGGCATTGCCTACCAGGATGTCGATTACCGGGTGCTCATCCTTGACGCGAGCCAGAAACCTGTAGATGGCACTCCTGTCGGAGAAATCACAGCGATAGCCCGAGAACTTGCGCCCCAGGGCCTTCACCTCCTCCCCTACTTCGCTTCCCTCCTCCTCCAGTGTGACGCTGACGCCCACGATATCAGCACCGGCCTCCGCCAGGCCTAGAGCCATCGCCCTCCCAAGCCCGCGCTTACACCCCGTCACCAGCGCCACCTTGCCATCCAGCCTGAATTGATCCAATATGTTCACTAGTATTCCTCCTGCGTGTTTCCCGGTCTCGCCCTAGACCGTTGGCATCACGTACCGCCGGGACCAGTCCCATCCTTCGCCAACGCGACCTGAGGCTTATTATACAGCAACGACAACCTCAATAGCACACCCCGTCCATCCTAGCTGCCAAAACCCCCACCACAAACGGACACCGTACCCACAGAAAGCTGGCTAGTATCGCATCCCACCCGGGGCCCCGGTGATGAGCCCGTGTCAACTGTCGTTCACAGGAACTACCGCGCCAGCCACCCACCATCAACCGGGACAACGGCCCCATTCACATAGTCGGACGCCGCCGACGCCAGGAAAACCGCAGCCCCTCTGAGGTCGTCGGGAGTTCCCCAGCGGCCGGTTGGAATGCGGTCCACTATGAATTTGTTGGTCACGGGATCACTCCTGAGCGCTGGATTGAGTTCGGTTGCAATATAGCCCGGGGCAATAGCGTTGACGTTTACTCCGTGCTTGGCCCACTCGTTGGCCAGAGCCTTGGTGAGCTGGCCTATACCGGCCTTGCTCGCAGTGTAGCTGGGAATTAGCATCCCACCATGGAAGGTCATCATGGACGCAGTGAAGATTATCTTGCCCCAACCCCGGGCAATCATGTCCCTCCCGATCTCGCGACTGACGACAAAGTGAGAACTGAGGTTCACTTCGATTATCTTGTCCCAATACTCGTCGGGATGCTCCACTGCCGGTTTGCGCATGATGGTACCGGCATTGCTGAACAGTATATCGATCACCGAATTGTCGGCCTTCAATCGGGAGATAAACCTGTAGGTGGCCTGGCGATCCCCGAAGTCGCATTGGTAGCCCCTGAAGCTCCGGCCCAGAGCCCTGACCTCTTGCTCGATGCCGCTTCCCGACTCCTCCAGTGTAGCGCTCGCGCCGAGGATATCTGCGCCGGCCTCAGCAATGGCCAAGGTTATCGCCCTTCCGATGCCCCGCTTGCAGCCAGTAACCAGCGCCACCCTGCCATCCAGCTTGAACTGCTCCAGTATCCCCATTGGTGTTCCTCCTCTATGTTCGTTCCACCACTGCATCCCGAATCGTATCCTCAACCCCCACCAGACCTCAGCCTTTCTGGCCCGAACCCTTGTTCAGGTGGTATTATACAACAAGCCGGCACGTGCCAGCCTCGGACGAAGGTGCTGGTTCAAGGGATGTCTCCTCCAAGCCAGGCGAAGCCTACGAAGACCAGACTGCCGCCCGGTTTTGCTCATCGGCGCCGAAGTCCTGTCACAGGAGTAGGGATGTAGCGTGAAACAGCGGTCAGTCTTCTACGGTTGGATCATCCTGGGCATAGCCTTCGTCACCATGACGCTCGGCTACGCCCTCAGAAACACCTTCTCTGTATTCTATCCCGCAATCGTGGAGGAGTTCGGCTGGACACGGGGCAATACGGCAATCATGTTCTCTCTAACGCTACTGGTGTACGGATTCGCAGCACCAGCGGCAGGCAGGCTGGTGGACAGGTTTGACCCCAGAGTGACCCTCTCGGCGGGGGCCTGCATAGCGGGAGGAGGCATAGCATTGTGCAGCCTGGCCACCAGGCAATGGCAGTTCTACCTTCTCTATGGCGTAATGGTGGCCATCGGCCTCAGCATGATAGGCATCACGCCTTTCAGTGCCATAGTCACCAAATGGTTTCTTAGAAGACGAGGTCTGGTGTTCGGGATTATGAACGCCGGCTTCAGCATCAGTCTGCTAGCAGCGCCATTCGTCCAATCCCTCATCTCCAACCTGGGCTGGCAGGCTGCGTACGCCATCATCGGGCTGCTCTCCATTGCAGTCCTGCTGCCATTGTGTGCTCTATTTATCCTCCGCACTCCCCAGGAGAAAGGACTACAACCCGATGGTATGCCCCAGGCGCCGACCGACTCCGCCAGTCAGCCTATACCACCGAGAACGCCTGGACAGGACACCGCCTGGACCCTGCCGCGAGCACTCAAGACCCACCAGTTCTGGTTGCTCTTCCTCACCAACTTCCTGCTTATGGGCATGGCTGAGCAGATAGCGATAACTCATCAGGTCTACTTCTACAGGGATGCTGGATACCAGCCTATGATGGCTGCCACCATCTACAGTGTATGCGGCCAGGCCTTTATGGCGGGGAACCTGTGTAGCTTCATATCCGACCGCCTAGGGAGAGAGAAGGTATTCATACCAAGCTGTCTGCTGAGCGCCGGAGCTGTAGCTCTGCTCTTCCTGATGAATGACTCCTCCGCGCTGTGGATGCCCTTCCTGTTTGCGGTCTGCTTTGGCTTCGGATTTGGCGTAGCGGTGACAGTGTTCTTTGCCACAGTAGCTGACCTGTACCACGGAAAGCACTTCGGCTCCATCCAGGGCTTCGTAGTCTTGGGCTTCTCTCTGGGAGGCGCCATCAGCCCCTGGCTCGCAGGGTTTCTTCATGACAGGACGGGGAGCTACTTCACGACATTCGTCCTAATCGTAGGGGCATTGGTCGCCTGCGCCGTCCTGATGCACATGGTTGCTCCCGGCAGACTGCGTTCGCCTGACTCCCCTGCCCGAAGCTAGCTGGATGGGTCCGTTCCTAGGTTGCATCGACGGCAGCCGCATTCGGAGAGCTTCTCCCCTGGCGCTGATGAGCCTGGCGGGACCTGAACTGCACCTGCGATCGAAAAAGGTCAGCACAAGCTTCGTCACATGTCACCAGACGATATCGACAAGGGCATGGCACAGCGAGCGAGACCGGCCATCCGCGGCCTATATTGACCTTATCTCTTCCCGCATGAACTTGATGTAGGAGACAGCGAAGCAAATGGCCAGCAAGGCTATTATGCTTACCACCTGAGGCCAGACGAGCAGAAGGCTCTCGCCCAGGGGAAGAGGAGTGCCCAACCTCCCACGAACAGAGGTCATCACCAACAGAGCCAGGTTCAGGCTGCCCAATTCGGGCGTCAGCAGGGCAGCAGTCGCTTCACCATACAGGGTGCAGGCCGAGATGCGCCCCAGCATCCCCTGGACCTCCGCATTCCTGATTAGCAGTTCCACGCTGGAGTTCTGGTCGACAGGAACCAGGACATTGGCCACGGCCACGGCAATCATAGACATGAAGAAGAAGAAGAATATCCACAGCGCCAGCGAAGCCAGCACGGACGTAGCTGCCCGATTGAAGAAGACAGAGAAGAGAGCCGCCAGCGCCATCCAGAAAGCACCGTAGGTGACGCTGAGCAGGGCGAAGAATACCAGCCGCATCACCTCCTCCCCGTTGGGAGGCACGCCGATTAAGCGCAGCCCCAGCCCAGCAACAATGGCAACCACGGTGACTACCATGATACCCAGGACGGCCAGGCCGGCCAGGAACTTGCCATTGATCACCGAATCCCTGTAGATCGGCTGCGACAGGAGCCGGCTCAGGTTACCGCTGCTCCTCTCGCCATTAATGGTATTGAACCCAAGAGCGATACCTATGATGGGGATGAAAAGCGAAAGAAAGAAGAGAAACGATGGTATCGATTTCCCGGAGGTGGTAAAAATCTTCAGGAAAACGAACTCCGTGGTCGGAGTCACCACGCTTCTTATGTTCTGAAGAGCTATATAGATGGCGAACACGGCGGCCAGGAAGACCAGCAAGAACAAGATGGTGTATCTCTTGCTGCTGAGATGGTCAGCTAGTTCTTTCCGGAAGACGGCATACATGGCTAGGCCTCTCTCGAGTACCTTTTGTAGATCTTCTCCAGATTGTACTCCTCTATCTTGATGCCCAGCAGTTGGCTGTCACCCGCAACAATGATCCTCGATATTTCTCCCCTAAGGTCCTTGTCACAACTGACAAGCAGCGACTTGCCGGAACTCTGCACATCCCTCACTCCCTTGACTTTCCTTATGGCGCTCACCAGCCCCCGGCTGGGTCTCTCCACCTCGGCCTCAATGCGGTAGCGCCCACCGCCACCCACCTCTCCACCCAGACTGTCTATAGAGCCCTCAGCCACCAGATGTCCTTTGGCCAGTATGCCCACGCGGCCGCATATCTTCTGGACCTGGTACAGCAGGTGAGAGCAGAAGATTATGGTTATCTTCTTCCTGGACATGCTCACCATGAGGTTGAGGATATCCTCCACCCCCTGAGGGTCTATGCCGGTAGTGGGCTCATCAAGGAAGGCCAGCTTCGGCTCCTTGATCCATATGTCAGCGATTCCCAGCCTCTGCTTCATCCCCCGTGAGTACGTGCTAACTTGGTGATCAGCCACATCGGACAGCCCAACTGTACTCAGCAGAGCATCCATCTTCTCCTCGAGTTCTCTCTTCGGCAAGCTGTTTAGCTCAGCAGTGTATCTCAGGTTCTGCCTCGCCGTCATATCTTCGTAGAACCCAACCCGTTCCGGCAGGTAGCCCACCATACGCTTCACCTTAAGCGGCTCTCTGCCAGGGTCATAGCCGCAAACCCGCGCCGTCCCCGAGCTGGGCTCGGTAAGTCCCAGAAGCATCAACAGAGTGGTCGTTTTCCCTGCTCCATTAGGGCCGAGAAACCCATACACCTCCCCTTCCTCTATGCGCAGAGTGAGCCCATCAACGGCAGTAAAGCCGTCATAGACTTTGGTCAGGTTCTCCGTCTGAACAACAACCTGGCCCATCCCTCATCTCCGGCCATAGCGCCTGAAGACCAGTACCACACCAGCTATCACTGCAACCACAATGACCGCCCCTATCACACCCCACGTCGTGGGAGTGGACACCATCACCCTGATGTCGAGCTCGGGAGGCTGAGATGAGGGATCGGGGTCAGTATCGAACTTCAAGGTGGTCATGTAGTCCCCCGCAATGGTCTTAGACGGTGGGCTTATGGTAACCTCGACCTCCTGCTGCTCCAACGGCCCCAGCTTCTCTATCTTGTCCGGCGTAAATACTACCTTCCACTCCTCGTTGTTGATTCCTGAAGGCTTGCTCGAAGAGAAGCTGACCCTGTCCAGGACTGCGGTCCCGGTATTGGTCACCACAATGGAGAGACTGCTTTCCTTTCCTGCAGTGGCCTTGATATTCAGCCGGCCGCTGCTGGTCTCCGCGGCGAGACCGTATCGCGCCGTAATCCTCGCCGTCAAATCCACGCTGTCGCTGAGTTCCTCCGACACCGCGTCGACCGTGATGGTGTAGTCCCCCGGCTCCGGAAACAGCCAGAATGGGGCGATAGCGATCAACACCACCTTCTCTGCCACGGAGTAAGTCTCAAGCCGAACCGCTGTTATCCGCTTGTCCTTGTTGTAGCTTGACTCCGCTATGTAGACCAGCCAGCCCTCGGGTGCACTCGTGCTAAGGTCAAAATCGAGAGGCTGTTCGCCGTGGCGGTAGGCAAAGCCAATTTCGAATTCGAAAGTGGTATCGGCTGGCCCCTCCAGAGACGGATGTTTGGCCTGGAGCTCAAACTCTGGTTCGGGGACCAGTTCCTCTTCCTCTTCTTCTTCCGAGTCAGCGCTGGCCAGTTGCGGGCTTACCAGTCCGCCAAGCACAGCCAGACACAGCAAGAAACCTACTAACACACAGAGCAGTTTGGACTTTTTCATCTATCGTACCCCCAGGAAAATTCGGCTTTACATCTTAACCGAATCCCTCTAACATATCAAATCAAGCTGGAGAAACACCATTCCTATGACACGAATAGACAACCGGGCCGACGATGAACTCCGTCCTATCTCTATAACGCTGGGCTACCAGAGCTTTGCCGAGGGGTCAGCCCTGATCGAGTTGGGGAAGACAAGAGTGCTCTGCTCTGTGTCAGTGGAGGAAAGGGTGCCGGCTTTCCTCAGAGGCAGTGGCGAGGGCTGGGTTACCGCCGAATATGCCATGCTGCCGCGCTCCACACTCACCCGAACCCCGCGCGACAGGTCAGGAGGAAGAAGCCAGGAGATTCAGAGGCTTGTGGGCCGTAGCCTCAGGGCAGCAACCAATCTGGCCGCCCTTGGAGAGAGAACATTCGTGGTGGATTGCGACGTCCTGCAGGCGGACGGGGGCACCAGGACAGCAGCCATCACCGGCGGCTATGCCGCTCTGTATCAAGCTTTCCACAACGTAAAGAAGCAGGGAGTGCTTCCCTTTATGCCTCTGAACAAGATGATAGCAGCCACCAGCGTTGGAATTGTAAGTGGGGACGCTCTGCTCGACCTGTGCTACGAAGAGGACTACCGCGCCGAGGTCGACTTCAACGTGGTGATGACCGACAAGAACGAGTTCGTAGAGATCCAGGGAACTGCCGAAGGCAAGCCCTTCTCCAAAGAGGCCGCTGATTCACTTCTGTCTCTGGCCCAGCAAGGCATCAAGCAGATCTTCAAGATCCAGAGCAATTCATTGAGAGCCTTGGTCTAGGGGCGAACCTGCCCGCTCCCGAAGACAACCCACTTGTAGCTCGTTATCTCCTTGAGGGCCATCGGACCCCTGGCGTGGAACTTCTGGGTGCTTATGCCTATTTCGGCACCGAGACCGAACTGCGACCCATCGGTGAACCGAGTGCTGGCATTAGCGTAGACGCAGGCAGCATCCACCTCGTTGAGAAACCTCATGGCTGTCGAATAGTCTTCCGCTACAACGGCTTCAGAGTGACCCGAGCCGTACCTTTCAATGTGTTCCAGCGCTTCGTCCAGCGAGTCAACTACCTTGATAGCCGCCCTTAGAGACAGGTATTCCTTCCCCCAGTCCCCGTCGGTCGCTGCAACACAGTTCGAAGCGGCGCCGGCCTTGAGGACAGCCATAGCCCGCTCGTCACACCGCATTTCAACCCCCGCCTCCGCCAATCCCGTGGCGAGCCGAGGCAGAAACGCTTCAGCAATCTCACCGTGGACCAGAACACAGTCCAGCGCGTTGCATACAGTTGGACGCTGCACCTTGGCGTTGTACACTATGGCCGTCGCTTTTTCCAGGTCAGCACTCTTGTCCACGTAGGTATGACACACGCCTATCCCACCAGCGACCACAGGCATGGCAGCCTTCTCAGAAACAAGTTTTATCAATCCGGCCCCACCACGTGGGATTATCAAGTCTATCACTCCCTTCATCTGTAGCATATGCTCGACCAGAGCACGCTCAGGGTGCTCGACAAGTTGAATCGCCCCATCCGGCACCCCAGCTTGACGGCACGCGTCTTGAGCTACCCTGGCCAGTGCCCTGTTAGAGTTCATGGCCTCCTTGCCGCCACGGAGAATAACAGCATTCCCCGACTTCAGGCATAGACTTGAGATATCTACGGTCACATTGGGGCGGCTCTCGTAGATAGCCCCGATTACCCCCAGAGGGACTCTCTTCCTTCCTATCTGCAACCCATTGGGCAGGGTGCGCATCTCGATCATCTCGCCTACCGGGTCGGGCAGAGCAGCCACCGTCCGGACATCCAGCGACATAGCCTCGAGGCGGCTCGGCGACAGCAGAAGCCTGTCAAGCATCGCCTCGTCCATCCCCGAAGCCCTAGCCTGATCATAATCGATGCCGTTGGCATCCAGGATCGCCCCATTATTGCCAATCAGGGCCTCGGCGATCCCAAGCAGGGCCCGATTCTTGACCTCCGCCGAAAGATAAGCGAGCTTCCGGGATGCTGCCCTCGCCGCTCTCCCCTTTTCCTCCAGTTCCTTTATCCCAAGTTCCATGGCATCTCTCCTCCTACAAGACCACCATGTTGTTCCTGTGTATCACTTCATCGCCGTATTCATGCCCCAACCGCTCCAGAATCCTGTCAGAATGTGCGCCCTTGATGACGCCGATATCGACCGAACTGTAGTTACACACTCCATAGCCGATGCGCTCTCCTCCGGCGCTCAACACATCCGCGATATCGCCTCGCTGGAAGTCCCCGCCTACCTCCAGGACACCGGCTGGCAGCAAGCTCTTGTTGTGCTTAATCATCGCCAACACAGCACCCTCGTCGACCACGACCCTGCCCTTCGACGCCAGCCCGCTGAGCATCCACCTCTTCCTGCTTTCCATTCGACTCACGCGCGCGGGGAAAAGCGTCCCCAGACTTTCCCCCTGGTCAATCCGCCCTAGAACGTCCCTCTCCCGTCCGCTCGCGATGATCACGCTCACGCCAGAAGAAGTGGCCAGCCTGGCAGCTTCAATCTTGGTTACCATTCCCCCGATACCCTGGATATTGCCGCTGCTGCCCGCCAGACGTTCGATTCCAGCATCAATCCGCTCCACACGACGGATGAGCGTCGCCTTGGAATCGCGACGAGGGTCCGCCGTATACAGGCCACCCGTATCCGTCAGCAGCACCAGAAGATCTGCATCGATCAGGTTCGCCACCATAGCAGACAGATTGTCGTTATCTCCGAACTTCAGTTCCTCGATTTCATCAATGGCAACAACGTCGTTCTCATTGACAATACAGATTATGCCAAGGCCCACCAGCGCCAGCAGAGTATTGCGCGCATTGAGATAGCCGGCGCGGTCAGAGAGGTCGCTCTTCGTCAGCAGCGCCTGGGCTATCGTTATGTTATGCTGACTAAACAGCTCCTCATAAATGTGCATAAGCTGCCCCTGCCCCACGGAAGCCAGAACTTGCTTGAAGGGCGTATTCTTGCGCTCCTCAATTCCCTTCAGCTTCTGCCGCCCAACCGTTACTGCCCCCGAGGAAACCACCACTAGCTCCTTGCCCAGGCGGTGAAGCTCTGACACCTGCCGCACTAGGTCGCTTACGACTGCCAGATCAAGATGGTCCGTACCGGAAGTGAGCAAGCTTGTGCCGAACTTAGCCACTATGCGTTTGTAGGGCATTGCTCGAATTATAGCAACGGCACCCCAGGTCAACAAGCCGAATCCACCCTGCTATACTACAGCCGCAAGTGAATCTATCGTGCCTGCTTCCCCTGCTGAGACAGCTACCAATCTACCGGCAAGTGGTTCGGCGACTAGCCACGGCTGACACTGAACGCGAGATAGCGATCCTCGATGCCGCCAAGCCCTTTCTGATAGCTGGCCTGTACGAAGACCTGGGCTTCCAGGTCTTGGCCATAACCCCGCAGCCCGAAGACGCCAGGAGGCTCCACGAGCAGCTTCAATTCTGGTGCTCGCCTTCAGCAAGCCTGTACCGCTTCACCGAGCCCGACCCGCTGTCCTATCGGCACCTCCCTACTTCTCCTACCCCAATGCTGGAGCGAACGCAGGCTCTCGCGGCCCTGACCGTCGGCGGGGGCAGCGACAGACCGCCTCTGATAGTCAGCTCAGCGCTGGCAGCGATAAGCAAGACTATGCCCCCAGAAGAGTTCACTTCCGCCTGCCACACACTAACACAAGGCATGGCTGCTGACCCACAGGCCCTGCTTCTCAAATGGCAACACCTGGGCTACGAAGCGGAGGACATCGTTGAAGTGCCAGGCACGATGAGCAAACGCGGCGGAATTATCGATATCTTTCCAGCATCTGGTCAGTGGCCGGTCCGGTTGGAATTCATGGGTAAGAAGGTAGAGAGCATAAGGCTCTTCAATCCGGTGGACCAACGCTCAACGCAGCACACGCCCGCCGTAACTATCACCCCAACCAGAGGCGCTCTCAATACCGCGAACATCATTGACTACCTTGATGCCGACAATTCCATTGTTGTCATCGATAGTCCTGAAGAGACCAAGGTCGTCGTCGATAGGCTGAACAAGGAAGCTCTGGAGTTTGGCGGAGAGAACTCACAGATGGGTGAGTCACCTGCACAAGTTGCCTCATTCCACTTCGCCTGGGAGGAGCTAGAGCGAAGACTCAGAACAAGAAAACGGCTAATCCTGCAACCGTGGAATAGCTCCAGGACTGCCAGTGCGGATTTGCCTTTCACGCTGCCTCAAAGATATGGCGGTAGGCTGGAGAGCTTCCTTGAAGCCGCCAAGGAAACGATCGAAGCAAGACGACGTCTGGTAGTAGTGACCCACCAGGCTAATCGCCTGGCCGAGCTTCTTCAGGAAGCTGGTCTCTATTCCCCGGCGGCCTCCGAGATAGACCGCCTGCCGCCCCACGGCTCACTTACGCTCATTCACGGCTCTCTGGCCCAAGGCTGGGTGATGAGCAACGAGCTGACCGTGGTGACGGACGCCGAGCTCTTTGGATTTGTGAAACAACCGCGTCCCATCCAGAAGACGCCTGTGCGCCGCCGGTGGCTGCTACCCCAGCTGGAGCCCGGCGATTACGTTGCTCACGTCGACCACGGCATAGGCAGGTTCACCGGGTTGTCTAGGCTATCTACGAATCGAGTCGAGAGAGAGTACCTTGTATTGCAGTACGCGGCCGGCGACAGGCTTTACGTGCCCACGGACCAGATGGGGCGCCTCACCCGCTATGTCGGAACCACCGACCGGCCCCCAGCCCTGAGTCGATTGGGAACCCACGACTGGCACAGGACACGAAGCAGGGTCAAGGAGTCTGTAGCCGACATTGCCCGAGCTCTCCTTGCCCTCTATGCCGCCAGAGAGGTCACTATTGGCTTTGCGTTCTCTCCCGACACACTGTGGCAGCAAGAACTGGAAGCGTCGTTCCCCTACGTGGAGACGCCGGACCAGGCTGAAGCTATGGCCGCCGTCAAGGACGATATGGAAAGCCCCAAGCCAATGGACCGGCTCATTTGTGGAGATGTCGGCTACGGAAAGACCGAGGTCGCCCTGCGCGCCGCCTTCAAGGCAGTGATGGATGGCAAGCAAGTGGCTGTACTGGTGCCCACCACCGTGCTGGCGCAACAGCACTTCACTACCTTTGGCGAAAGGCTGCAGGCTTTCCCTGTCAGAGTGGAAATGCTGAGCCGCTTCTGCTCCCAGGAACAGGAGGCACGGACTGTCCAGGGCATGGCTAGCGGAGCCGTAGACATATGCGTTGGCACTCACCGTCTGCTCCAGAAGGACATCGCCTTTAGAGATCTGGGGTTGGCGATAATTGATGAGGAGCAGCGTTTCGGTGTAGCGCAGAAAGAAAGACTCAAGCACATGAGAAAAGAGGTCAACGTTCTCACCCTCAGCGCTACTCCCATTCCACGCACTCTACACATGTCGCTGACCGGAATCAGGGATATGAGCATCATGGAGACCCCCCCAGAAGAGCGTTTGTCCATCAAGACCTACGTCGGCGCCTATGATGCCACCCTCGTCCGACAAGCAGTACTGCGAGAACTCGAGAGAAACGGTCAGGTCTTCTACGTCCACAACCGGGTTCAAGATATCGCTCCGACGGTAGTCAAATTGCAGGCCTTGCTGCCTGAAGCAAGAATAGCTATCGCTCACGGACAAATGCCCGAGGACAGATTGGAGCGTGTGATGATCGACTTCATAGCGGGCAAACACGATGTTCTGGTGGCTACCACCATTGTCCAACTGGGCCTGGATATGCCGAGCGTCAACACGCTGGTTGTCGACCAAGCTGATAAGTACGGACTGACCCAGCTCTACCAGCTGAGAGGTCGGGTCGGCCGCGGCGTCAATCAAGCCTACGCATATTTCCTCTTCGACAAAGGAAAGTACCTGGCCCCTCAAGCCCACAAGAGACTCCGCACCATCTTCGAGGCTACCGAGCTGGGAGCCGGTTTCGGCGTCGCCGTGAAAGATCTGGAAATCCGCGGAGCAGGAGACCTTCTGGGTGCAAGACAGAGCGGACATATAGCTGCCGTCGGTTTCGACCTCTATTCCCAGATGCTGGCAGAGGCCGTGGAGGAACTGAGAGCAGCCCAGTCAGGGGAAACAAGAAGAGACAAGGACGAGCCCACTACCAGTGTAGCGCTGCCCCTGCCCGCCTACATTCCTCAAGAGTATGTGCCTGGTCTAGGCACCCGCCTGAGCCTCTACGCGAAGTTGGCGAGCATAAACAGGACCGAGGAGGTGAAGACCGTAGCTCAAGAACTTGAAGACAGATTTGGCCGCTTACCGCCACCAGTAGAGAATCTCCTCCAGATACTCGAAATCAAGATACTGGCAGCCAGGGCGGGCGTCGAGTCTATCCGCACCCACGGAAGACAGATAGTACTGAGTATGGCCCCCGGGAACACAGCGAACATGCTAGCCCATCTTACAGAATATGCCGATGCCATCAGAATAACCACAGCACAGATTAGGCTGGACTTGAAGCGACTGGGGAGTGAGTGGCAGATGGTGCTGAAGAGGCTACTCCAGGGGTAGGGCGCCGTGCCCTCCTGAGACGAGTTCGCATTTCCCGCCTCTGCCAAAACTTGATAAGCTATGAGGTCTGGTTATTTATGAAGGCCTGCGCCATCGAAGCCGAAGCATAGACATATCCGCGGCGCTCAATAGGAGCACGGCGGTGGAGGAGACCAGCGAGTGCAACAAGCGAAACACGGGACTGAGCGAGCCACAAGGGCGATCATTGACCTGGGAGCCATATCCCACAACGTCGCCGCCATACGAAGGAAGATCGGAGACCAGAAAGGCCTGATGGCCGTGGTCAAAGCCGACGGTTACGGCCACGGCGCCGTGGAGGTCAGCCGCACCGCCCTCA
>SMTZ1_10007851_pt1 | contig 20784 bp, 19 predicted proteins | sample DeeMarSWOR136_30_FD_25667 | JGI IMG/M metagenome (IMG submission 25667) | reverse complement strand
GATTAAAGCAAAAGGAAGGGTTTAATCGAAAAAAACTCCTCTATAACCAAAAAGAGGTATTACTGGAAATTGTTAGACAATTTAATGATCAAGTTAAAGAATTATTTGGTTTTGAGAGTGTTCGATTAAAATATAATCCAAGTATTATATTCGACCATTTAGGAAGGAAAAAACCTCACAAAGTTGAGGGCTCTATAGATAAATTTCTTAGTATATAAAAAAAAATTTTATATTTCAAGTTGTCAAAAAATTTTTTAGCTATCTATTATATAAAATAATCAATTGACTTTTAATTTTTTAATTTACATATTAAATTTACTATTACGTTCTAACATGGGAAAGTGACTGGGAGAGAAGATACCTATGATTAAGGTCTCTCTCCAATGGCTTAGCCTGGTATAGCGCACGGCTGATAACCGTGAGGTCGGGGGTTCGAAGCCCCCCTTTCCCACCATAGCTATTTATCTGTTTTCTTTCAAAAAAAATATAGTTCATGAATTAATAATGAAAGTAATTGTATTATCAGGCACACCTGGTACTGGTAAAACAACTATTTCAAATGAAATCTCTAAATTAATTAATGTCAAGGTAATTACGTTAAATGAAATAGCTATTTCAAAAAAATTCACTTTGAGTTATGATAAACAAAGAGAAACTTTAATAATAGATGAAGGAAAAATTATCTCTTACTTAAAAGGGCAAATTATAGCCCTTAATAAAGAAGGTATAGAGTTCCTTATAATTGAAAGCCATTTCTCAGATATCGTTCCTGATAATTTTATTGATTATGCTATAATTTTAAGATGTGATCCTGATATCTTGCGAGAAAGATTAGAAAAAAGAGGTTATAAAAAAGAAAAAATAATTGAAAATATACAATCGGAAATTTTAGGTAATTGCGTTAATTATTTTATGAAAAAAGAAATTAAAGCTCCCTTGTTAGAAATTGATACAACAGATTTGGATGTTAAAACCGTGAGTGATATTATAATTAAACTTATTATCGATGAGAAAGATATAGAACGCTATTATGTGGGGAAAGTTGACTGGTTAGAGAAAATTTATAATGAAAATCGATTGAATGAATTTTTTGAATAAAAATTTAAAAAGTAAATAAAAATGAAATTTGAAATTTTTGATATTGATGCATTAGGTCGATTAGGTGTAATAGAAGTTAATAATAAAAGCATGGTAACTCCAAATCTTTTACCTGTTATCCATCCGGTTTCGAATTTAATTCCTGCAGCAGACTTGAAAAAGTTTGGTGCTGAATGTATTTTTACAAACGCTTTTATCTTAAATCAAAATATTGATTTAAAAGAAGAAGTAGTTAAGAGGGGAATTCATAAATTTTTAAATTTTAATGGGCTTGTTGCTACCGATAGTGGGGCATTTCAGTACTATATGTATAATAATAAACAATTTAATCTTGATGCGGAAACAATTGAAACTTTTCAAGAAGAAATTGGATCAGATTTTCCAGTAATATTGGATATCCCTGTACAATTGGATGACGATTATGAGACTGCTAAATCAAAAGTTCTAATGACAATTAATAGAGCAAAAGATAATGTTAAAAGGAGAAAAAGAGCTGACTCTCATTGGTTTGGTCCAATTCATGGAGGATTTTATGAAGATTTATTGGAAAAAAGCATTATAGAAATGGGTAATCTAAATTTCTCTATATACGCTTTAGGAGGTTTGGTTAAATCATTTTTAGATTATAGATTTGACATTGCCATAAAAAATTTATTAATAGTAAAAAAAAGAAGTCCGCCTAATAAACCAATACATATGTTTGGCTTGGGATTGCCACAATTTTTCTCATTAGCAGTAGGATGTGGATGTGATCTAATGGACTCTGCAGCATATATTCTATTTGCTAAAGAAGACCGTTATTTTACATTATCAACTGGGACAAAGCATCTTAATGAATTAGAAGAATTTCCATGTCACTGTCCAATATGTTTAAATTATACTCCAAGTGAACTTAAAAAAAGTAGTAAAGAAATTAGAACTGAGCTAATAGCAAGGCATAATCTATATCTTTCTTTCTCTGAGTTAAGAAAGATACGGCAATCAATAAGAGAAGGAAATCTTTGGGAACTTATCGAACAAAGGGTGCGTAATCATCCAAATTTGGTGAAAGCACTACAGATGATAAAAGAATTTAATCCGTTTATCGAAAAATATGAGAAATTATATAAAATACATGGACGTCTATATTCGAGTACAGAAAGTTTCAATAGACCATTGATATACAGATACTGGAAAAGGATTTCAGACAATTATAGGATGCCAGAAGGAGTAAAATACTTATTAATTTTACCTGAATTAGATGTAAAAGGTAAAAATTCACCAAGTATTAATCAATGGATGGATTTTATTAATAGGAATAAAAAAATTCATAGAGGAAGTATTCATATTGTCTTTTTTTCTATCCCTTATGGAATTATTCCTCTTGAATTAACAGAATCTTTTCCCATGGGACAATTTGAATCAATTTTACCTTCAGAAACAATATCATGTCGAAACATATTAAGTAATACCGAATTATTCCTTAAAAATTATATTGGAAAATATAAAAAATGTGCTATACTAGTCCCAGAATCTTATATTAACCAATATGGTGAAATTGAAGAATTACTTCAAAATAATCTATTTAAGGAGCTGGAAGAGATGATAAAATCTAATCTTGATTTAAATATTTCAATATTTAATAATATTGAACAAATTATTGAATTTTTTGATAAAGATTGTTAAAAATGATTATTTTAGAGCAAATTTATGCCTTTGGACATAAGAATGTTGTATGTTCTCATGGTAGCACTATTGAGATTACTAAAGATAATTACTTGACAAAAAAAGGCACATGTATATTAGGGATCAATGCATCTAAGGGATGTTGCGAGCTCAATTATAATTTAAAAAGAGTACTAAAAGAGGGTCAAAAAATTCAAGTTACTATTAAACTTGAGAATATAAAAGATACTTTTTTTGGATATGGTCATCCAGGTCTCACATTATTAGATAAAGATGCTATTATTTTTAGAAAAAGTAACTTTATCTGTGATAGAACTGTATTAATTAATTGTTCAAAATCCTCAATTGAATTAAATCGGGAATTAATTGATATATTAAGAAATCATCAAAAGAAATTCTCAATAATTTTTAGTGTTGTTGAATTAAATGAAGAATTCACAGATTAAAAAATCGAATTATATTAAAATTAAGAATAAAAATGCAAATGATCTGCTAAAATTATTAAGTAAAATTACTAAAAAAGAGAATATCATTGACAAGAAGAAGAAAGTAATAAATGATAACAAGTATGTCTTTTTTCCAATATCCGAAAATATTGAATATAGAAATAATGAAATTATTAATTTAATCGGACAGAAATTTAAAATTAAGATAATAAAGAGAAGAGGAATTGAAAAACCGAATTATAAAAATAAAACTTTAGAAGAAGTGTTAAAAAATAGGTTAGCTGAATATTTAATTAATTTGACTCCAAGTTCGTATGATATTATCGGTGAACTTGTATTAGTTGATTTTGATCGTCTTAATAAATTAAATCTTAACGAATCAGAAAAAGTTAAAAAAGAAATTGCAAAAGCGATTATTAGTGTTAATAAAAATGTTAAAACCGTTTATGAAAAAAAAAGTGAAATAAGAGGTAATTTTAGATTAAGAGATTTAAAACTTCTATATGGAATAGATACTTCAGAAACATTATATAAAGAAAATAAGTGTTTATTCAAACTTGATGTGAAGAAAACGTATTTTACACCCCGATTAGTCTATGAACGCAGAAGAGTGAGCGGGCTTGAAATTAAGAAAAATGAACTTATTATAGATTTATTTGCGGGAGTTGGTCCCTTTTCGATTCAAATTGCAAAAAATCATGATGTTTTAGTTTATTCTTTTGATATTAATCCCGATGCCTACAATTATCTTATTGAAAATATAAAGATTAACCGATTAAATGGAAAAATTTATCCTTATAATCTAAATGTCAAAAAATTAATTAAACCTTCAAATTCCTTAGGAAAAAGTTTAAAAAGTAAAGCAGATCGAATTTTAATGAATCTACCAGAAAAATCTATAGAGTATATTGATATAGCATGTTTTTTATTAAAGCCAAAATCGGGTATTCTACATATTTATCAGTTTTGTGAAAAACCTGACTCACTAAAAAATGCTATTACTAATGTGAAAGATGCATTGAAGGAGTTAAACTGGTCTGTTAATAAAATCTTAGAATCCAGAATTGTTAAAGCTTTTTCTCCTAAATCTGATTTAGTAGTTGTTGATTTATTAATTAGTCGAAATTAATTTGAAATTTCTTTATTTAATATTTAGAGAATAAAGATAAAATTTTAATTTTTTAAAATTTAATAATGGTTAAATAAGATTGATTTTACTAAAAAAGAGATTTTATATTTAAAAGTTTGGACCCGTAGCCTAGCCTGGAGGATTCTATTTTTTATAGAATCTAAGTATATAGGGCGTTGGACTTCTAATCCAAAAGTCGCAGGTTCGAAAATTTGAATTGAAATTAAATTCAATCGAAAGTCCTGCCGGGTCCGCTTTTATTATATAATAGATTTTTTTTTATGATTTCTGTAATAATGAATCTACATTTAAAAAATAAGAAGAACACGATTAATATTTTAATAAATCATTAATATGAATTCTTTTTAGATATTAATCATTTTTTTGCAATAAGGGTCCTTAATTAGGTACATATGAATTAATTTTTCACTTTTTTAAAGAGTGGTAATGAATTGCTAAAAAAGAAGGTTTTTATACATCAAAATATATCTTATGCATTCAATTGGAATATATCTAATCATAAAGCAAAGATATCTCAGTTAGATGTAAATAGAGAAAAGATTATTAAATTAGGGACTTTCTTAAAGAGAATCTATAAAGGAACATTTCCTAATAATGTATTTAATTCACAAGATTTCCCTCGAGTTTCTCAATTTAAAATAAAGGGTCTCAAATCTGCATTCATATCAAGTTTTAGCAAGAGATTAATACGAGAAGGAACAATAACACATCAGAATTCGCATTCAAAATTACCAAGGTTTACTCAAGAAGTTTATGAGAGTTTTAAGGAGAATAAAATTAATAGGGACCCTGGTCACGAGCCCGTATTAAAAAATATTTTAATTAAAGACGAAGATTCTATTGCAATTGAAATACCAATATGGAAAAGATATAATGAGCACAAATTTATAACTGGTCACATTGATTTAATACAAATCGAAAAAAATACAATTAAAGTTATTGATTATAAGCCCGAGGGTAAATTTTTACTTTCGATTCCACAAGTAGCTACATATGGGCTTTTATTGAAGTCATTATTTAATTTAGAAAGCCTTATATGTGTTTCCTTTAATAAAAAAGAAGCATGGGAATTTAATCCTGAAATTCTATTAAGTGAAGTTAAAGAATATTTAATTTCCCAAAATATCAAAGAAAGAAGTTGGGAAGATTTCTTTTAAAGAATTAAGGTTAATTTCATTTATTTTTTTTTAAATTTGGAGAGTTTGTTTCTTCTTTTGATATTATATATTTACGAAAAATGAAGTAAGAGAGTATTAAAGTAATAGCTTCTATAATAATTCCAACAAATGCAATAATAGTACCATTATATTGTAAGTATCTAAGCAATATTGCGACTCCTAGCCCGGAAAAAGCTAAGAGAAATAACAAAAAACCTTTAATCATCAGTGAAAATGATTCTTTCAAATATTTTAATTCCTTTTTAATCCACGACATGAAAATCTTCAAATTAGATCAGTTATTAGTAATTAAAGTAAATTAAAATTGTTTTAATATTTTTGTAATTTAAAATTATTGGATTAGGAACTAATTAGGTCTAGTTTTCTTTTTAAATTTAAAATAAAGCGCTTTATCTAGAGATTGTCCTATTTGTATTGCAATATGTTTAGATATTTCATATCTTTCGCCATCCAACATAGAACCCATATCATCTTTATTTGGTGGATGATTAAGTCTCTTAATCATAATATCAGAGATAATCAATTCTAAGTTGTTTCTAATTTTAGCAGGATCAGGTAATTTAATTTCTGAAACTAAGTCTTTTATTTTTTGGATTGCAAATTGAAAGAATTCATAGAATTTTTCAAATGGATTATCATTCAACTCACTATGTAGTTTAATATTATCCGTAGCTATTTTTGTATCTTTTTCTTGCCAATAAAATTGGTTAGGATTGATTCCAGGGCGAGTTATTCCCATTAATGAGGATGTTATTCTACGCTCAATCCAGTTAAATGTACTTTTTTCTTGTCTTTCCCGAATTATTTTTTGTTTAACTTCCTTTTCTTTCTCTTCAGACTCAAGATGTTTTTGTACTTTATATTTACGTATTTTTTCGAAATTTTGAAAACGTTTTAGTAAATCAAAAGCTAAACAGTAAGATGAAGGAGAAATTAAGTCAGCTTGAAGCTTTAATTGAGTAACATCTTCATAAACATAACTATTTTCATTTCTTAATTCACTTATACTCTCTTTTAAGGGAATATCTGTCAAACGAGATAAAATAAATCCATTTACAAGAAAAACTTGATTAATTGCATTAAAAACAATAGTCAATTCGCCTTGTCGTTTAATTAATTTTTGAATAATTAATTCTTCAAGTTTTATTTTAATCCAATCTTCAAAATTAGAAGTCTCATCAATATTTCTAACAGCTAATAGGAATAATGTTTTATCATTTGTTAACTTACCATACAATTCAATTATTCTACTAAGTTGTCTAAATATTTTTGATAAGATATAGAAAAAAATGTCCTTTACGAAGTTATTTAAAATTTCTTCAAAATTTAGTAGTAATAATAGTTGTGAATAATTACTCAATTGTAATTCTTGGAAAAAAACTTTATTTATTATTTGCTCTTTTCTTATGAATTCTCTCAAATCGTTGACTGAATAATTTATTTCAGTTTCTATCATTCTCCATAAATTTTCAAGTTCCGAATCATTTCTATATATTAATTTTGATATCTCTATACTCTCAAAGTCTTAATTTTCTCTAATATTTCGTGATCTACATTAATTAAATGGAGTAGATCATAGATCCCTCTTTTATTAATAGAAAAAATTATATCTTCAAATTCAGATTCATTTAAGCTTTGTAGAAAGTAAATAAAATCATTAGGATTGGTTTTTAATTGATTGATAATCTCTTCTCTTAGATAACTTAACATCTGTTCTTCAAATTGTTCATACTCTATCCTTCTTTCATCTTTAAATATGGTTTCTATCTTTTTAATTAAATTTTTTTTTAAAATGTTTCCTTTATAAGATGCCTCAAGACCAGGAATGGAGATTGGAAATTTATTAATCTCATAATCTAGAATTTTTCTTTTTATCATTCTCACAGACATTGTTTGTACTTGTAATTCCTTATGAGATTTAAATTCAAAATTTTCTTTCACTTTTAATATTAACCGATTTAATGTGGAGACCTCAATGAATTTATCTTCTTTTTCTTCATTTTCTAATTTTTTTTCAATGCCTACAGATAAATCCTTAAAAGCAGAACTTTCTTCTAAAATATCCTGTTTGATTTCATTAGTTAAGCCTATAAGTTCGCCAATGAAATCATAAAAGTAGAATTGAGGATATTTTGAAATAATCTCTAGTAATTCATTTTCAATTTTATCTTCAATGGACTTAATCATTTTTTTCTTTAAGAAATCTTGAAAGTTTGGCTCTCTCTGTTCAATTAATAAATTGATAAATAAGTTTTCTAACTCTATTACTTTATAAAGCAAATCAATCTCTAAAAGGAAAGAATCTTTGAGCAGAGATTTAACCTCTTCAAACAAAATTTCTTTTTGATTTTTTTCCAATTTACTTGTAGATTCATAAGTAAACTTTTCTGATTGAAAAATTTCTTGTACTCTTATTCCCATATTGTGATATAAATGGATCGTTGCTGTAGCATTCAATAAATTTTTAAGGGTAGATTTATCATGAATTAGTTGGAAGATTTTCTGCTTATCGGCGTCTCTTTTAAAATGATTTATTACTAAATCAACTGTCTGAAAGTATCTATAAGTACTTTCTATAGCTGTAGTTTTCCTTTTTACACCGCCTATTATAGCTCTTTTAACCATTCCCTATAAACCTCTTTAAAGTTATCCAGTAGATCATATTTAGATTTCTTGTGCCAGTATTTAAATTTGAAAATATGAAATAAATCACCTTTAAACAAATCCTTTTCTTCATTAGTTAAATCATGTTTAAGAATTAACGATACCGGCCTTGGAATTAATTTCGAAAAGTATTTTAGCTCTGTTTCAATAATAAAACTATAAAAATTTTCTTCTTGGTTAATAGTAAAAAATTCAATTGGATTAAGCAATTCATTTTGTGAACTTAATAGATTAACTTCTTTTTCAACTAGATTTCTGATATATATTGGAAACTCTGTTTTTATGTCAATACATTGTTCAAATTTATTATAAAAATCTAAAAGAGCATCCTTCTCAAACTCATCTGAAATTTTACTAATGAAATTATCTAGAAATCCTAAAAAATTTTCAGGGTTCTGTTCAATTGATTCTCTTTCTATTATGTAATTTAAGAAATCAGTATATGTCTCATTTAATACCCAATTTCTTTGTTCTTCAATATTAAAAAATTTCTTTGCATAGTCTTTAATCCATTCTAGAATATATGATTTCCAAATTAAATCAATTCCTCCAATTCTTTTTTCCAAGAAACGATGGAGTCGGTTTGCAAAAGAAACGGGATCAGATATTTCAAAACTAGGTTCATCTTTCATAAAGCGATTAATGGTGCTGTATCTTAAAATATAGCTTAAGAGAAAATGTAGTTCATTTGAAAATCTCTTAAAATCCTCTAAATAGTTTTTTATGACTTTTGGATCTTTTTCCATTTGAACTTCAGTAAATCCAATTAAATCACTAATATTCAATTCAATATTGCTAAAGAAAAGTTCCAAATTCCTCCTAACAATCTTATTAAATTCTTTAATTAACATCTCCTCACTGAATCTAATTCTTTTTGACAAAATTAAAGGATTTATCTCGATCTGGTTTACTAAAAACTCTTTGAACTTATTTATTATCATTGTACCTAAAATTTTTGATGGTTCTTGTTCAATCTTAAACTTCTCGATTAGATTTTTAATTAAATCACTAGTTAGAGTTCTCATTCGACGGAAAGCTAAAAACCTTGGAAAAGCTTGCTTAATTAAGTTAAAGCAATTTTTAGTTAACTCTGAAAAATAGTTGATTGCTGAACGTAATTCGACTACTTTTAAACTTAGTTCATTAGTTATAGATTGGTGGATAGAAAATTCAGTAAGAGCGAATAATTCATAATAAATCGGAGAATCAAAATTAGTATTAATAGATTTCTTGAATTTTTCTAATAAGGTTTTAAGATTACCAGATTCTCCCGAGGATGTAAATTCAATCGAGGATCTAATAAAAAGATTAAATTTAGTTTCAAGATCCTCAATTATTTTTTCATTATATGAAATTATCCATGAAGCGGATTGTAATTCATTCACATTTTTTACATTCTCTATTAATTTTTTAACAATAAATTGAATAACTCTTTCTTGAGATTCATCAATAGTACCTGTGTTAGCTAGCTTAATGAGATCTATTCCTAATTTCAATGTCTTATCTACTATAAAATTAGCACTTGGTTCTGATATTATATACTTAAGATGCTCAATTGACGCTTGACCTTCAAAAGGAGTTCGAGTTTTATCATATCTAGAATTGTTAAAAGATATTTCAATTGGTCTTTTACTCCATAAATAATGTACATCTGATTTTATTGAAGCATACGAATTTAACATATCTCTTTCTGTTGGTAAAGAGATACTAATTCCAATTAACTTTTTATTCCATTTATCTTCAATTAAATCCCCATATAATTTTTTACTGAAACGATTTGAGAATTTTTGTAAAACTTGTTTTTTTCCATCATGTCCTAAATCGGGGTGATCAGTAAATTCCTCTATTTCATAGAATAATCTACTAATATTATTTACAGCATCTCTTGATTTGTGGGGATCTAAATACCCTGTGTCATCATAATTATGCAATTCAAATTCAATACTAAAAACTTCTGATCCTGTATAGTCTCGCAAAATTGCATTATACATTCCTAAAAATTGTATGACTGAAGTGGATAACTCGTTTAACTTTTCTCTAGTTAATTTTCCAGGACCAATAACATTACCTACCGTTATTTCTTTTGGAGATGAATATCCAAAAATCACTGAAAATTGATAGTTAATTGATTCTCTAGTAGTTATCATATTTTTGTTTTTTTTTATTCAATTTTATAAAAAATAAAATTATACCATTTTAATTTTTAGCAATCTGAAAATATTTATTTAAAATTTTTTTCTTATTAATTTATAGTTTAGAAAAATTTGAGAAGTAGGTTTAACTCAACAATTTGAAATTTTTAATTGTTTTAATGAGAATTTATGTAATTTGATTATTTATTTAATTGGAATTTTTTTTGAAAATAAATAAATAAATGGATTTTAATTAATTCTATAATAATAGAAAATTTTTAAATTTCAATTAATCAAAATGGTTTAAAAGAAAATGCAATTTGGGTCTGATTTAGGAATTACCAATGAGGATATTGAAAAAATAAGCCCTCAGATAACTTTTATTACATCAAATGCAGATATCGAAGCTATTGCTTTAGTCTCCCAAGAGGGATACCAAATAGCGTTTTCTGCACTTCCTCAATATCATGTTGACGGAGATCAATTCTGTGGTCTTGCTAGCGCTTTACTAATGACTGGAAGTTCAACAATTCAAAGTCTTTTTCAAGAGGAGTTAAGCGAAATTATTGTAAGGGCAGAAAATGGATACATTGTGATAAGTAATGCAGGTCGGTTAGTTATTGTTTGCGCTGGAACGATTATAGATACTTTAATGAAAACAGTTAAAGTTATGCGTGTAGCATCGAAAAATTTAAGTAAAATCTTTGAAGGGAGATAATTTGTTTTTGTATATTTTGAAAGGATAAATTTATAAGTTTATAAATATCTTTAAAGTTATTAAATAAAAATATGATTTTTTATCATGGCTACTGAAATTAACTCTTTTTGGTGTTGGCAGTGGCAATGGCGTCAGAGAACGCTCTTTTCATTGGTTTAAATCATATTTTGATTATCTAATTTTCCCCTTTTGTACTTCTAAAAAAAGGTTTTTGAGTACCAGATGGGCATTGATTATATTGAATTCCAATATAAGAATGATACACATTTAATTAAAAAAAACTTTAAAAGGTGATTTAAATAGTAGATTTTTTTAATACAAGGATTTTTTTGGAACCACGTGAAATTCCAAGTGAATGGGTAAATATATTACCAGATTTACCATCACCCATGACGCCACTAATAAACCCTTTAGATGGCAAGCCTGCTCCCCCAGAGATGGCTTTCTCTATATTTCCCAAAGAATGCGTACTTCAAGAAGTTTCTCAAGAACCTTTTATAGCAATTCCACCGAAATTGCGTGAAATTTATGCTAGATCATATAGACCTACACCTCTACATCGTGCTATTGGTTTAGAAAAGGAACTTGGAATTTTTAATGACAAAGTTAAAATTTTTTATAAAAATGAATCTGTTTCTCCAACTGGATCACATAAACCAAACACTGCATTAGCTCAGGCTTATTATGCTAAAAAAGATGGAATTGAAGAGTTAGTTACTGAAACTGGTGCGGGTCAGTGGGGATCGGGATTAGCATTTGGATGTAATTTGTTTGATATAGGATGTACAGTATATATGGTAAGAGCAAGTTTTAATCAAAAACCAGGAAGAAAAATATTAATGCAATCTTATAATGCGGATGTTTACCCCAGTCCATCGGAGCTTACATCATCAGGAACGATGTTTTATGATAATAATCCAGATCATCCCGGTAGTTTAGGTATTGCTATATCTGAAGCTATAGAACATAGCTTAAGAAGTGATAAAGCACGCTATTCTTTAGGAAGTGTTGTTAATTTTGTTTGTCTACATCAAACAATTGTTGGTCAAGAAGTGAAAATTCAATTGGCAAAAGCGGGGATAAAGGAACCTGATATTTTAATAGGTTGTATGGGAGGCGGTTCTAACTTTATGGGATTTGCCCTTCCCTTCATAAGAGATAAACTTCACGGAAATCTTCCAGATGTTGAAATTATTGGCGTAGAACCTCGTGCTTGTCCAAGTGTATGTAAGGGGGATTATCGTTGGGATTATGGCGATTCTGCTAAAAGAGCGCCAATCTTGAAAATGCATACATTAGGGCATTCATTCATCCCGAATCCGATTCACGCAGGAGGTTTGAGGTATCATGGAATTGCTCCATTGGTTTCAATTTTAACTAATAATAATATCATTTCTGCAAATATGCATTACCAAACGGAGGTTATTGAAGCAGGAATAAGATTTGCAAAAGCAGAGGGAATACTTCCTGCACCCGAAACTTGTCATGCAGTAAAAGAAGCAATGGACCAAGCTTTAATTGCTCATGAAAACAATGAAAAAAAGGTTATAGTCTTCAATTTTAGTGGACATGGGTATTTTGATTTACTCGCATATAAGGAATACATGGCAGGGAACTTATTAGATTATGAGTTACCAGATGAAGAAATTAAAAAAGCCTTAAATTCTCCAGATATGCCAGAAATCGATGAGAATAATTTCTAACATTTAATTATTTAATTTCTTTTTTTTAAATCAATGGAAACCTTAATATTTATGAGTGAATTTTCATAATTAATATTTCGAGAGTTTGTTCATATTTGAATATCTTATCATTTATAATCGTAAGCATTTTTTACGCTTATGGATTGATGATTTTATACATTGCCTTTTTAGCAAAGAAAAAAGGTGAGAAAGGAGCATGTCAAAATAACATTGTTAATACAGTCATTTTAATATTAAGCATAACCCTCAATTTATTAATTGTTAACTTTTCACACCTATCAACAATTGATTTTATTATTTTTCCTTTTGACATTTTTATAATTACTTTTATAGTTCTTTTTTTACCCTTTTTTTATTTTTTAATTTCCCGTGAAAGAAAAAGAGTAAAATTAAGTAAAGGATTGGAAACAAATTCTGAAAAACAAATAATGGATCAATTACCACTAAAGTATGAAATTTATAGAAAATTAAGCCATCTTGTAGTTTTAGCTATTATTTTTTTTTATTTTACTTTAGGATTTTTAGTGCAACATTTCTTTATTTATGTATTTCAAATTTTGCCTGAATTTTTTTCAGATTTATTTTTTTCTGTTTATAATATTGAAGGAAATAAAATGATTTTTACTCAATATTTAGTTGTGTCTTTAGTAGGTATCTCGCTTATAGGATTATTAACCGTAGATTTTGTACGAATTTTAAAGCCTGATATTTATCCATTAAAACCGGTAAATAAAATTCTAAGAAAAAAGGAACTACACATGAGACTTGGCCCTCATATTTCCATGAGTATTGGTTGCTTTTCCATTATAATTTTATACGGATTATTTCAACCAATTGGTCCATTAATCATATGTATTTCGATGACTATGGCGATTTTTGGAGATATGTTTTCAAACTTCGTTGGAAGAGCAATAGGGAAAAAGAGAATTCGAAAAACAAATAAAACTTATGAAGGTTTATTTGCTGGAATGATCACCGCATTTATTTCAGGGATAATTATCCTAATCTTATTAAGAGATTTTTTCATCACAAGTCTATTGGGATTTTTTTTGTTACCGACCATAGGTTCTCTAATAATAGGAATTTTAGATTATTTAGATTTAGAAATTGATGATAATTTATCATATAATTTTGTCTTATCAACTGTTTTATTTTTTGTTTCATTTATTATTATATAGAGAAAGGAGAAGATTTTTTCAAAAATTTTTTCAATTAATATAATTTAATTTACAAAATTATGTTAGAAGAAAAACTTAAAATTGATAAAATAAAAAAGGGAACTGTTATTGATCATATTGATGCGGGATACGCCCTAACTATACTAAACTTGACGGGGTTAGATGAATCTCCAGATCTCATGACAATAGGAGTAAACGTCTCATCTAAAAAATTTCAAAAAAAAGATATAATTAAGATAGAAGGCGTTTTTCTTAATGAAATTCAGATGCAACAAATTTCAATTCTCTCACCAAATGCAACAATATCATTAATTGAAGATTATAAAGTTATAGAAAAGAAAAAAGTAAAGATTCCTAAACTTATTGAAAGATTAATTTTATGTCAAAATAAGACATGTATTTCTAATTCTGAAAAAGAACCTATAGATACTGAATTTATAGTATTGGAAGAGAAACCATTAAAAATTCAGTGTGTCTATTGTAATCGGATTTATAAATTAGATGAAATAGTTTTTAGTTCTGGAGAAAAAATCGAGAAGAAAGTAAAACAGACTATTCAATTAAACAAATAATTCAAAGAAAAGCTAAAAAAGTAAAAGTTATTACACCTACAATCATAAATAGGAAGAAAAATATTCCCAAACCTGGTTTTATTATATTCTTCCAATTCCATTCTTCTTTACTATATTCATATCTAAAAACAACGAAACTTACAAAAAAAGGTGTTATAAACCAAAAACATAACATCCATATTAATAATCTCCAACCTAAAAGACCAATTAATATTCCAATTAACGCACTTAGCGCTCCTGAAATTGCTCTTATCCAATACAATTTTGTCTCTTTCTGAAGTCTAATATCTATATCTTTTTCAGATTTTTTATCTAATTGTAGATCCTGAATCTGGTATTGCTTTTTCTTCTCTTTTATTAGCTTTTGACGTTCTCGTTTGATATTAACTCTTTTTGAACGCTTTTCTTTTTTAACCATGGTTATTGTTATAAATATTATTTATTATAAAAATGATTATATATCATATTCTTATAATAAATTGGTGGAAATGAAAAAGATTACTAATTTTTCTAACTTTGATGTATTTACTATTGCAAGAGAATTAGATAAAATCCTTTCTGATGGAACCATAGTAAATGTGTATGAGATTGATGAATTATTAATTTTAAAAATTAACACATTATCTTTAGGTAAAAAAAACTTAATTATCGAAAACGACTCTCGAATCAATTTAACGAATTATGATTATCCAATTCCTAAGTATCCTTCTCAATTCATAATTTCTATGAGAAAATTTTTAAAAAACAGGAAAATCTTAAACGTTTCTCAACATGATTTTGATAGAATTTTAGTCTTAGAATTAAGCAGTTTTGAGGGTAAAAACTGGAATATTGTTGTAGAATTATTTAATAAAGGTAATTATATCATTTTAGATGAGAATAATTTAGTTAAAGTAGCTAAAAGTTATACTAGATTAAGAGAAAGAGATATCTTACCTAATAGAGAGTATTTTTTTCCTGCTCTACGAGGAGAGAATTTTTTAACTATAAATGAAGAGATCTTCAAAAGTATTATTCACAATTCTACTGATGAGATTGTGAGAATTTTAGCAAGAAATATTTCTATAGCTGGTTTATATAGTGAAGAGATTTGTTTTAGTGCAAGAATTGATAAGAAAAGGAAAGGAATTGAATTAGAGAGGGACGAATTAAATGAATTATTCAAAGAATTCAAAAATTTGAGGAATGAATTATTATTTGGAGATATTAAGGCCTATATCTTATTTGATTCTGAAAATAACGAAGTCGGTGTTTTACCATTTGAACTCAATCAATTTAAAGCCCATAAGAAAGTTTATTACCCTTCTTTTAATGAAGCAGTTGATGAATATTACTCTAAAATTGACTCTGCTAAAATATTAAAGCCCTCGGATCAAAATGTAACTCAAAAAATAAAGTCTCAAGAAAAAATTCTAAAAAATCAGTTAGAATATTTAGAAGAGCTTAAAAAAAAAAAGAAGAGATATTATGAATTTGGAGATTTCATTTATGCTAATTTCAATCCCCTCGAAAAGTTATTTACTGTAATAAAAAACGCAAAAGATAAGGGTTATAACTGGGATGAAATCAATGACAAATTACTCTTAGCTAAAGGAGAGAATTTGAATAGTTTGAGGTTCTTTAATAGAGTTTCACCCGCTACTCAGCAATTAGTTTTAAGTATTAATGATGAGGAGGTCTATTTGGATCTAAATAAAAGTATTGGAGAAAATGCAAACACCATTTACTCTAAAGGAAAAAAAGCGGAAAAAAAAATTAAAGGAACTGTACCTGCAATTGAAAAAACAAGAGAAAAAATAGAAAGTTTAAGACTAGAGAAAGAAGCGATAGGAAGCGATTTTGAATACCTGATAAAAAAACCCAAAAAGAAATGGTATGAAAAATTCCACTGGTTTAGATCATCTGATGGGTTTCTAGTTATTGGAGGGAGGGACGCTTCTACTAATGAACTAATTTATAAAAAATATTTAGATCATGATGATTTAGTTTTTCATACGACTTTTTCAGGGTCACCATTAACAGTCATAAAAAATCCTAAGTCTAAAGAAATTCCAGAGACAACAATTAATGAAACTGCAGAGTTCGTCGCTAGTTACTCTAAAGCTTGGAAAGAATCTTGGAATGTGGTAGATGTATTTTATGTATTACCTGATCAAGTTTCAAAAAGTCCACCTTCGGGTGAATTTTTACCAAAAGGATCCTTTATGATAACTGGGAAGAAGAATTTCATAAAACACACTCAAACAAAACTAGCTATCGGCATTAGAGTTGAAAATTTAGATTCCGGTGAAAAAAAGCTATATCCTAAAATTATATGTGGCCCAGTTAAAGCTGTTCAAGCAGAAACATCTGATTATCTAATTATAAAACCTTCAAAAAAAGGAACTTCAAAAGGAAAATTGGTAAAAGAAATAAAATCTTTTTTTATTAAAAATTCTAAGGAAGATTTAAAAAAATGGATTAAAATTTTACCTGAAACTGAAATTGCTCTATATTTACCTTCTGGATCTACTGAGATTGAGAATTAATTTCTCTATAGCAACTCTTTTACAAGAAGAATATTTCTATAATTATCAAATAAAATTCCATCAACTCCCATCTTGATAAGAGTGGTTATCTTTTCAAGAGGATTTGAATAATTTATAAAATTCCAAGCAAGAACCATTATCTCATTCTCATGGCATACTTGAATAAATATAGAGTCAATTAAGTCTGATTTTAAACTGATTAAGTCTGGTTTAAAAACTAATTTATGATTATTGGCTAATTTAAAGAATTCGAATAAACTTAACCCCTTACCTTTTGTTATATTGTAGCAAATTTTACTCTTAGGGAAGAGGTTTTTAATCATCTTTAACTCATTAAAATTCCTTCCACTAAAAATACAGTCATTTAGTAATTCATAATTTAGAACTAAGTTGATAACTTCTTTATAAATTGCTTCATCTTTCAAATCTATCAAAAATTTAGTTTTTCCTTTTAAAATTTTAAATACTTCAGATAAGAGAGGTATGCTTCGCTTCCTTTTATTAGTTCTTAAGTCTTTAATCTCTGGGTATGTTAAATTCTTTATTAACCCTATATGTCTTGTAGTTCTTAAAAGTGAACTATCATGAAATACAATTAGATTATTGTCTTTTAGTTTTCTAACATCAAATTCTATAAATTCTGCTCCAGATTTTAAGGCGATCTCAAAAGATTCAATTGTATTCTCGTCAAAATCAAATCTAGTACCGCGATGACCAATAAGAAGCAATCTCTAATTCACTTTAAGGTAATTTTTAACATTATTTTTAAGTTTCTAACCTTCATGAACAAAATATAGGTAAATTAACAGAAATATTAAACCGGTTAATGTGAAACCCAATACCATTGAATTTCTAAATGCTTGTAATAATGAAATAATGAAAATTAAAAAAATATTTCCCAACTTAAGAGGTTCACCTTTAAGTTCTTTATAATTAGCTAAACTTACTATCATGAATAAGAAAAATAGTAGTATTGAAACAACTTTAATAGCTATATCTACAATGTTTAAAAATATACCTTGATCCATAAAAATAGTAATGATTTCGGCATTAAAGAATAAAGAAACGATTAAAGAAATTCCTGCTAAAGTCACAGATAGAATGACTGTTCTATAAGCGAATCTCTCATCATTATTAGATGAGTTTTTTAAATTTTGATTCTTTATATTATTTTTTCTAATTTTTGACATATTATTCCCTAATTCTTTTCATCTGTGATTTTAATGAAGCAATCCTATATACATAAAATCCAAAAATTAAAAAAACGCCACTAAAAATTATAATAGTTAAAATTAAGTAAATTAATTCTATATCAATGATATTATCTTCTTCTGGAGGAAATTTGATATTTATTAATACAATGTTTTGATGTGAAATTCCTTCTGGATATGTTGGGGTATTACCAAAAATTATTTTAAAAGCATAGGTTGTTTGAGCTTCTATAACTTGATCGTATATGCTATTATTGTAATCTTTTACAGGTAATGAAAATTCATAAGTCATTCTGTTGCCGTCTAGGTTTCCAGCTCCGTCTCCATTAATTATACTATCATCATCCTCAAAAAATATCGAATTATTAATGTAATAATCCATAAATTCTAAATCTCCCGTCGTGACATTCGAAAACTGCACTATTTTTGCATCAAAAAAATCATCCTCATCCTCAGAATCGCTTGTTGAAGTTAAAATTCCTAAGAATTCATCATCCTCAAAATCAGCAGGTTCTAATTCGAATTGAATATAGATATAGAGAAAATCTCCATGTTGCAAAGTTTTAATTTCAATTGGAAGGCCGTTTTCAGGAATAGATATATTTTGATATAATTCTATAGAAACTGGTGTTGTCTCTTCCCATTCATCAATACTACCATCAATTATGCCATCTATTATAGGTGCTTTGCCCAGTACGGGGTCTAGTGTAGCAGCAGCGCTTTTTCCTTCTATCATAAACAATGTTGAATTGAGAAAGAAAATGCACAACATGAAACATACTATAATTTTAAGGGATATCTTTCTCAAGGTTTTAAAGCCATTTAACTATGTAAATTTCAATTCGACTATTTAAAAGTGATAATTAAATTTGGTATTTTAATTTTCGTATAAAATTCGTGGGATACTGAAGTATTAAGACATAAATCTAAATTCTAATAAAGTTGAGATATTAATTCATATAGGTATATAATTTGAGATTCATTCTATGGTATCTAAAATTAAATAGGATTGTAATTAGAAGGGATTAGGAAACAGTAATTTAACTTAAAGCAAACGCTAAATTAAGAGAATAATTGAGAAGTGATTTTCTTAAAAATCACAGTAGATTTATTAAATATTTATTTATGAATACAAATATGTTGTCAAAATTAAAAAGAATTTAAAGTTTATTAATACTTAGTGTCATACCACCGTCTAAGATTATGTTTTGCCCAGTAATATAATCCGCTGCTGGTGATGCTAGAAATAAAGCGACATCTGCTACTTCATTAGCCTCACCTATCCTATCAATAGGAAGTTTTATACCTCTTGTTTCCATAAGCATCCTAATAAGCGCTGGATCATTATTGTATATAGGAGTTAAGAAAAGTCCTGGTGAAATTGCATTTACAGTAATATTACTAGGTCCAAGTTCAAGAGCCCACAATTTTGTGAAAGCTATAAGCGCAGCTTTGCTTGCACTATAGATCCCAAAATATGGATTGAGCCCATTTTGCGTTCCTGCGCAAGATGCAATATTAATTATCTTACCAACTATCGGTACAAATTGTTTTTGTCTTTTCATCCTTCTAAAGAAGCTCTTAGATACATTCCATGCACCCTTAACATTAACCGCCATGACTTTATCATAGTTTTCTTCTTTAGACTTTAATGATGTATATAATCCACTGTCAATACCAGCATTATTAACTAATATAAAAACATTATCAAACTTTTTAAAAACCTCAGCTTCCATCTTTTTTACTTCAATTGAATTCGAAATGTCTGCTTTCACCAAAAGAATTTCAGTATTATACTCTTTTAATATGATATCTCGAGTTTCTTCCAATCCTACAATATTGATGTCATTAATAACTAAATTTGCTCCCACACTTGCAAAACTTTTTGCCATTTCCCTACCAAATCCACTTCCAGCTCCAGTTATTAGAGCGACTTTTCCATCTAAAAACTTTTCTTTTGACACTTTCATTACCTTCAAACTATTATTAATATTAATTTTTAGCTACCGAATAAACCTTTATTTTTTTTATATAGTCCTAAAAATTTTCCTGCTGGAGGTGACTCAAATGCAATACTAACATCAATAACAGCGGGTTTTTTTGACTCCATTGCTCTTTTCAAAGCCGGCTTAATATGCTCTGGATGATCAATTTTCTCGCCATGGCAACCAAATCCCTTTGCAATTTCAGCATAATTTATAGGAGGAAATTCTACATCACAATAACGTCTTTTAAGGTTATTCTTTTGATAAGTTTTAAGCATTCCCCAAGCACAATTATTTCCAATCACGATAATTAAAGGCAAATTGAGTCTTACTGCGGTTTCTAATTCCTGAACATTGAATAGGAAACTACCATCTCCATTAATGCATACTGTGGGTTTATTAGGTTTAGCTAACTTAGTAGCAATAGAATAACAGATACCTACACCCAAATGGCCCATACCGATTGATGTAAAAGTACTCCTCGGATATCTTTGAAAATTGGATATATGACCATAAGCAAAGAGTGCTATGTCTCCCCCATCAATAACTAATTGGG
>SMTZ1_10004956_pt1 | contig 20784 bp, 19 predicted proteins | sample DeeMarSWOR136_30_FD_25667 | JGI IMG/M metagenome (IMG submission 25667) | reverse complement strand
CAACAGAACACGTTCTAAGAGAAGCCCTAAACATGCTGGAAAGGATGGGTTTCAATACAGAGTTTTTCACAGTTAGAGGAAAAAAAATTGGATTCTGCACCCACTGCGACCACTGCCTGAAACATAAAGAGTGCATAGTAGTGGACGACATGAACACTGTCTACAGTCTTCTGAAGGAGGCTGAAGGGATAATAATAGCCACTCCAGTCTATAATGGAGGAGTCAGCGCCCAAATAAAAGCAGTTATGGACAGATGCAGAGCCCTTTCAGCCGCAGACCCAGACATCTTGAAACACAAAATAGGCATGGCCATTGCCGTTGGAGGAGACAGAATTGGAGGACAGGAACTGGCAATCCAGCAAATCTTAACCTTTTACATTCTAAACGCGGTCATACCTATAAGCGGCGGTCCCTTTGGAGCAAATCTAGGAGCAAGTTTTTGGTCAAAAGACACACTGGAAGGCGTAAAAGAAGATAAGGAAGGCTTTAGAAGTATGAAAAAGACCATTAAACGATTCGCTGAGGCCATAAACAAAATCGAAATTAGCACGTGAAATAAGGTGATGAAAAGTGGCTGTTGTAACTATGGAAATGGAAAAGGAACAGAAAAATAAGAAAAGGGTTGCCTGGGGCATCACGGGCAGCGGAGATCGACTTGCTGAAACAATTGAAATTATGAAACAGATTGGAAAGCAATATCAAGATGACGCCAGGATAACAGTTTATCTTTCGAAAGCAGGAAATCAAGTAATAAATTTTTACGATTTAGCTAAGGATTTGAAGGAAAATTTTGATAAAATTCGGGTTGAAGTCAACTCGAATATACCCACTCTTGCGGTTCAGCTGCAGAGCGGAAAAGTCGAATTTTTGCTGATTGCTCCAACTACAGCAAACACAGTTGCCAAGATTGCTATGGGAATAGCGGACACGTTACTGTCTAATGCGACAATAATGGCTCTGAAGAGCTTTGTACCCGTCTATATACTGCCCTGCGATTACAAGGAAGGAGTAACATCCACGCAACTTCCTGACGGAAGCGAAATGAAAATACGAGTAAGAAAAGAAGATGTTGAACGTACCAAAAAACTAGCTGCCATGGATGGGCTCTTTATACTTGAAAAACCCGAGGAAATCCGATATGTCTTCCAAAAACACTTCAAATCAGAAAAAGTATGATGTTAGAAGTTGAAAATGCAGTAAAGACAAGTTTTTGTTAAGAGTCAGAAAAATAAAAAGAAAAAAAGGGAGATTGAGAGCTATTTTCGTTTTCTTAGCATCCAGAAGGCGACGACGCCTATGACTGCAACTACAACGACAGCTATTATGATGGCGATTTCTGTTGTGATGAATGGTGCTTCTGCTGGTTCTGTTGGCTCTGGCTCTGTTGGCTCAGGTTCTGTTGGCACAGGCTCTGTCGGTACTGGCTCGGTTGGTTCGGGTTCTGTCGGTACAGGCTCGGTTGGCTCTGGCTCAGTTGGCTCAGGCTCGATAGGCACTGCCGGTGATGGCGCTTCTGTTACGGCTAAGTATGTCGTTGCGGATGAGTCACCATAAGCTGCGGATCCTTTGAACGTAGCGATTATTTTGTATTGGCCAGGAACTGGTGGTTTCCACGTTAAGCCATAGTTGCCGTTCGTGTCACTTGTGGCTCTACCGATCTCGTAAAAGTTGTTGTTAGGATCAAGCGTCTCTAGTACTACTTCAACACCCTTCGCGTCCTTGGGGATTGGTCGCTGTTGATACAGGTATTCCATCCAACCCCGCTGGTCTTCATCAGCTATGGCTGGAGTGTCCTTTGCGCCGGGAGATTGATCGGTCACTGTGCCTCTAATCAGCACTGGGGTTCCAAGTGGTTGAACAGTGTCTGGTCCTGTGACTGTTGTAGCGCTTGGGCCCTTGCCGTAGCAGTATATCCGATTGTCAAACGAATCGAGCGTTACGATGTATCCGTCTGCAATAGCTGGATTGTTCGCCCAACACTGCATTTTCCATACTTCTTCTCCTGTTTCTGTGTCTATGCACCATAAGTATGCATCGCGCCTTAGGGGCATAGTTGGAGAGTGCTCACTCGAGTACATGTAGATTTTGTTGTCGGCAATGCAGCCCAGTTGGATAGGAACGTTTTCATAGGGAGTTTCAAAGCCTAGGGTACCACTTCTCCAGGTCCATAGTTCTTCTCCTGTTGTAATGTTGTAGGCGATTAGTTTTCCGCCGTAGCCATATGAGAAGAGTTTGCCATAGGCAACACTGGTACTCATGCCATAGTAGTTCCATTGTGGTGCGGGTTCAGTTGGACCCCATATTTGATGGCCTGTATCTAGGTCGTAGCACCAAATTCGCCTTGTCGTTCCTTCCGTAAAGTAGAAGACGCCATTTTCTACATCTATATTTGGCCCCTGCATGCCTCCAAAGTTAAAGAAGCCGGCGGCTGCTGTTGGTGGCAGTACTGTTTGTGGTGGCGTATAGGTATAATTCCATAGCAGCTGTCCCTCTTGCCCTGGTTTCAGACTTAAAGCCCACAAATTGCCCAGAACAATTGGATCCACAGGGTTGTTTGCTCCTGAAGTTCCACCGATAACGTACTCACCCTCAACAACCGTTCGGAGGCTACCGGATACATTAGGTATTGATACGTTCAATGACCAGCCGTTGTTTCCGTCAAACGTATAGTTTAGGTAAGGTCTCCACATCCAGTAGGTATTAGCGGTAAATTCTCTAAACCAGATAGCTCGGCTTGAGTTCCACACCTGCAGATGGAAGGGAGCCACGTCTGGGAAGAATGGACCCATTGGGTTCGGTGTCCCTGCAATTAGGTATCTTAGTATACTTCCCTCTTTGCCGAGGACATTTATAACGCCAGTAGAAATGCCCTGTTGGGTTGCACCGCTAATAGTCACGTTGTCTACGGTGCATATGTAGTTGCCTGTGAATGCGTCAAACATGTCCCATGTAGTACTAGGAGCAGCAAAGAAACCGGCTACTTGACCAGCGGACCATAGGTATGGGAAGCCTCCGTGCTGGTTAGGCGATTCATAGTCATATATCTGACCAAATGACAGCGCCCCCCTTGAGATAGCGCCTGACTCATCGAAACCGTCTCCCGTTATTCCCGTTACGGGACCAGTGGTATTGTGGAAGTATAGCGTTTCTCCTGTATACAGATCAAGGCAGTACCAGCCATACACGGGCGGGGTTTCTACGTTGTAGTAAAGTCTTCCATTCAGGATTATTGGCGGAGAGAGACCAAAGCTTTCGTATGACATTCCCGTATAGTAGCCAATAGAACCAAACTGTCCTCCCATTACGCCTCCGTCCCAATACTGCTTTGCCCACAGTATGTGAGCTCTTGTACCATTCTCTGTTTGCACCGTATATTGGACGCTCCCAGTAACCTTCTGGAAGAGGAGTCTCTTCATATCCCTCTATTGGATCTGCTTGCACAGTGAGGTAAACAGGATCGCTACTGCTGGGTAGATAAATATCGCCGATGCTTTCAGCTCCGAAGCTATAAGGTGTCCAATCGGGGGGATAAGGTTCGCCGGTTAGTGTGTCTCCTGGAAAATGAAACACGAAAGAATATGTGCCAATTTGAGTAGGTGTGTATGTAGCATATGCCGATCCCACCGGATCAGATGTCCCAATGTCTAGGGTTACTGTGCTACTATCAGGTAGTGTGACTTCAACTGTGTAGCCGTCCCATCTGTCACCATTTGCACCACTAGCTGTTGGTGGGTATGCGTTAAGCCACATGACAATCAACGCGGGCTGATTGACGCCTACGGGGTTTGGTGAAACACTGATGTATGACCAAGTAGGAACCTCCCATGGAGGATCATGCGCAGATACGATAGGCAAAGTAACGATTGTAGCAGCAAAAGTTAACAATATAACGAAAGTTATAGCGGATATTTTAGATTTATTTTTCCAAGTTTTCATTTTTAATCTCCTCAATCTTTTGAGGTCTGTTCAGGTTATGTTGATGTAACATACTTAAGCATTTCCTAGTTAAGGAACAAGTTGCTCGCATATGTGAACTGCAAAAAAGTCAAGAGAAGTTACTTTGGCGGATGTAAAATGGGAAAGTTTATCTGTGCTGATGCTAACTAAAATTACGAGAGGTCGTAATTTCTGACAGGTGAAACTTGTGAACGCTGAAGCAGAAACAATCTCTAGCCAAGCAGAGGAATACCTTGAGGCAATCTACCGTCTAGAGCAGAAAGGAGGCTTTGCAAGAACCATGGAGCTTGCCAGAAACTTGAAGGTTGTTCCGGGTTCGGTGACAAATACAATAGAGAACTTAGAGAGGAGAGGGCTCGTTATTCGTAAACCCTACAAAGGAGTGAAGTTAACCAAGAATGGAAAAAAAATTGCCTCAAGTGTCTTGAGGAAACATCGCCTCGCAGAACGACTGTTAACAGATATTTTGCAGTTAGATTGGAGCGAGGTTCACGACCAAGCCTGTAAGTTAGAACACGCCCTCTCTCCAGAAATTCTTAAGCCACTGGAGAAAGCCTTAGGGCACCCGAAAAGATGCCCTCACGGAAACCCGATACCGACAAATTGTGGGGGAATCTTTGAAGAAGAAACAATTGCTCTCACTAAACTAGACGCCAAAATGAGTGGTGTCATTGTCAAAATAATTGAAGAGAAAACTGAGAAACTACAACAGCTTGCTATATTAAACCTCACACCTGGAAGACGAGTGGAAATCGAAAAAAAAGTAATCCCTAGTGGTCCTTTAACAATTCTCGTTGAGGGAGAAAGCTGCAAAATCGGCTATGACTTGGCTTCAATCATTCACGTTAAGAAGAATGAGGGAGAAGTGAGGAACTGATGGACTTGCCCTTAACTGAGTTGAGAAACGGCGAAACAGGAGTCATAACCTCTACAGACCCCTGTTCAGAGAAAGAACAGAGGTGCAGACATAGAGCAAGAAAAGGTTGGAGAAAACATTTTATGGTCGATCGTTTCACCAAAAGACTCAGTGACTTGGGTCTAACTCCAGGCACTAAGGTAACTGTGGTAAAGTCAGCGCCTTTCCATGGACCCTTAGAAGTTTTCGTCAGGGGTTCAAGGTTGGCTATAGGCAGAGGAATGGCTAGCAGAATTCTGGTGAATGTAGAACGATGAGCAACAACCATTTTACAATTGCTTTGGCAGGAAATGCTAACGTAGGAAAATCTGTCATATTCAATCAGCTGACAGGCTTACACCAACACATAGGAAACTGGCCCGGAAAAACAGTTGAAAAAGCTGAGGGAACCCTCCACTTCAAAGGTTACACTATAGATGTCATCGATCTGCCAGGTATCTATTCTTTGTCAACATTCTCCATAGAGGAGTTGGTTTCAAGGGATTACATCGCCACTGAAAAGCCTGATTTAGTGATAAATGTTGTAGACGCTTCTCTTCTCGAAAGAAACCTGTTCTTCACGTTGCAGCTTCTTGAACTGGAAACCCCCATGATTGTAGCCTTAAACCAGATTGACATGGCGAAGAAAAAGGGAATCATAGTTGATAGAGAGAAGGCAGAGAAGATTCTAGGAGTGCCGGTTATTCCAACAGTTGCAGTGAGTGGAAAGGGCATCTACCGTATGCTGGAAACAGCCATCGAAGTTATCGAGAAAGAAAGGAAAATGGAGCCTCTGAAGCCACGATATGGAAAAGAAATTGAGGAAAGAATTGAAGATTTAATTATACTTCTTAGTAAAATTCAGTTGAAGTACCCGGCTAGATGGGTAGCAATAAAACTTCTGGAGGAAGATGGGGAGGTTGAGAAAGAGGTTCTTAGAGTAAGCCCTGAGATTGTGGCATTTGCTGAAAAGTTTAGGGGAGAACTTGAGGAGATTCATGGTCACTCCTGTCCAACTGTTGTTACTTCTGAGAGATATCATGTTGTAAGCAGGATTTCAGGGGAAATTCAGGAGATAACTGAACCTTTGAAGATTCCTCTGAGAGAAAAATTGCACACGGTAACAACTCACAGAGTTCTTGGCTACCCCATAATGTTAGCGGCAGTTCTCACAGTTTTTATTGCAATATTCACTTTCGGAGATTTCACATCTGCTCTTTTAGGTGACTTCTTTTTTGGTTTGAAGCCGATTTTTGACACTGTTCTCGGAACTGGAATCATTGGAGAACTGATTTGGGGCGGATTTATGGAGGGAATTATTGGCGGCATCACAGTGGCGTTACCCTACATTCTTCCGTTCTACTTGATCTTGTATCTATTCGAAGATTCAGGATACCTAAGCCGAGTTGCGTTTCTGATGGATAACCTAATGCATAAAATGGGTTTACATGGAAAAGCATTCATTCCAGTTATGCTGAGCTTCGGCTGCAACGTTCCAGGGTGTCTAGGATGCAGAATAATGGAGACCGCAAGAGAGAGACTCTTAACCGCCTTTGTTGTTACTCTTGTCCCCTGCGCTGCAACGTCAGTCATCATCCTTGGACTAGTTGGAACTTTCGTAGGCATCCAATGGGCGCTGACTCTCTATATCATCAACTTGGCTATCATCTTCGTCCTCGGAAGAATAGCGTTCAAGGCATTGCCCGGTGAACCAACCGAATTGATAATGGAAATGAGCGACTACAGAATACCCCACATGAAAACGGTTGCTAAACAAACATGGTTCAGGCTACAAGAATTCATAATGATGGCGTTTCCCCTCATAATCGCTGGCAGCTTCGTAATTAAGATCGCTGAAGTTGCTAACCTGTTAGACCCGATAGCAAACATATTTAGTCCAGTAACTGTTGCTTGGTTGGGATTGCCAGCAGTTACGGGGATAGCGCTGATCTTTGGTGTGCTGAGAAAAGAATTAACTTTGATAATGCTTGCTACTCTCTTCGGAACCACAAATTTTGCTCAGGTTATGACCCCGGTTCAGATGGTTGTCTTCACCTTAGTGGTTATGCTGTACATACCATGCATAGCCACTATAGGCGCCTTGGTTAAGGAGTTCGGCTGGAAAAAAGCGTGGTTAATCACTGTTTTCGAAATTTTGTTAGCCCTGCTTTTAGGCGGAATAGCTTTCAGGCTACTTACAATCTAAAAATCCACAAAAAAGAATGCTAGAAAAAAGGCATAGACGCGAACAGAGTATGTCATTTCAAAGGTTATCTCACAACCATTAGGAGAGTTTTAACATATCCACTTATGCGAAGACATTGCGCTGCTCAGAAAGCAAAAAATAATAGCCTTCAAAAAACTAAGCTTATGCGGAATTTATGAGGTAAAGTTTATAACTTGACGTTCTTATTGGAAAAGACGAACTGGAAATAACACAACAGAAGGATACCAGCATGGGTCACAGAAAAAAGAGCGCTCCTAGACGTGGTTCATTAGCTTATTTACCTAGAGGACGCGCCAAGCGATCGATTGGAAGAATCCGGTTCTGGCCCAAAGTGGAAGAGGGACCAACTCTGCTCGGATTTATGGGCTACAAAGCCGGAATGACTCACATCATGATTGTAGAGGACAAACCAAGCTCCCTAAACTTTGGTAAAGAGGCATCTCATCCAGCGACAGTGTTGGATGTTCCGCCAATCATAGTTTTTGCTGTTCGTGCTTACGTAAAAAATGAGTACGGTTTACAGACTTTTTCTGAAGCCTGGATGAAGAGTCCTCCGAAAGATTTTGACCGAGCCCTTGTTTTACCTGAAGAATTCAACACTGAAGAGAACTTGAAGAAGATTGAAGAGAACATAGAGGAAATGGCAGAGATACGTATACTAGCAGCAACACAGCCGAGACTTGCAGCCCTCCCTAAGAAAAAGCCAGATATTACAGAAATAAAAGTGGATGGAGGCTCAATCAAAGAACAATTTGAATACGCAAAGAATCTACTAGGAAAAACTATCTCGATCACGGATGTTTTCAAAGAAGGCCATTTAATGGATGTGGTGGCGATAACCAAAGGAAAAGGCTTCCAGGGTCCAGTGAAACGGTGGGGAATCAAAATCTTGGCTCGCAAGTCTCGCAAGACCAAGCGGGGAGTAGCTGCAATCGGACCGTGGAAACCCCCAAGGGTCTTATACACGGTTCCAAGAGCTGGACAGATGGGTTACCACCAAAGAACCGAATACAATAAGCGCATCCTAAAAATCGGCATTGACGGAAAAAACGTTACTCCAAAAGGCGGATTCTTGAACTATGGAGAAGTGAAAGGAACATACATTATCGTGGACGGAAGCCTTCCAGGTCCAGCCAAACGTCTTGTGCGGCTACGGCATCCAGCTCGTCCTCTAAAAAAGATGCCTGAAACCTCGCCAAATATAACTTTCATCTCGTTGGAGTCCATGCAAAAATAGATTGGTGTTAGACTATGGGTAAGATTTCAGCTAAAGTTTTTGATCTGAAGGGTGAAGAAGTAACCACGCTTAATCTTCCTCAGATATTCAATACGCCCAGTAGACCAGACGTGATAAAGCGGGCGGTAGTTGCTATTCAGTCTCACAGATTTCAACCACAGGGTCGAGACCCCTTGGCTGGAAAGAAGACAACAGCAGAGTCCCGAGGCACTGGTTCGGGAATAGCGCGTGTGCCAAGATTGAAGGAAAGGGGACAACGAGCGGCCTTTGCCCCGGGCACCGTGGGAGGGAGGTCAGCTCATCCTCCTGAGGCTGAAAAGAAGATCAGAAAGAAGATTCCACGAAAGGAGATGAGGTTAGCTTTGCATTCAGCAATCGCCGCAACAGGATCCAAAGAGATTGTTGCTTCTAGGGGTCATATGGTAGAGGATGTTCCCGATTTTCCGCTGGTTGTTGTGGATGAAATTCAAAGTTTGAAACGAACCAAAGACGTAGAGGAGATTCTAATCAACCTTGGAGTATGGTCAGATATATTTCGTGTCAAAGAGAGCCGGAAAGTTAGAGCTGGCAAAGGGAAGATGCGGGGGCGAAAGATGAAACAGGCTGTTGGACCGCTGCTGGTCCTAACAAAAAACGATGGTGTGGCTGAGGCAGCTCGAAACCTTCCCGGAATGGAAGTTGTTACATTGGAAAACTTAAACGCTGAACTTTTGGCGCCCGGAACCCACCCGGGGAGACTGACAGTTTGGACGAAGTCAGCTTTTGAGAAATTGGAGACTGTCTTTGGAGGAAAATAGATTGGATCCCTACAAAACTATCAGGTATCCTGTGATGACAGAGGTTACGAGTCGCATACTTGAGGCAGAAAATAAACTCGTTTTTATCGTCAACAAAAAGGCCACGAAGAGGGACATCAAGATGGCGGTGGAGGAGCTTTATGATGTGGTTGTGGATAAGGTCAATTCTACCATAACTCCTGAAGGCGAGAAAAAAGCTTTCGTGAAACTTCACCCAGACTACAAAGCAGTTGACATAGCCATCAAATTGGGCATCCTCTAAAACAGGGGAACATTGGTTTTCAAGATGCAACTATCCACTAAAATCTTTCCTGCTATAGTGCTTCTGTTAATTATTGGAACTTCTCTTACTCTTTTCATCTATCCGGAAATAATATATGATATTCTAATCTGGGTGATAGAGTCTTTTCAAGCTGGAGGACTACCCCTCTTATTTATCATGATGATTATACAAGCCTTAGCTATCCCCATCCCCTCTGAGCTTATCCTGATTGCTGGAGGCTTAGCCTTTGAATTTCCGTTTGGATGGCTCGTCGGCGCATTAGGATCAATAGTTGCTGCTTTGATAAGCTTCTACATCTCTCGAAAAGGCGGAAGATCCTTCGCTATCCGGTTCGTTGGCGACAAAGGAATCAAATTTGCGGATAACTGGTTTAGCCGCTGGGGAGCTTGGGCTGTTCTTCTGGGTAGATTTACGCCTTTCATACCCTTTGACGCGATATCTTATAGTGCAGGTTTAACTTCGATGAAATTGAAGAATTTCTTTATTCCCACAGTGATAGGCACGTTGCCTCGAGCTCTCTTCTACACCTCTTTAGGGAGTCTTTTTGGTATAACATTTCAGGAACTCATAGATCACTACAAACTAACTGGGGAAATACCTCAAAACCTTCAAAACATGGTTTCTGACTTCAACCATTTCTTGCTGGGAGTGGTTGCAGTGGTAACTGTGATTTTTGTGGCATACTGGCTTGTAACACGAAGGTATACAGAGGAAAAGGAAAACTAAAAGTATTTAAAAAAGAGACCCATCTGTAGAACCTAAATGTTCCAAAGGAAGATGATACATCTTGGGTAAACGTATTCGAGTCCGAAGACGCGGAAGAGGAACTCCAACTTTCAGGGCATCAACCCACAAGAGGGTAGCTCCAGTTCAGTATCCTTCAATGTCTGACAAAGAACTGCAAGGAGTCATCAACGGTCAAGTCAAGGAGATAATCCATGATCCTGGAAGAGGCTCTCCTATGGTTGCCATAAAGCTTGAAACTGGCGAAACATTTTACTCGGTAGTTCCAGAGGGCGTCTATGAGGGTCAGCCTACCCAAATCGGCGGCGAAGCTTCTATGGAGATAGGAAATGTTCTTCCTTTGGGCAAGATTCCTGAAGGAACAATGGTCTGCAACATTGAGCTTTCTCCTGGGGATGGAGGCAAAATGGTGCGTTCCTCTGGAACATACGCAACTGTGGTGGGGCACACTCCTGAAGGGACAATTTTGAAGCTTCCATCCAAAAGAACCAAGTATGTGAACGATCTTTGCCGAGCAACAATTGGCGTAATCTCAGGAGCGGGTCGTACCGAGAAGCCTTTCCTCAAGGCAGGAAGCAAGTTTCATCTTATGAAGTCTAAGGGACATGTGTATCCTCGAACCAGAGGCATTGCCATGGTTGCTGCTTCGCATCCTTATGGTAGTAGCAAGAAGGGCGGTCGCAAGGTTACAACGGTATCGCGTAATGCTCCTCCAGGCCAAAAGGTTGGTTTAATCGCGGCTAGAAGCGCTGGCAGCAGAATCAAGAGAAGAAGAGAATAGTCTGGAGCAGTTTTCCGTAAAAAAGCTTGTTTTCAACAATACACTGCTATTAGGCTCCTAATACAACTCGTTTTTTTAGAGTTTCTTCTTGTTTTTTATGTTCTAGTTCTTTAGGTTTTTTTGGGTAATCTTTTGTAAAGTATTACTGTGAGTAGTGTCGCTACCATGAAGAGTGGCAGAATAAGCCATGATGGAAACTCTGGAATTACAGCAATGTCCACGGGCGCTAGGAGTGGATAATGGTCCATGTTGTTCGGGTTAATGTAATATGCTGTGTTCCACACGCCTGTGGCCTCTATTTCTGTAGAATTGGGGTACCTTGTTATGAAATCGCCCCAATAGTTTCCTTCCTTGCCGTCATCCCAAACGTTCCCAAGGCCAGGAATCCAGCCTTCAGGGTAAGCCCAGATTCCAGGAATTGATACTTGGAGGCCTTCCGCTTTGTTGTTGATAAAATTGTTGTGGTGAATAATGTTGTCTGCGGATGATAAGGGACCAAGACCTGCGCTTTTAATTTGGATTCCCCAGCCACTGTTTCCTGTTGAGTTATTGCGTATTATCTTGTTTTGTGTAGAATCATCAATTAAGATGCCATCGTTGTTGTTTGTTATGTAGTTTAGAAGAATTGTGTTGTTTGAGCTGGACCATATTTTGATTCCCCAGCCGTTGTTTCCTGTTATCCTGTTTCCTCTAATGTTAACATCTGTGGACCAAAAGAGATGGATTGCTGTTCCATTGTTGCTGTTGACACTGTTTTCAGCGATGTAATTATTGTTTGAGCCTTGGAGGTTGATGCCTTCTCCGTTGTATTCTATTATGTTTTCGGAGATGATGTTGTTTGAGGACTCGGTTAGGCGAATGGCTCCACGTCCATTGTTGCCGATGACTTGGCCCACGTTTATTCCGTCATATCCGTTGTTAGTTACAGTGTTTGAGGTAAAGTTGTTGTTCGTCGAAGAGTGAATGTAAACAGCGTCATAGCTGTTTTTTGTGATGGTGTTTTCAGCTATTCTGTTGTTTGAAGATGTGACTATCCAGATGCCGTTTTCGTTGTTTGTTAGTCTGTTTTCGGATATTATTGAGTTTGTTACTGAGACCAACAGTATGCCCTGCCCGTTGTTTGCAAGCTCAAAGTTACTCACTGTCATCCTCGTGCAGTTTACGAGAGCTAAATATCCCAAGTCAGAGGGAACTGGCTTGTTTTGTTGGTTAATCCAGTAAATTATTGGTTTGCCATTAATTGTGTTAGTAACGTCAATATCGTTTATGCTGTCTGAAAGCGTGGTGGTATAGACAAAGAAGTTGTAGCTGTTGTTGCTCAGGTGGTTGTTTCTGAGCATATTGTTGGAGGAGTAACTGATGTAGAGTCCGTGTTTGTTGTTGCTTATGTAATTGTTTCTAAGTGTATTGCTTGAAGAAGAGCCGATGTAAACGCCATAGTTATTATTTGTCAACGTGTTTCCAGAAAGAAAGTTGCCCTCTGAACTCATACCCATGTATGGCTCCGAAAATATTCTGATGCCGTAGTAAAAATTGCGGATTTCCATGTTTCTCACTGTTACGCTGTTTTGGTTTTTGATGAATAGCCCTGTTGAGTTTCCGTTTCCCAGAAGTGTGTGTCCTCCCCCGTCGATTATAATGTTGTCTCGTTCAACTGCAATGGTGTAGCCAGTAATGTCGTCCGTTAGAGTGTAAACTTCGCCAATTCGTTGAATAGGTGCTGTAGGCGGATCAATACTTCCATCTTCTCTGATAACAAAAGCGGGTTGAGGAGTTGGAATCGGCATAAAATTTGCGTCTACAATGTTGACTTCTGGAAGGAAAAACAGAACAAAAGAAAAACTCAGCAATACAATAACTACTGAGGCGAACCTAAGGCTATGAAACATAACAATTCATTGTACGCCAAAATAAGCCTAAAACTTTTTTTGTAAAGGTTTCTTGACTAAAAAAATGATGCAGTCAGAATTTTTTAGTCAAGATTTCTTGACAAGAGCTTAAAGAGCTACTGTTTTTCTAGTTTCTTTCGGTGTTTTCTGAAGAATAAACGAGCCGACTCCGTTAAATCATAGTTTTCCACTTCTTCCAAGGGAACCCATCTGGCGTCCGTCACATCACTTGTAGGCTCCAAAACTCCATCCTTAGGTCGGGCAAGAAACTGAAGCAATATGTAATGGTAACGGAGACGCCCACTCTCATCCACCTTAAGAATATCATAGACATCCATTGGTCTGCCATCAACAAGCTCGACATCCAATCCACATTCCTCCTTTGCTTCCCGAACAGCAGCATCTCTAACAGCCTCCCCAAGCTCCACAGCTCCACCCGGAAAACTCCACTTACCCAACGCAGGCTCAGCGCCCCTTCTCACAAGAACAAGCTTGCCACCGTCTACAATAACCACCCCAACACCCACAACGGGTTGAGATGGATACTGACGCCTCAACCATTAGCCTCCAATATCTTCTGAACATTTCCCTTCATAATAGTTTACACCAAAATATTGAAAGCATCCAAGTAAAAACATATTTGGAGCCTAATAATAGTTCTATGTTGAAAACAATCTTTTTCCTGAAAAACCTAAAGAGAAAATGATTTTGGTGCGGTCGCCGGGATTTGAACCCGAGTACCCGGCTTGGGAAGCCGGGGTCCTAACCAGGCTAGACTACGACCGCCTTCAATCACTCTAACTTAACTGCAAATTCAATCATTTTAGGCTTAGCTTTTGGCCGCTCTTTCAAGCGCGTTAATTACGTTTTCTCTTCCCATAGCTAAGATATAGGGACCCAGCCTAGGTCCTTGGGGCACTCCCAAAAGAATCCTGTAAAGAATCTTGAAGAAGTTTCCCGGTTTAATGCTGTTATTTCTTGCAATAGTGAAAACGGCGCCCTGAATCTCTTCCTCATCCGCTTCGGTTTGTAAGGCTTGGATGAGCTCATTCACGGCATGGCTTTCTTGTTCATTTAGCTCCACAGCTTTCTCCTTAATTTCTGTGAAATCTTTTGACCAGTTAAGGGCGTAGTCGATTCTGCGCTTCAGGTCATCTGAAAAGCCTTCTTTTCCGTAACCGTAACCTTGCAGCTTCTCCAATACGAAATCGTGTTCAGAGCCTTCTGGAGCCATTTTAGCTAGGAATATGAGGAGATTATAGGGCACATGATCACCGGGCTTAGATGGCACATTGAAAAACATGCAATATTTGTAGAGACCAGACAGTTTAGCATGCTCTTTTTTGTCTGAAATCCTTTTCTTTTCGAAGTAAATGTCCTCCAGCTCATCAAGCTCATTCATGTATTGGGGTATGTCAGTAACCGAGAGGCTTCGGGCTCCAACAAACCGCTTCAAGGTCAACAAAAGAAGAGACTGCGGCGAACCATACCTGAACCAAACCTGAGGAGTAAAAACGTTCCCAGCCGATTTGCTGATTTTTTTTCCGCTCTTATCGAGGTACATCTCGTATCTGGCGTGAGTTGGAGGAGACCAGTTGAAGATTTCTTTGCATATTCGATCGTTCACTCTCACCGAATCTGCAATGTCCTTCCCGTAGGGCTCGAATCGAACGTCTAAGGCTTTCCATCTGGCCGCAAACTCCACTTTCCATCCAAGCTTCCCCTCTCCCTTCCGGATGTCAGCCTCCCCTTTGTGTCCACATCCTTCCAGCCACTTTCCCCTTACTTCCATCCCTTCACAGCTATACAGAATCTTGTCTTCGTCAGAAAGAAACGTGTGGGCCTTGGTGGTGTAGATTCTGCTGCAGTTTGCACAGATCGGAAAGTAAGGAAGAACCTCCACAAATTTTTCCTGCCCAACCTCCTCTCGCACAATCTCTCCCACTTTCTGGGCATTCATGAGTATCGTCTTAATTTCCTCATTAAAGAGACCCCTTCCGTAAGCCTGCTTAGCAGATATGAAGGAGTATTTTATGCCACTCTGGTCTAAAGATTCCAAAAGAAGACTGGTCATATGCTCCCCGAAGCTCTTATGACAACCGTTAAGGTCTGGAATAGACGTCACTGGATAGCCCAAATATTTGCTCAGCGACTTTGGGAGTCCAGCAGGAACCTTCCTTAAACCGTCCAAGTCGTCAGCGAAAGCTATGTACTCTGACTTGAATCCTTGCTCCTGAAGGGCTAATGTTACAGCGTAAGATCTGGCGCAGTCAGCGAAACTGCCGATGTGAGGAAAACCGGAGGCTCCGAGACCGCTTTCGGTCCTGATTAGGTCTAGGCTTCGACCTAGTTTACGTTCCTTTTCTATGATTTTAACAGCGGTTTTGTCGTACCATGTTCCATGTCCAATGATCTTTTCAGGCATGCCTCAAGTTTCCTTTCTAATCACCTACAATAATTGGTTAGTTAAATAAAAACCTAAAGCGATTTACACCATTTTTTTGGAACAAGCGTTTCAAATTTTGGAACGCGTATGCCGTAGTGTCCCTTAATTTTGTGTTTAACATAGTATTTTGATGGTGATTAAAGAATGAAGAAAACAAGCCGAATAGCTGTATTGATAATCTTAGTAACTGTTATAGCAATGGCAGCTCCAGCTTCAGCATATTTTTCATCGCAAAGTTTAGAAACTAAAGCTGAGAGAATGGTTGAGATTGCTGACACCGCACGAGACAGAGTGCTTGATCTAGTTGATATTGTGGAAGCTAACACTACTGCGATGGATCTCATTATAGTTGCTGGATTGGATGGGCAATTCTACGATAATGTTTCTCTTTGTGTAGAAGCTGGAACCACAGTTGGTGGAGAGGTAAAAACTGAAAATGGAACAGGATGGACATATCTGTATGCAGCTAATCAGTCATTGTTGGCTGGCGAATACAAAGACGCTATAGATAATGCCAGAGATGCCCTAACAGTATTCCATGAAGTCTTGAGGTCAATTTACGTTATTCTATGGGAAGCCGGTGTCGAAACAGAACAATTAGTCGCCCCTCAAGTAATCTCAGAAGCCATAGAACGATCGCTGGATAGAATAGAGGAACTCCGAGCCTTACTTGCAGATGAAGAACTGCTTAGCAAATTGGATGACGCTGAAGTCCTGTTAAACGAAGCGAAGGACCTGCTCGCAGCAGATGAAATTGAGGATGCTAAGGATAAACTGAAAGAAGCTAACGATCTAATCAGCGAAGTTTGCCAGTATCTAAAGGAAGTAGCCCAGGAGCTAAACCCCAGCCGAGTCAGAGGATTCCTAGATGAGGCATGCTGCTACAGGGAGAGATTCAGAGAAAGATTTGGACACGCATGGGATGAAGAATTTGATGTTGACGGATTCCTTCAGACTTGGGGTTACCAGAACGAAGAAGATTTCATGAACCGCTTTCAGGAGATGATCGAAAACGCTCAAGGAGAAGATGACATTGACGATCTAATACAAGAATTGGACGAAATTGGTCGCCTGATCCGAGAAATGGACCATGATTTTACCCAAGAGATGGATCATCATCACCAAGCACGCTACGGACAAGAAGGAACAACTAGTGGTAGCGGTTATGGACAAAGCAGTGGTAGTGGTTACGGAGGGGGAGGCAGCGGTACCAGTGGCGGGCAATATGGAGGCAGCGGTTTCGGTAGCATGGGCAGCGGAGGCAGCCCATAAAAAATTTTTTTCTTTTTTTCTATTATTTTTTTAGTTCCACTTGATTTTCAAGGCCGATTTTTTTTACTCTAACTATTTCCAGCTTTTCGAGTCGTATCTCCAGAGGCTTGTTCGGGGTATGTCAGGAAACTTTTCCCTTATCTGGGACTCGAAAGCCTTTCTCTCATTATCCGCTAAGAACTGTATTACATCCATTTCTTCCTTGTTCAGGTTAGGATGCTCCTTAAAGATTTTTTCAACATTTGGTCGTCTTTTTCTAACAAGAAAGAATGCAGCAACAAATATTGCTGCTACAGCGACTGCGGTAGCAACAAGATATTCAACAGGAATCAGGTTTGAAGGCCCACCGTTTGAAGATGCCGCCTTAACTGTGAATTCATGGATTAGACCGGCTATTTCGATATTGTATGTTCCCGGAGTTTGCTTGGTGACTTTGAATTCCGCTGTGGTTGAGGCGCCTTTTTCAAGCGTCACTGTTTTGGTGTCCACGGTTGTTTGATTGATTATTAGGGGAAGTGTATAGGAGCCAGTTTGCCCGCCAATGTTGGTGATTTTAACCGAGACAGTAACCTCTTCGCCTGCCTTAACCTCAGATGGGGTGACATCAAGGTCGCTGATTAGGAAGTCTGCTGGTGGGACTAATGGAAATACATAACTTATCTCCCATACACCAGAAAACAAAGATAATGCTATTTTGTTGTCTTCCGTATCTATTGAAGTTGGCATTTCGCTGAGATAAACTACTGTTGATTCTTCAGGCAACTGAACAGTGAGATTATATGGAGTGTCAACAAGGAAAGTCCACATATCAAAATCTTTTCTCGTCAAAGAATGTGTATCATACTGAAGCGAAACGCTTGTAGTTCCCAAAGTGAAAACTGTCAGATTTATTCCGTCTATATTATAGTCCAAAACAGTCTGGTTCTCGTCAAGCACAATAAAATTGTTAGCTGATGAATTTAAAAGGGAAAATGTTACCACCGGAACCGTATCGTTCACAATCAACGTTTGCATGACGCGAACCACTCCATCCCTGTATATTCGAAGATTTGTGGATTCAACTTGGAACTCGGTCTCGTCAGCAGCAGTCACAGTTGCACTCAAAAATAAAATAAAAATTGCGAAGCCAACGAAAACAGTTCGCCAAGCACCTAACTTCATTGTGCAAATCACGCTAAAATGATGAGATAATAATCTAATAAGAATTCTGAATCCTGAGTATAGCAGGAATCTTATTAACATTCACCAACAATTATGATAGATGAGGTTAGTGTTTAAGATGATGGGGGACAATGATGTATGGCATTATATTCTTCCGTTTCCCTTGGAAACTGAAAAGCGGAGACTGATTTGGAGCGTCCTCCAGTCTAAGGTAGGTAAAAGTCTTCTAATGAACATGAAGCTAGAGGGAAGAACATACCAAAGAGACCTTATTAATGGAACATCTTATTCGAACAAATCCATAATTGAATACTTGAAGCGGATGGTTTCAGCTGACATTCTTGAAGAGAGAATGGGGCAAGTCGCAACAGGGAAAAGGAAAGTGAGGGTCAAATGGTATGTTCCCACGAAACTTGGAAGATGGTTTATTCTTTTTCTTAAACCTACAGAAGAGATTTCACCTGAATTGGTGCAAAAAACTATCGAGGATATTTTTCATGTCTACGCTTCTAGTATCGTTGAGGTTTGCGAAAACTTTGGAATCGACATCAACGTTTTTCGCCAGATTCTAAAGAGTGAATTCAGTAAGAAAACAGCAACTGAAACATAAAAAGAAAGAAATGGGTTTTACTACAGTTTGTTACCGCAGCTACCGCAGAATTTGTTAGTGGACAGATTCTTCGTCTTACACTTTGGGCACTCGATTTCCTCTGGTTTCAAGGGCGAACCACAGTTACCACAGAACTTCATGGTCGCTGGATTTTCTGCTCCACATTTTGGACATTTAATTTTTGCTACTGGAGCTAGGCTTGATCCGCAGTTACCACAGAATTTAGTTCCCAAGGTGTTCTGAGCTCCGCAGTTCGGACACAATACTAGCTGCTGGGGTGCACCGGCTCCTTCGGAAGGCTGCATGGCTTTTCCTAGAGCGGTTCCCATGGCTATTCCAACGCCTGCCCCCACACCCGCCGCAGCGGCTCCACCGCCTCCCTCTGGAATCTCCGCGGTTGTTTCCTTCATATACTGCAACGTCATGGCTTGCTGTCCCATGCTGGTTGCGAAGCGTCTTGCCTCCTCAGGTATTTTAACTCCTTCAAATACAGTGTCTATAACTTTGAGACCTATCCGAGCTGCCTCATCCTTTATCACTAAGGCGACTTTATCCGTGGTTTCATCCACGTTTTTGACTAGATTGAAGATGTCGTAGTGAGCAAATTCATCTATAACCCGCTCGTTGATGAATCCACGAATGTAACTTTCAACATCACTGGATGTGCTGGCTCCACGGTTTCCGAAAAATTCCACAACAAACAGCTTCGGGTCCTCCACCTTGTAGAGAAGATAACCAAAGTAACCGAGTTCCGCCTGATACTGAATAGGACCGCTGGGAGCAGAGTAGGCTTGTCCACCAAATTTTCCTTTAAATTGGCTGTTGCTCACATAAACGACTTCGCACTCAAAGATGTCACCGATTATCCTCAAAGCCCTTAATGCTCTAGTTAGAAGCGGAATATTGTTGCTGGTGATGGTGTGTCTACCCGGACCGAAAATATCATATGCTTTCCCGTCACGGAAGAAGACAGCCCACTGGTTCTCCATAACGATAACTTGGCTCCCATACTTCAAGGAAAGGTTAGGAAACCTGTAAGCTATATCTTCAGAACCCGCAAAATCCCATGAAACTTTCTCTATTATTGGCATTTCATTTCACATCCTAAATTTCTAGAGGTCTAAACTGTTTTTCCCGTTCATTCCAGTTATTCTCGAAAGCAAGTAATAAACTCTTTACATTCTTTACTTCACTGGATACAACCACCCAGTTCTCGGCTTCAACCTCACTGCGAGTCTTGCTAATAGCCGCCTTCAAGCCGTCAAGATTGCTGCTAAATGCACGATCGTAGTTGAAAACCCGAGCCAACTCCTCTTCTCGTATGTGCCCTTTTCGGTCCATGAGACCAGCGTAACCATAGTCTGCATGTCTCACTTTTTCTGTGACACGATCTAGCACTTGGATAACCATTTTGTAGTCTCTGCTCTGGGCAACACCTGAATCCAAAGCTTGCAGATACAGGTCTTCCCAAACATGTCGCATATCCCGGAGGTCAACATAATAGAGGTCTCTAAGCTTTCTATCTAATTCTCTCAAGTCTTCTTTTGTTCCATATCCTAATGTGAAGAAGTTTTGAATCTTGGAAAGAATTCCTTGTTTTGCTTTCACTTTATCGATTGTTTCCCGCTCAGACAAGCAACAAACCCCACAGCTAATTATCGAAATCTAATATAACTAAGTTTTGTATAGGCCTAGATAAAATTATTCTTGGCTTATTTTTGAAAAAGCTCAGCTAATTCAGGGGTATCCACGTTTTCTATGAAAAAACCTAAGGGAACGCTCATGTTGCCTCAAAGCATGAACTCTTCTCTAGAACCGATTCAGCAGATCTCCAATGTTTTCTTTTCATTAAAAAAAGGGGAAATTGAGGGGTGTTCTTCAACGGTTTTGATGGACTAATGCAATTGCTTAACTTCTTTCGGTGACTCCTTTCTCTCCAACTTGCCTAAAGCCATTCCATTCCTATCAGTCGCAACAGACAGTTCAATTATTCTTCTTTTTTCTGTTTGTTCTGTTTCTTCCTTAGGGCTGCTCTTTTTGGGTCCGCAATAGACAAGTTTGAAGTCAGGACATCGATGATGCCAATCCCTCTTCCAACGCTTCCGTTTAACCATCAACCAAACACCCCAAATTTCGCTCTATTTGGGTGCCTTCCTAAACTTCAGCATAGTTCTTTCCCCCTAACAAAAAAAGAGAGAAGGTGGTCTAAGTTTATCTTCGTCTTCTGAGCATCCAATAGGCTGCTACTCCGATTACGACCGCTACAACAACAGCTACTATTATGGCTACTTTTGTTGTGATGAGGGGTGCTTCTATTGGTACGGGTTCTGTTGGTGCAGGCTCGGTTGGCACTGGTCCTGTTGGTTCAGGCTCAGTAGGTTCAGGTTCCGTAGGTTCTGGTTCAGTCGGTTCAGGCTCTGTTGGTTCTGGCTCTATCGGCTCTGCTGGTGATGGTGCTTCTCCTACGTTTATGTAGGTTTCTGCG
>SMTZ1_10002143_pt1 | contig 20787 bp, 22 predicted proteins | sample DeeMarSWOR136_30_FD_25667 | JGI IMG/M metagenome (IMG submission 25667) | reverse complement strand
CTTCCAACTCAAAGACTCATCCCTGCAAAACGAGTTTTACTTATTGGTCTTGGAAAAAAGAAAAAATTTAAATTAGAGAAACTAAGACAAGCTGCTGGAACCGTTGCCAGGTATATTAAAGCGAAAGCTCTTTCAAACATCTCTACCATCATCTATGGAAAGGATGTTTTAGGGGCCCCCTTTGATGAGATGGCTCAGGCCATGACAGAAGGAATCCTCCTCTCATTATATGAGTTGACCCGATTTAAAACAGAAAAGGATAAGGAAAAGAAGGAAATCAAAGAGATCAGTCTTGTTGAGGAAGAAAAAAGGAACATCCCAAAGATAAAAGAAGGTCTCAGGAGAGGCCAAATCCTATCAGAGGCAACAAACCTGACAAGAGAGCTCGTGGCTTATCCTAGCAATGAAGCCACGCCGACCTTTCTTGCCAATAAAGCAAAAGAGATCGCAAAAAAACATCATCTTAAGTGTAAGGTTATGGACAGAGCTGAGATAAAAAGGCTCGGCATGAACGCCTTTTTAGGTGTAGCCAAGGGGAGTGTAGAGCCCCCTAAGTTTATTATCCTTGAATATAAACCAAAGAAAAAGAATCCTGATACAATCGTCCTTGTCGGTAAGGGTGTCACCTTTGATAGCGGTGGGATAACGTTAAAACCCGGGTTGAATATGCACGAAATGAAAGAGGACATGGGAGGAGCAGCAGCAGTCCTTGGAGCGATGAAAGCAGCTGCAGAGCTTGGGTTATCTCAAAGGATCGTAGGACTTGTCCCTGCAACTGAAAACCTCCCCAGCGGCTCAGCCCTCAAACCAGGGGATATTCTCAAATCCTATTCTGGAAAGACCATTGAGGTATTGAACACCGATGCAGAGGGCCGCCTTATCCTCTGCGATGCCCTTGCTTATGCTGCAAGATATAAACCCAAGGCAATCATAGATATCGCCACCCTCACAGGGGCATGTGAAATTGCCCTTGGAAATTTTGCATCCGGAATCATGGGGAACGATGAAAAGCTGATGGCAAGATTAAAAGAGGCAGGAAATATCACAGGGGAGCGGATATGGGAACTGCCCCTCTGGGAAGAATATGATGAACTGATAAAAAGCGACATTGCTGATATAAAAAATGTAGGAGGAAGGGCTGGTGGAGCCATAACCGCAGCAGCCTTTTTAAAGAAATTTGTTGGGAAGGGTCCATGGGTTCATATTGATATTGCAGGGACGGTCTGGACAAAGAAGGACAAGCCCTATATTTCCAAGGGGCCAACCGGCATTGGGGTTCGTCTCTTTATCGAATTCCTAAGAAAATGGGGGAAATAATTTTTTAAAAAGTTTGACACTCTGTTTTATTGAAGTTATTAATTTATTTATGTTTTCAAATCACGGTTCACTAAAGGAGGTGACTTCATGGCTATTAAATTAACCAAAGCACAACTGGAGGAATACAACGGTACAGGAGGCAAGCCTCCCTATATCGCTTATCAGGGCAAGATCTATGATATGAGCCAGAGCGCAGTATTCAAGGACGGCAAACACTTTAATCATGATTTGGGTTTTGATCTAACGGATGATATACTGAACTCTCCCCATGACGAAGAGGTGTTGGAAAAATTCCCAGTTGTTGGGGAACTGGTTGATTAGTTTATATTTTATAATCCTTTAAACCACAAAAGAATCTCATGGGTCACAAAGAACATAAAGACAAAGCACCTGAGCGTATCAGGTGCTTTGTTATCACGGTGAGTGATTCGAGAACAGAAGAGACAGATACGAGCGGAAGACTCATCCAAGAGATGTTAAAAGAGAACAACCACGAAGTTGTCGATTATAAAATCATAAAGGATGACCAAAAAGAGATAAAGAAGCTTCTTGAAGGGGCTGAACAGAAGAGCGTTCAGGCAATCATCATAAACGGAGGAACAGGTATCTCCAGACGCGACAGCACCTTTGAGGCTCTTTCTTTGGTCTTAGAAAAAAAGATAGATGGCTTTGGAGAAATCTTTCGCTACTTAAGCTACCAAGAGATTGGCTCTCCGGCCATGATGAGCAGAGCCATTGCAGGAACATCAAAAGGACGGATCATTATATCGATCCCTGGCTCTAAGAGTGCAGTCAGACTTGCCATGTCAAAGCTTATCCTTCCTGAATTGGGCCATATGGTTTTCGAGGCGAACCGCTAAATAAGGAATGAGATGATGAAGATAAAAACAAAATTCTTTGCGGGATGTCAGGATATCGTGGGAAAGAGAGAGATAGAAATAGAGGTTGAAGAAGGAATGACTGCAGGGAAATTATTAGAGCGACTTATCAAAGATAACCCCGGTTTAGAATCTTTGGCTAAAAACTCACTCCTATCCATTAATATGGAATATACCTCGCTAGATACTTTACTTGGAGAAGGGGATGAGGTGGTTCTCATCCCACCTGTGAGCGGAGGGGGAGATGTTTGAGATCAAAAGAGACCCTCTTCATGTCGAAGAGGTTGTTGATAAAGTCAAATCAGACTCCTCTGGTGCTATTGCAACCTTTATCGGTACTGTAAGAAATGAATCGATGGGGAAAAGGGTTCTTTATCTTGAGTATGATGCGTATGAAGAAATGGCAATAAAAAAGTTAAGAGAGATAGGAGAAGAGATAAAAAAGAAGTGGGAAATCGATAAAATAGCCGTAACCCATAGGATAGGAAGGCTTGATATCGGTGAAAGGAGTGTTGTTATCGCTGTCTCCGCACCCCATAGAAAGGACGCGCTTTTGGCCTGCCAGTATATCATCAACAGGATAAAAGAAATCGTTCCGATATGGAAAAAAGAGGTATGGGAAGACGGAGAGACCTGGGTAGGAAAACAATAAAATTCAATGAAAAAGAATATGGAATATAAGATTCTGGATAATGGTCATGTAAAGCTTGTCCGGCATATGGGTGGAGATGAAGCCGTGATCAGCGCTGCAAGGAGATGCTGGAGGTCGAAAAGCAAGGGCCTGGAATCTGATATCAATTTAATCAATCATCTGATAAAGAAGGGGCACGGAACCCCTTTTGAGCATGCCGTATTTACCTTTGATATCAAATGCCCTCTCTTTGTGGCAAGACAGTGGTTCAGACACAGGATTGCCAGCTACAACGAGGTTTCACTCCGCTACTGCATTGCCAAAAAAGATTACTATACCCCTGAAAAATTAGAGGGGGGTATCCTTAAAAGATATAAAGAGACTGTTGAAAATTCTCTGAAGACTTACGGGGAACTTGTAAAAAAAGGGGTTTCTAAAGAACAGGCAAGGGCGGTCTTGCCTCTCAGTCTTTATACAGAATTTTACTGGACAATCAATGCTCGTTCTTTGATGAACTTTTTTAAGCTGAGACTTGATAAAAGCGCTCAGCATGAGATAAGGGAGTATGCGAAGGCGCTCCTTAAGATATATAAAACCAAAATGCCGGTATGTGCAAAGGCCTTTTTGTCCAAGCTTAATCTTGATACATAATTATTCCTATCTCGCTTAGGAGGAAAGAGAGAATTGAGTGTAAAATCTGATAGATGGATAAAGGAGATGGCCAAAAAACATGAAATGATAAAGCCCTTTAGTGAAAAACAGACAAGTTCCTGTATATCCTTCGGTCTCTCTTCCTATGGTTACGATATTAGACTTTCAGATGAATTTAAGGTCTTTTCTAAAAAAGAAGGGGTCGTTGTTGATCCCAAGAATTTAGACAATTCCCTTTATGCTGATTGTAAAGGTTCGGAGTGTATCATACCCCCAAACTCCTTTGTTCTTGGAAGAACTGTGGAGTATTTTAAGATTCCGAGAAACATTATTGCTATCTGTTTTGGAAAATCAACGTATGCGAGATGTGGCGTTATAACAAATATTACGCCCCTGGAACCGGAGTGGGAAGGGTATATCACGCTCGCCATCTCCAATACAGCCCCTGTCCAGGCTAAAATATATGCCAATGAAGGAATTGCTCAAGTCATTTTTCTCGAAAGTGATGAGATATGCAAAAGGTCTTATAAAGATAAGGGGGGGAAGTATCAGGCCCAAAAAAAGATTACATTGCCAAAAAGTTGAAAATGTGTTAAGAAGCTTTCATATTTTATAAAAAAGGTGTAAAAAATTTTGAAGTACGGTTTTATAGATTCTTATAATAGAAAGATAGATTATTTAAGAATATCTGTTACTGATAGATGTAACCTAAGATGTGTCTACTGTATGCCTGAGGAGGGGCTGGAAAATATTCCCCATCCTGAAATCCTAAGATATGAAGAGATATTAAGGATAGCCAACATCGCCGTTAAAAATGGTGTAACCAAAATAAGGGTTACTGGTGGGGAACCTCTCATCAGAAAGGGAATTATCAATTTTATTGAAGAACTCTCCTCCATAGAAGGTATTCAAGACCTCTGCCTTACAACCAATGGCGTGCTTCTTAAGGGAATGGCAGGGGATCTTTATAATGCTGGCCTGAAAAGAATCAATATAAGTCTTGATTCTCTTAAACGAGAAAAATTTTATGAAATCACAAAAAGAGATCTTCTCCCTAAAATCTTTCAAGGCCTTGAAGAGCTTCAAAAATATCCGACCCGTCCCATCAAAATAAACCATGTGGCGATCAGGGGATTTAATGATGATGAAATCCTTGATTTTGCTAAATTTGCCAGAGAGATGCCATTGCAGGTCCGCTTTATAGAGTTTATGCCCATTGATGGAGATAGATTCTGGAATAGGGATAAATGTATTTCTGTGGAAGAAATCTTTCAAAGAATAGAAAAATTCAAGGGATTAGTACCTATAAAAGATACTCAAAACAATGGGGGGCCTGCGAAGTTATATCGATTTGAAGACGGGATTGGAGAAATAGGATTTATTAACCCCATGAGCTGCATAGAGTTCTGCTCTTCTTGTACAAGGTTGAGGCTGACTGCTGACGGGCATCTGAGGAGCTGCCTCTTTTCAAATAAGGAGCACGACATAAAAAAACTTCTTCGAGGTGGAGGAAGTGACGAGGATATAAAGGCTTTGCTTAATCAGGCTGTTAGTGAGAAACCTGAAAAACATTACCTGAATGACCATCCTGTAAAAAGATGTAATAGAGGGATGTCTTTCATTGGAGGTTAAAAGTAAGCTTCTATAATTAGAACCTGTAAGTATTCTATCTCTAACTACTTATCTTATAGGGAGCGGTTAAATGGTCGATTTGAAAGTAAAGAAGTCCCCTCATCCACACATCGCTTTTCATACAAATCAAAAAACCTCACTGAAAACCTATACGGGAACAACCTGCTCTCCTCTAAAGAAAGGGCTTCCCAAAGAAATACAATCCCTGTGTCCAGAATGCAAAGAGGTTATCGAAGCAACGCTCTTTGAGCATGACGGCAAGGTTATGATGGAAAAGAGCTGTGCCATTCATGGAGATTTTCAAGATATATACTGGTCAGATGTAGATTTGTATTTAAAGGCAGAAAGATGGGTTTTTGAAGAGGGAAAGGGGGTTATGAACCCACAAGTAAAAGGGAGTGATCAATGCCCTGATGAGTGCGGACTCTGCAATAGGCACATGAGTCATACAGGTTTGGGGAATATTGATCTGACCAACAGGTGTAATCTTCTCTGTCCTGTCTGCTTTGCTAATTCTAAGGCAAAAGGGTTTGTGTATGAACCCTCTTTTTCTGATATCGTAAAGATGTTAGAAATCTTTCAAGGAGAAAGTCCTGCTCCATGTAAATCAGTACAATTCTCAGGTGGCGAACCAACCTTATCCCCACATTTTATAGAGGCCATCAAAAAGGCAAGGGAGATGGGTTTTGCTCATATCCAGGCAGCGACGAATGGAATACGTTTTCATGATCTGGATTTTACCCTCAGATGTAAGGATGCGGGGCTCCACACAATCTATCTCCAGTTTGATGGATTCAAGGAAGATATATACATAAAGATGAGGGGAAGACCCCTTTTAGAAACCAAGTTCAAAGCCATTGAGAATATAAGAAGGGCAAGAATGAAGATCGTATTTGTTCCAACAATCGCAAGGGGATTCAACGATGACCAGGTTGGAGAAATCTTAAAATTTGCTGTTCACAATATAGACGTTGTCTCAGGGATAGCTTACCAGCCAATAGCCTTTACAGGAAGAACACCTCAAGAGGATAGGATGAAGATGCGCTACACCCTTCCTGACTTAGCTTTTGATATTGAAAAACAAACAGGACTTTTGAAGGCAAAGGAAAGCTGGTATCCTATTTCCTTTGTATCTCCTATTTCAAGGCTTTTGAGTAGTACAAGGGGAGAAGAAATCACAACCTTAACGTGCCATCCCCACTGCGGTTTGGCTACCTATCTCTTTGTGGATGATGATAAAAAAGCGACTCCCATAACAGACTTTGTCGATGTTGAAAATATGTTCGTTGCACTCCAAAGATTATCTAAAGAGATCAAAAAGGCAAGGTTTAAATCCTTTTCAAAGATAAAGGCTCTCAATTATATCAAGAAATGTTTCAACAGAGAAAAAGCGCCCAAGGGATTATCCTTTGAAAAATTCCTGTATACGATAGAGGGCCTTATTGATAAGAGGGCAGGAAGAAGAGATGGAAAAGAAAAGACTTTTAAGAGCCTTTTACTTTTCGGAATGCACTTCCAGGACCTTTTCAATTTTGATATTGATAGGGTTAAAAGATGTGTGGTTCATTATGCTGCACCAAACGCCCATCTCTACCCCTTTTGTGCCTATAACTCTGGAAGTACCTTACGCCATATGATTGAAAAAAATTTCTCCAAGGAAATATAGCAGGAAAGTATGATGGACAAAAGAAATAGTAAAGAGAGACATCTCGGGGATGAATGGCTGGATTGGGAAGGTAATCTAGAGGAATATGAATCGAATGTTGATGAAGGAAAAAGACTCTTTATTATCTTTTCAGGCATTGTTCTCATTATTTTTTTGACTGCTACAATTTTTTTCCTATACATGATAACCCCAAGACTGGTTCAGATATCTCCCGCATTATCCTCTGCGGCTTGGATCATATCTGGGGCTTTGGCCTTTTGTATCATTGGATGGTTTGTTCTCATGGTCCGCTCCGCCCTTACTGAAAAACCCTCCCTTTTCAGCTTCTGGGGTAAAAGAATGTCCATAAATTACTTTATCCCATTAGCCACAAAATTAGGGATGAAATTTGGTATATCAAAAGACAGGATATGGAACTCCTTTATCAAGGTGAGTAACTCCCTGACAAGGTCAAGAAGACAAAAGACTTTTAATGGAAGACTGCTGGTCTTGTTGCCTCGATGTCTCAAGCCCTCTCTCAAAAAAGAACTGATGGAATTTAGCAAGTGTTATCATTGTAAAATTTCTGTGGTTCCAGGTGGGATGGAAGCAAGAAAGGTGGCATATGATTATAAACCAGAGGCCATTGTTGGCGTTGCTTGCGAAAGAGACCTTTTAGTGGGTATCCAAGATTTTGCCTCCAGGATACCCGTGCTTGGCATTCCAAATCAACGTCCTGAAGGTCCTTGTAAAGACTGTACCGTGGATTTGAATCAAATTAAAGATGCAATTGAGTTTTTTACTGGAAAAAAATAAAATGAAATCAATTCTTTATACAGAGAGGTCTTTATGAATAAAGAAACATCTTTAAAAGAAAATACTGATCACCTCATAGAGATATTTTCAAAAACAAGAAAATATTTTAATCATGCTTATGAAGGTTTTTATGAAAACAAGCTTAGTCTATTAGAAAAGGCAGAGAAAGAATTTATTGGCCTTGGAAAAGATACAAAAGCCCTTTTAAATCAATTCATAAAGATAACCACACAGGATAAGGAAGAGGATAAGATGCTCAAAATCATGATTTCTATTTCAGGTCATCTAGAAAGAATAGAGGAAACAATTAAGACTCTTATCGCTACGAATAAAGATATGATCAAAAGCGGAATCCTCTTTAGCAATAAGGCAGTAAAGGAGGTTAGTCATCTGTATGAAGTCTTATACGACCTTTTGGGGGATTTAGCTGATTCGATCAAAACCAAAAATGATGTATTAATGAACAATACCTTGAAAAATATTGATTCCCTGAGAAAAAGCGCCAGCCAATATACAACTGAACACGAAGAGCGACTTATTTCAGGGGTATGTCCTCCCAAAAGCGCTTCTTATTACTTAAAGATGATGGATTCACTTATTGAAATCATAAGGCATACAAAAAAAATAGCCCAGGCCTTGCATCCAACTTTTCATCGTACCTAAACCTCTATTAACAAAATCATCCATTACAAATCACTATAAACAGTTTATTTTGTTGACATAAGGGTTTATATTCCATAGAATGCTTTTTTGAATATTTTTTGGATAGTATTTCATAGGGAGATATTATGATTATCACGAAACAGAAACCATTAGAAGAGATATTAGAATTTTTAAAGAACCACAAAAGGATATTTATTGTTGGCTGTGGTGCCTGTGCCACTCTCTGCAAGACCGGCGGCGAAGAAGAGGTTCTCCAGATGAAAAAGATACTCGAAAAAAAGGGTTTTGAGGTTACAGGAGATGTGATTCCAGATGAAACATGTCATATCCCTTTAACAGAGAGAAAATTAAGAGAAAAAAAGAAAGAATTGAAAAAGAGTGATGCGATCTTGATTTTGGCCTGTGGGTCAGGTGTTCAATCGATTTCTCTCACTGCCAAACAACCTGTTTATCCAGGAATCGACTCCCTCTTTATTGGAAATGTTTTGAGATTTGGAAGCTTTGTAGAGCGTTGTTCAGCCTGTGGGAATTGTTATCTTGGAGAAACAACTGGTATATGTCCTATAACATGCTGCCCGAAAACCATTTTAAATGGGCCCTGTGGTGGTGTTGAAGAGGGAAAATGTGAGGTTGATCCCAATATGGACTGTGTTTGGATTAAAATTTATGAAAGACTTGAGGAAAAGGGAGAATTGGATAAAATGAAAAAGATAAAATCTCCCAAAAAATATCACCTAAAGAAAAATCCAAACAGCTTGACGGTTGATAAATGAAAGGATACTCTAGTATTGCAATCTCTTCAAGAATCGCTAAAATCAAATCAGTTTACCATAACAGCAGAGGTATGTCCTCCAAAGGGGGCGGATGTTAAGGATTTTATAAGCAAAGCCCTTGCACTAAAAGAGAGAGTCAATGCGATTAACGTTACTGACAATCAAAGGGCTATTATGAGACTGGGATCATTGGGGGCTTCCATTATCCTCTTAAGTCATAATATCGATCCCATATATCAACTCACATGCCGAGATAGAAATCGTATTGCCCTACAATCAGACCTCCTTTCAGCAGCCGCATTCGGTATAAAAAATGTCCTCCTTCTGACCGGAGACCACGTCTCAGCGGGGGACCACATAGATGCAAAACCGGTCTTTGACCTCGATTCCGTTCAACTCATTGATATTGCCTCAAGGTTGAATCATGGTTTCAGCGCCATAGATAAACCCATCAAGGGAAAGACATCTTTTTTTATAGGCGGTGTTGTAAATCCAGGGGCAAGTCCTCTGGAACCTGAGATGATAACCTTTGAGAAAAAGGTTCAATCGGGAGCCAGATTCTTCCAGACCCAGGCTATCTATGATATAGAAAAGCTAAAAAGATTTTTACATTTTGTAAATAAATTAGACGTTTATATATTAGCAGGGATATTAGTGCTAAAATCCGCTAAGATGGCCAGGTTCCTCAATGACAATGTTGCGGGTGTTAATGTCCCTCAAGATCTCATAAAACAGCTCGAGGATTCAAAAGACCCCTTAGAAAAAGGGATTGAAATTGCTGCCGAACAGATTAGATCTCTAAAAAATATCTGTCATGGGGTTCATATAATGACCGTTGGACAGGAAGAGATTATTAATAATATCCTGGATAAGATAGATTAAAATTTTTAATTTTACCCAAATAACAAACCCTATCAAAAATAAAATTGATATTGTCTCCCTCCCTAGTCAAACAGATCCACTATTCTTAAAAACCAGCCTTTACCAACAAAAATAGCGCCTTCTGGACAGAGCTCTTGACAGCAGAAACATCTGATACAATTTCTATAATCTATCTCAACACTGTCTCTTTTCCCTTTTTTGACAGACATCACCTGAGAGGGACAGTTTTCAATACATGTCTTACATAAAACACATAATTTGCCATCAATAACAGGCTTTCTGGTAAAGGCATTCTTGAAATGCCTCCCGAAAATTTTCGGAAGCCCCATTGTCTCTAAGGCTGAAAAATCAGCCATCTTAAAATTCTTAATGTCAAATGATCCTAAGGGATCACCATCCAAAATAATATGATCGAGTTTCGTCTCTCCAATTCCTAATCTTTCAGCCATAATCAAAGTTCTTAGTTTATTAACATCTGCCTTTAAAATCTCACAGATAACCCTGTCAATCGCTACACAATCTTCCCCTCCTAAAACTATTCCTATATTTCTAGGTGTACCGCTACCAGGGCCATTTCCCTCCATACCAGTAATCCCATCTACAATGGTTAAAGAGGGATTAACGATCTTGTGTAATTCAACGAGCATGGTAGCAAAGTAATCTGTGTCCCTTCCTGCCATAAAGTGCCACTGTGTTTTTTTCATGCCGACAACACATCCAAAAAGATTCTTTACCGCAAGGGTAAGATACATCTGGGCATGAGTCTTTATCTTTGGCACATTGATCATTACATCACTATCCATCACTTCCTTTGCTATCTCAAACCTTCTAAAGAGATAATTTTTTGGTGTTTTTACAGTTTGAGACTCGCTGAATTCAATAATCTTTCCATCCACCTTCTTTATAAAGGAAAGGAGTCCAATCTTTTTTGCGATTGAAAGGGAACTCCCAATCCCTGGACTGTCTCCGATAATCACTTTTGCCCCTGCATCTTTAACAACCTCAGCTAATGCTTTTATAAATAGAGGATGGGTTGTCACAGCACTCTCAACAGGTTTGTATCTTAAAAAATTAGGTTTTAACAATACCTTGTCACTATTTTTGATATATTTTGATATCCCACCTAAAGAATCTATAATTTCTTCTATTTTTCTCCTCACCTCAAAAAATTTGTAATCTTCGCACTTTTTCAAAACTATCTTTTCTTCTGGCATCTTTGCTTACCTACTTAAATGAAAAAATTTGAAAACTCACTTTGGTCGAATCGATCATAAAATATTAGGCTATTGATAAAAAGAAAAATTTGTATTATAGTTTCTTTATATTACATTTTAATAATTTATAAAATTTTTTAAAGGGGAATTTATGTTACATCTATCAGATTTAAAACTACTGGGATTTAAAAGAGACCCGAAAAAAAATATTCATGAATCCTTTAAATTTCAAAGATCTTATATAATGATTTCGAAAAAGGTCTGGGATCCCAATACAGACATCTACGAAACCCCTGATGCTATTGTACTGAAATTAGAGATTGCAGGGCTAAAGGCTGACGATATAGAAATTATCTCTCAGGAAAATAAACTCATTATAAAAGGAAACAGAAAAGATAGGTCACCAAGCAATAAACAGAGATACCACCAAATGCAAATAGATTACGGAGAATTTGAAAAGGTAATTGTCTTCCCCTTTATCGTAAATTCTGATGAGATAAAGGCAGTATTTAGTGATGGTTTTTTGGAGATAACCATCCCCAAACATAAGAAAAAAGATAGAGAAGAAATCATCATTAAAATCGAGTCCTAAAAGGTGAATGATAATAAAGGAGGCTTTTTAAATGAGTCCTGAAATGTTAAAAGAACCTTCTAAAATTGATATACCTTATCAACTTTCTATTCTTCCCTTAAGAGATACGGTTGTGTATCCCTTTATTATTGTCCCTTTACAAGTCAGTCGACCAAAAAGTCTCCGGCTTATTGATGATGCAATGATTGGGGATAAGATTATTGGTCTTTTTGCCCAAAGGGATAGCAAAACAGATGATCCTGATCTCAAAGATATCTATCAATTTGGCACGGCTGCTCGAATCATAAAAAAATTAAAGATGCCTGATGACAGTATTCAGATTTTTGTTCAGGGAATAGAGAGGATAAGAATCAAAAATTTTTTGACGAAAGACCCTTATTTCAAGGCAGAGATTGAAGAGGTCAAATATCAAGAAGAGAGCGATATAGAAGTATTGGCCTTGGTTAAGAATGTTACCAATCTATTTGAAAAACTAATATCCATATCTCCCCATTTACCAAAGGACCTGGCTGTATTGGCCATGAACATTGAAGAACCAGATAAACTCTCTGATTTGATTGCAGCTAATCTCGGCATAAAATTGGAAGAAAACCAGGAAATTCTTGAGACCATCAGCCCTAAAGAACGCTTAAAAAAATTAACAGCCATCCTTAATCGTGAATTAGAAATACTGGAGTTAAGCTCAAAGATTCAATCTGAAGTTAAAACAGATATGGACAAGACCCACAAGGAGTATTTTTTGAGGCAACAACTCAAGGCTATACAGAAGGAACTGGGAGAAGAGGATGAAAAAACCGTAGAGATCAATGAACTCAAAGCAAAAATCAAAGAGGCTAAGATGCCAAAAAATGTTGAGGAAGTAGCAACAAAAGAGGTAGAACGCCTGTCATTAATGCCCCCCTCTGCCTCGGAGTATAGTGTTGCAAGAACCTATATCGATTGGTTGGTTAATCTTCCTTGGTCAAAAAGCACAACAGATAATCTTGATATCGATCAGGCATCAAAAATTTTAGACGAAGACCACTATGATTTAGAAAAGGTGAAGGAAAGAATTCTTGAATATCTTGCTGTCCATAAACTGAAAAAGGATATGAAGGGCCCCATATTGTGTTTTGTTGGACCTCCTGGTGTAGGGAAGACTTCTCTGGGGAAATCGATTGCGAGGTCCATTGGAAGAAAGTTTATCAGAATATCTCTTGGCGGAGTTAGAGACGAAGCAGAGATAAGAGGACACAGGAGAACATATGTAGGAGCCCTTCCGGGGAGAGTCATCCAAGGGATTAAGAATGTCGGCTCAAATAATCCGCTTTTTATGATTGATGAGATAGATAAGATAGGAACTGACTTTAGAGGAGACCCCTCTTCTGCCCTTCTCGAAGTTCTGGACCCTGAGCAAAATAATTCGTTCAGCGACCATTATCTGGATGTCCCCTTTGATCTATCAAAAGTCATATTCATTGCGACGGCCAATATCCTGGACCCCATCCCCCCTGCATTAAAAGACAGAATGGAGGTTCTCCATCTTCCAGGTTATACGGAAGAGGAAAAAATTAAGATAGCCAAAAAATATCTCATACCAAAACAGATAAAAGAAAATGGGCTGAGAAAGAGACAAATCACCTTTGAAGACAAGGCAATATCAAGAATCATCACTGAATATACTCGAGAGGCAGGATTGAGAAATCTTGAAAGAGAAATAGGTTCCATATGCCGGAAAGTTGCCAAGATGGTTGCAGGAGGGAAAAAGAAACCTTTGAAAATAACGCCAATGAAAATCCCCGCATACCTGGGACCTGTAAAATTTTTCTCTGAGGTGGCAGAGATGAAGGATGATATAGGAACAGCAACAGGTCTGGCATGGACTCCGAGCGGGGGTGAAATATTGTTCATCGAAGCCACCAAGATGAAGGGGAAAAAGGGTCTGGTTCTCACCGGTCAGTTAGGAGATGTGATGAAAGAATCTGCTCAAGCAGCTCTGAGCTATATCCGTTCCAAGGCTAAACTATTAAAAATAGACGAAGATTTCTTCAATAAATATGACATCCATATCCACATTCCTTCTGGTGCCATCCCAAAAGATGGTCCATCAGCCGGTATCACCATGACAACAGCTCTCGCCTCACTTTTAAGCGAAAGGCCTGTTAAACACAACATTGCTATGACAGGGGAGATCACCCTCAGGGGAAAAGTCCTCCCTATTGGCGGGGTAAAAGAGAAAGTACTAGCAGCAAAGAGAGCCGGAATCAATCAAATCATCCTTCCCAAAAAGAATAAAAGAGATATTCAAGAAATCCCGAAGAATGTATTAAAAGGGCTGAGCTTTCGGTTTGTTGACAATATGGATTCTGTCTTGAAAATTGCCCTTGGAAATGAAAGGAATGGAGAGTCGAAAACGAAACGGAAATAATTTTTTATTTGAGTAGTTCTTTTGCCTTTTCAACAGCAGTCGTTGCATCCTCAGCGTAAGCATCTGCACCTATCTCATCAGCCCACGCTTGATTTACAGGTGCTCCTCCTATCATGACCTTTACCCTCTCCCTTATCCCTGCCTTTTTTATCTCCTCAATGGTCAATCTCTGGTTAACCATGGTGGTGGTTAAGAGGGCTGAAAGCCCTACGATATCCCCCTCTTCTTTTTTTAAAGCCTGGATAAATCTTGAAGGAGGAACATTTACACCAAGGTTAACAACCTTAAATCCAGAATTTTCCATCATCATCGCCACGATGGTCTGTCCAATATCATGCATATCCCCAAGAACCGTACCTATAATAAAAGTCCCTAAGGGTTTTATATTTTTTTTCTTGAGGAGGGGCCTTATGAGATTGAGACCAGCATGAACGGCCTTGGCTGCAATTAATACCTCAGGAATAAATGCCTCTTGTTTTTTGAATCTTTCTCCTACTCTATGAAAACCCGGCATCAGTCCTTTATCAAGGATGTCGCGAACGTCCAACCCTTCTTCAATTCCGCTCTTGGTTAATCTTTCTACCTCACCTCTATCGCCTTTCTCTACAGCCATAGATAAAAGATTATAATCCATCTCTTTTTCTTCTTATAAATTGAGTTCTCAATAATTTTATATTAATGAAAAATGATTATCCCTGATACTGACTTTTTGGGAACCATCATACAGTATTCCGTGATGGTTATTTCTTTTTTTATATGAGAAAACAATCTAAAAATATCCCTCTGTCTTTCCAAAGGAAAGTCTTTTAATCCTGGAATCAAGGTAAAATCTAATGTACCCTTTTTTGAGACGGTTTTTTTTAAATTCTTGATAATATCCTGAATAGCAACCCAAGACATTGCATCCAAGAGCATGCCTTCCAAATATAACCCTCTCTGTAAAAACCTTGATATCTCAGACTCTAATCTCAGACCAAGGGTTGCCAAAAAAAATAATCCTTTTTGTCCCTCATTTAATCTTTCTAATAATATGCTATCTTTAAATCTCGCATGATTATCAAATTGAACAATGCCTTTTGAATTCACAGAATTTATCTTCGACACAACATTATATACTGCTGGACTGATTGTCTTCCTTGCGAGGGAGAGGACATTATTCCATTCAGGAATCTCTGAAGAGGAAAAGCCTTTTTGATATCCAAAATACTTTAATACCTTATTTTCATCTATCTCTATATTGAAATCCTCTAAAACCTTTGTCATAAACAAAAGAATGACTATAAATTATTCTGTATCTTAGCAGCCTTTACCGTATTATTTAAGAGCATCGTTATTGTCATCGGACCAACCCCACCAGGCACAGGGGATATGGCTTCAGCCACTTTGCTCACCTCATCAAAATCGACATCCCCAACAAGCCTATACCCTTTTTCTGAAGTAGGATCGTCAACCCTATTCACACCCACATCAATAACGACAACCCCTTTTGAAACCATATCAGCAGTAATTGCCTTTGCTCTACCGATAGCAGCTATGAGTATCTCAGCCTCTCTGGTATGTTTTGAAATATCCTTTGTTCTCGAATGACATATGGTAACGGTTGCATCTGCTCCTTCTTTTTTCTGCATGAGGATCGCTGCAAGAGGTTTTCCCACGATATTACTCCTCCCAACAATAACGACATGTTTTCCCTTAGGATCATAACCACTCCTCAAAAGCATCTGCTGAACACCAAAAGGCGTGCAAGGCAGGAAGAGGGGATCCCCCAAAAGTATCTTTCCAACATTTATAGGATGGAAGCCATCGACATCTTTTTCTGGAAGCACACTGTTCAATATCTTAACCTCATTGATCTGTTCAGGGAGGGGAAGCTGAACAAGGATTCCATTAATCTGAGTGCTTTTGTTTAATTTATTTATCAATTCTAAAAGCTCTTCTTCCTTGGTATTCGCAGGAAGATTATATTCTTCTGAAAATATACCCATCTCTTTACATGCCTTTCTTTTCATCCTCACATAGACCTGCGAGGCAGGGTTATCTCCTACCAAAACTGCTGCCAAGCCTGGTGTAATATTATTTTGAGACTTTAAACTCTCTACCTCTTTTTTAATCTCCCCTCTGATCTCATCTGCAATCTTATTACCATCTATGATTTTCGCTGACAATTCCTTCTTCCCCCTTTCTTTTATACATCCATTTTACCTTCTCTATGAGCCTGAATATAATTCATGCAGTACTCATCTTTGCCCAGAAGGGCGCTGGCTGAAATGATGCTCGCCATTAATCTTTTATCACAAGGATCTAAAATAGCGGCATCAAGACCCTTCAACATCGCCATGACCAAAAATGTCTGATTGAGCTGTTTTCTATCAGGCAGGCCATAGGAAATATTGCTCAAACCACAAACGATTTGAACACCATCTATTGCCTTTTTTATTTCTTCAATGGCATTCATGGCAACGATTCCATTTTGATTATCGACACTAATAGGAAAAATACAGGGATCAATAAAGATGCCTTTTTTATCTATTCCTTCTTTGTTTAACCTCTCAACTAATAATGTGGCTATTCTCACTCTTTGCTCTGTAGTCTTTGGCATCCCTGAATCATCAATACAAAGAGCAATCACCTTTGTATGATACTTCTTGATTACAGGAAGCGTATTTTTAAATCTCTCCTCCTCACCTGTTATGGAATTAATGATAGGTTTTTTATTGTTTTTATAAACCTTAAGACCTTCCTCTACAGCTTCTGGAAGGGAAATATCAATAGAGAGGGGAAGGTCCACAGCCTTCTGCACGGTTTCAACTAACCATTTCGTACAACTTACCTCTTCACCGACAATTCCCCCATTTACATCTATATAATGGGCTCCTGCCTTTTCTTGATCTAATGCAATTTTCTGGATATATTGAGCATCTCTTTTTTTCACAGCTAAAGCAATGGGCTTTCTTGTACAGTTGATGAGTTCTCCGATTATTAACATATCCACCCTCTCATTTTCTAAAATAGTTTTTTAAAATGAAGAGATTCAAAAAAGATATCCTGATAATCCTTTCTTCCGGCAAAGTTTATATGCTCGATTTTTTCAGCTAACCCTTCAGCAATTTTTCTCATCTCCTTAGAGATTAAAACCAGCTTTGCTCCTATACCAGCAGCGTTACTTAAAAATCTTATCTTTTTTAGAGATAGATTTGGTATCAAACCTATTTCTATTCCATTTTCAGGATCAATAAAGTTTCCAAATGAGCCGGTTATGAAAATATTCGATATATCATCAATCCCAATTTTGAATTCTTTAAATAATAACTTTATACCAGCGGCAATTGCTCCTTTGGCTAATTGTATCTCTCTAATATCCTTCTGTAAAAGGTATAATGGTCTTTTATTATAGGACTCTTCTTTTTTTGTCAATTGAAAGCCATGGCCCTCTCTTCTCATAACAACCCTTTTTTTGATGTTCCTTGGCACAGCCACATCCACCTCATCCTGTTTTATTAAACTCCCCTTAGGTGTTATGATTCCCATTTTTAAAAGTGAGGCAATCGCATCTATCATCCCTGAACCACATATGCCTTGAGGAGCTCTATCCCCTAAGACATGAAACTTTATACCGCTTTGATTAGCCTTATATCTATCAATAGCCCCTTTTTCAGCTAGCATACCATATCGAATACTCGCCCCTTCAAAGGCAGGGCCCGCAGCATTAGAACCACACAGTATCTTTTTTCTGTTTCCAAGAATGGTCTCACCATTTGTTCCGATATCAATAATCAAGGAGAGATCCTCCCTTTGATAAATCCCTGTTGCCAGGATGGTAGCGAGGGCATCTGAACCAACAAAACCATCAATATTGGGAAGGAAATACCCCTTTATCTTTCTTCCTAATTTTATACCTAACTCTCTTAAACCAAATTCTATACCTTCCTTAACAGCAGGCTTATAGGGGGATACCCCTAAACTTGAAGGGTCGATACCCAAAAAAAGATGATGCATGGCCGCGTTTCCAACAAAAACACCAGAGTATACATTTGCTCTTGACACCTCTGAATCACTTACCAGTCTCTCAATAATACTTTCTATATCTTTGACAACTGCCTTTTGAAGTTTTTTCAAGCCTTTTAAGTCAGAGGCAAAGTTAATCCGTGAGATGATATCAGCTCCAAAAATCCTTTGACTGTTAGAGGCAGACAATGCCTTTCGTGTAGAACCATCATTTAAATCAACCAGATAACCAGCTAATGTCGTTGTTCCAACATCAAAAGAGAGCCCAAATTTTTTTGAGGTCGTATCCCCTTTTTCGAACGCGATCACCTCGCTATCATGAAGAACAACGGTTACCCCACCATCACTATCTAAAATCCTTTTATTGATACTCTTAGCAATCGATAAGTCTTTTTTAAAAGAAGTTTTCTCTGGCAAGCTCTCTTTAATCTCTGACCATAGAGAACCTTTTTTTTCTATGGCTCTCTTATCTAACCGGATGAAATATTTATTGATGCCACAATCCGGAGATACACGAATGGATTTATCATCTGGAAAAAAATCATGTCTGAAAGAAACATCCTCCTTGAGTAGCCTCACAACCGTATCTTTTTTTAACGTTTTCCTGCATGCCAATCTTATGCCACTCTTCTTTTCTTTCTCTGTCAGAAACCTCTCTTCTATTGAATCAATCCCTAAATCACCTTTCAGGATTTTTATCTTACACTTCCCGCACCAGCCAGCGCCCCCACAATAGCTATTAATAGGAAGGTGAAGCTTTATCGCTGCATCAAAGATAGTTTTCTTAGGAGAAAGTTCTATCTCTTTTTTTATTGGTGAAAAGGTAACCTTTATCTTATTCTTCATATCCCCTGATACTCGCTACAATATGCTTTATATGTTCAGGTGTTGTTCCACAACATCCCCCGACCACATTTACTCCTATCTTTAAAAACTCAAGGGACCTTTTTGCCATATATTCTGGGTCCTGTTTATAAACTACTCTATCTTCTTGCATAATGGGCATACCAGCATTTGGTTGGGCAATAAGATAGAAGTCTTTACCCGCGCTTCTCATCTCCTTCATCAGTTCTATCATCTCATCTATTCCTGTCCCACAGTTTGAACCAACGACATCAGCACCAAATTTTGATAGCTCTGATACAGCATCTTTCGGCTCGACTCCCATCATCGTTTTGAACCCATTTTTTGTCTTATCAAATGTCATTGTGGCAATAATAGGAAGTTCACACGTTTTTTTTGCCGCTTCAATAGCAGCCTTTGCCTCTTTTAAATCATACATGGTCTCAATGCAGATGACGTCGACACCCCCTTCAACCCCTGCCCTTATCTGTTCTGAAAAAACCTCTACCATTTCAGGATAACTGACTTCTCCAAGGGGCTCGATAAACTTTCCCGTGGGTCCCACAGATAAAGAAACAAAACCACCTTCTGGTGCTGCTTCTTTAGCGAGCTTAGCTCCACAAAAATTAAAATCCTTTGTCTTATTCTCAAAACTAAAATCTTTTAGCTTAAACCGGGTTCCACCAAAGGTGTTTGTTGTTACCATATCACAACCCGCAGAAAAATATTTTTTATGAATTTGTTTTATGATTTCTGGATGGGATACATTCCACTCCTCAGGACATGTTCCTGTTTGCATTCCAGAGTCAAGGAGCATCGTACCCATTGCTCCATCATTTACTAAAACTTTTCCTTTATGAATAAATTAAATTTATCAAATTAGAAAAAACGATTTTGATCCCTGATATAATCAGAATAAACCCAAATATCCTCTGTAATATTTGGCTCTTTATGCGCCTGACCCTAGACGCGCCAAAGGTCACAAAAATCAAACTGCTACTTATCAGAATCATTAAGGCCACTCCATTCACATAGCCCAAAGAATAGGGAGGTAAATAATCGTTCCCCCATCCATTATATATATAGGCCATGGTTGCAACAGTGCTATTAAATGCGATCATCGTACAAGATATCCCTGCTGTCTTGTCCATAGGGTATCTTAGTAATAAAACCATAATGGGGACGGCTATCGCTCCTCCTCCAATCCCCATGAAAGAACCGATAAAACCAATCCCTAGCCCTAATAATAAAATATATTCCCATCTCTTGATAGGGTGCTTGGATGATGAACTGGATAATTTCTTATTTGCAATCATAAGATACGCTACAATTAGCTGGAGAAATCCAAAAGAAACCTTAAGGAAGACGCCAGGGCTGTAAGAGGCAGCCGTAGCTCCAATTAGGGAACCCAACATGCCACCTGTTACTAAAGGAGGAATAACCTCCCACCATATATTTTTGTGATGGTGATGGACACAAGAACCAAGAATAGCTGTTATCATCATGCTGGCAACGGTGGTACCAAAGGTTATCTGAACTACAACCTGAGAGGGAAAATCCATATAAGAAAAAACAGACCATATAAGGGGATTCGTGATAATACCCCCTCCTCCTCCAAACAATCCGGAAAAGAGTCCAGTAAGGATTCCGATAAAAAAGAGAAGAATGAAACTCAAAAAAGAGAACATAGGTGTATTAATCCCTAAGGAAATGCTTGGAAATTATTTAGAATAAATAAGATAAGCCTATCCCAAGGCAAGTTTTTCAACAAGCTCTCTTACCGCAGCTACTGATTTGTTAAAGGCCTCTTTTTCTTCCTGATTGAATTTTATCTCAAT
>SMTZ1_10005670_pt1 | contig 20801 bp, 20 predicted proteins | sample DeeMarSWOR136_30_FD_25667 | JGI IMG/M metagenome (IMG submission 25667) | reverse complement strand
GATAATTCTAGTTAAGTTAGTGATCTTCTCCTTTTCCCTGCCAGGAGTGGCCTCACTGGCCAACCATCCTTGCCATCGGCAGAACTTGTACCACAAGCCAGGTGCGAAATCTACCATAGTCTCCACGAACCAAGGTGCTATATGCCTCAGGCCCAAGAAGCCCCAGTCAACGGCCCACCTGTGGCCGTGGGTGAAGAAGTACATTCGCTGGTCTACTTCCAGTTTCAACTGTTTGTGCAAAGTGATGTTGGAATAAGGGGCTATTAGCTTTTTCACGAAACGATGTGGATCATGATTTCCAGCTACATAGTCGAAGGGGTAGCCATCCAGCACTGCTGCCAGTTGCTCAATAGAAGCAGGCTGTGCCCATGCCTTCGTACCCAAAGGAAGAATATCAAACAGGTCTCCGTCTCCAATTAAGCGGTGGTTTTCTTCCTTACCTAGGTGAATCCACTCCACGACAGCTTCTTTCAATTTGTCTGGTTGACAATGCCAATCGCTAGAAACCCATACTGCCATTATGACCTCCTTATCAGCTACTTGAGTAAGAACCCCTCACGCTATGTGGCGCTTCATCAAAAAGCAAATCCTTATCAAAAGCGCTTGCGACAGGATTCGATATTCTCCATTTACCTTCTACCTACGTCATAAAGGAATCAAGTCTCTTCTTCAGTCTATACTCAGCTGAGATGGTCCCGTCATCAAAATCCTAACCTGTACAGCACCCAACTTACTATCCGGTTTCCCAGAGACGGGTTCTCTCCCGTACGCACGAAAATCATGCGCCTGAGCGGCGTGGTCAGCTTTCTCAGTATCCGGATATGCAGTGCGGTGCTTTTGTGCCGGAAGTGTGTCTCGTCCATCTGAGAGGCCGCTGTATAGAACAGATTGCCGAAATGATAGTCCGCATCCAGTCCCTTGTGGGTAAACAGGGTAAGGGCCACCGGCACGTTCAGCCACGGTCGATACTGGCTGCTATCACCGACCAGCCGTATTTCGGGCTTGCCGAATGCCGTCACAGCCAGTCGCATATATTGGCTGATCATGGGGTCTATGCCCATCTTCGTCGCCGCGACCCAGTCCACGGCTACCAGGTCTGCCCCACCGATGATGGTGTGTGTCTGGTTAGGCCGCGTATCCGAGAATATCCCGAAAGGCCCGTCGGCGCTCAAATAGGCGTCCACCAGCCCATACTGCACTGGGAAGGCGGTCAGGTATTCGATAGCCGTATGATAGATATCGCGCTCGCAGTGGTACTCCTTGAATTTGTTGGCCAGTGGTAACGCGCCATAGATGTTTTTGAGCGTTAAAGTATAGTACGCGTACGCATGCGTCTTGTTCTTCGCAAAGGAAATGCGAAAGTCGGCATCGCGCCAGACAGCCGAAACCGGATGAAGACCCAGGTGTGGTCCGAGATGCTGCTTTTCAAGGGCGTCCTCCGTCATATCGATAACCTCGTAGCCCGCCGCTCCGTCATAGCCAAGGTACTGGGCCACCTCGTGTACGCTGCGCTTGTCGAAGTACTCGCCATAGGTGCTCTGCGCCTCCACCACGGCGACCTTCTCAAAGCCTGCCGCGTGCAATCGCCCTACCAGATGTCCTACCAGCTCCGGGTCTGTAAAAGTGGTGCGGTCCAGCCTGTTGTACGCAAACATGAAGTTAGGTTTAATTACTATGGAAAAGTCGGCCTTGACCTTTCCCGTGGCAGTTAACCGTTCCTGTACAAGAGCATCAAAGCCGGTCTCGTCGAGTACCGCGTCCAGTGCGGCCAGCTTACTATCGTCGTCCTTGATCGAGGCTACGGTCACCTTCCTGTCCGAATTGAACTATCACGACGCGGCGCTGAAACACCGCAGTCGGGAAATGGTCGTTGTTTACCTCGATTATGGGTTCTCCCAGCTTTATAAACAGGTTGTCTCCCTCAGCTTCTTCTCCCTGCCGGCCCAGCCTTTTCTGACTCACCGTGCCGCCTTCCATCAGTATTTCCCCCGAGGCAATCCGCGAGATGACCGTACCCAGGAATGCGTCCAGTTGGTCCTTTTCCCAGTGTTCGCGCTCATCACGCAGCGTACTGGTATGGATCTGGACACGTGCCGCCCGGGACTCGGGGCGGATCCCGCAGATGTATCCGTAAAGCAGTGTCGGCTCTTTGATATTGCGGAAGGTGGAGCGCTCAGCCTCGCCAAACGTTCTTTGCGTATCGACCTGCAACTCCACAGAAGCTGGTTCACTATCAGCGCTTCCATCTTTTTTTTCAATGAGCAGCCTTCCGTGGCTGACTGATACCGTATGTGGCGTAATGTGAACGCCAAGGGGGTGCTCGGACGGCAGTACCTCGCGCAGCTTCTTGGTAAGAGGTGCTGACAGTTTACGCACCAGTTTGCCTAATACGGGAAACGGAAAAGATACCGTATCGTACGGCTGGACCTGGAAGTCAATCTCGAAGTCCGCCTGGCACTCCACCAGGTGCGCTGCTCCGGTACGCATCTGTAAGAAAGATGCTGTACAGCTGTCCTTAACGTCAAAGAGCGGGCCGCGGTAGCGGTAGGTACCTCGCGCGATATCGATCTGTAGTCCCTCCAGGACACGGTCAGTGATGCAGTATCTCTGGTAGGTACCTTGGCCGTCGCCGATAACGACTATCACGTCCCAGAATGTCTCGCCATCACCCCAAGGAAAGCCTTTATCATGCACTCCCGAAACCAGGAAGAACGGTCTCGCGCCACCGGAGCCCTGGACGAAACCGGAAAGGACCAGATTTTCATACTGAGTGTCATAGAAGAGCCGCAAATCCTTGAGATACTCATCCCGCAACGCACCCCAGGCAAAGGAGGCGAAAGCCGTGTACGCAGCCAGTTTCTGCCACCAGGAATCCGCACCGATAACCTTCATCGAGGCCATCATTGACGGGGCGTCCAGCAACTTGAAATACAGCTCTCCTGCGCCATAGATATTTGCCTTGTCGTCCTCCCCGCTGTACACAGTGGTGAATAACCGTGTCATATCTTCAACCAAGTCAATCTGACCCGGGTCGTCATAGATCTCCTTGTGACCATGAAGGAAATACGTCTTACCATCTGCAGCCGTGAACCTGAATGCATAGACCATCTGCCGCATCCCTGTTGCCGGGTCGAGTGAGAACAGGTTAAAGCGCCCATCCTGTATCGCGAATGGGCCGCCAAGTGGCTCACATACAATCGTTCCATTAAGTTCCGCTTGATGGTTAGATATCTTAAAGAAGCGGTCTAGGTTATCGATCACAATCCGCACGTCGAACTGGATCGTGGTTCCGCGGTCCCTGCCTACTGCCACTCCCTGGCACGGATCAGTCTCACCCACCCCTATGTAACCGGACATCGACTCCTTAAATTCTAATCCCACACCTTCCAAGATGCTCATTTCTGGCCTCCTTTAAATAAGGTCAAACCTCCTTGTCCATTATTTCCTGCCTTCTTTTCACCAAATAAATAGGGCACAAATAATCGCTGTTTCTGGCAGTTCTTGTGCCCCTTTTTATAGCCATCTTCCCCACTCACCCTAGTTATGTTGTCTTTAAAGCTATCTCATAACATGCATCTTAATTATAGTTATATATGCATCGTTGTCAATACTTGCTGGCATGAAAATCGTAGTCATCCCGTTGCCCCGCTTAATCTATTGCTGTCAGAGCAGTTCATGGAAGACCACATAACAAATCTGGGTGAAGAGATATACCGGGTTCGAGCTAGGGACATAGGTAATTACGAATACATCGTTACGAGGTTCCACCCCTTAGCCTTTTGTCAGGCGTTATATGTACTTGGCGGCACCAAAGATGCTTAAAGCAACTAATATTTTCGTATATATAAGTCAGAGTTAGAGCGAAATACATTGGCATAGTAAGAGCATATACCAAACAGTATATTATGTGGCTTTCACTCATGGACAAAGGAAAATTACGCGACCGTGGACGACCTAACTCTGGGTTGCTGCTATGGCTTCCGCAGACGGCACCAGCGAACCGCAAGTCTCGTTAGTACCAGCCATATTTCTTGATTGAGTCAACCATTGCCCTCATATTCTCCGGTTTTGCATCATAGATGCCGCCGCCGTTCGCCAGGATGAAGCCGCCTCCCTTGCCGCAAACCTTGATCAACTTCCTGCAATACTCCTCAACGTCCTGGGGTGAACCAAGCTGAAGGAGAGGAAGAGGTACGTTACCCATCAGACAAACACGGTCTCCGAGAATCTCCTTAGCTCTGAAGATGTCCGTCTGTTCGAATAAAATAACCAGGCTCCCTTTCGGAAAGCCGGTGAAATATTCAAGCTGCTTATCACGCCGTCCCTCACAAAACATCCAGACGGTATCATATCCGAGATTAAAAGTTGCCTCGATAGACCTCTTCCAATAAGGCCACACGAATTCCTCGAACTGTTTTTGGGACATGAATTCGTCGGACACTCTATGGGGTTCCCCGGAAGTGCCGATAGCCAGTTGCCCTTCTTTTTTCACGGCTGGTCTGGCAGTGGCAATCCGATATTCGAGGATTTTGTTCAGGGCAGCCTTGAGCTTTTCCGGTTGACGGAACATATCAAGGACCACGCCACGGTATGTCCGGAAACTGTTACTGAAATCCGAGAAAGGCGGCTGAACGCCGCCGAAGGTTGGCGGCCACGTACACGGGAAGCCGAGGGAAGCCATCTCCATATCCATTCTTCCCATCTCGCGATCCCATTTCGTCGCCTCCTCGCCGGCTCTTTTCATCGCCCTGGCTAGCTGCGCGAATTCCTCGGAGGCAAAGAGCTTGCTTACCGTGGCCATGTTATTCCCCAAGCTCATGAGAGGAGGAAGCTTGGCTAACGGCTTCAACGAGCCATATACTCGCGGCAACCAGACCCGCACGATAAAGTCAGAGGGGTCAGCGAGGAAAAGGTCGTATTCATCCTCTTTCATGAACTCTTGCTCGACTACCTGGTTGCCGACATCGGGAGGAAGATTGCCACCAGGCCAGCAGGTGAAGTTCGTGCCTGTGGCTTCAAGAGCGGCCCCCGATTCACGGCCGGCGACAGCCCAGCCATCTGGTTCAAGGTCTGCGAATAGCTTTTTGAAGGCAGCCCTCCAGGCTGGTGCGTCATAATAGGCAGCGGAATAGGGAAGTCCGGAATATCTGCAGGCAAGTAATGGGACATCGAAGAAAATCACCGGCACCCTATCCGGCACTTTCAGTTGCATAGCGTCGAAAATCCTTTTTTCTCTCTCCTGGTAAAGCTCTTCGACGGTTTTGCCGTGTCTCTTTTCGATTTCTTCTTTCAGTCTTTTTTCTTCTTCAATGAGTTCTTCCCTAGACTTGACTGTTGCCATTTCACACCTTATTTCTCGATGTATTCTTGCTCAGGCCTCTCTTCGGTCCATCTGGCCGCCAGGATGACACTGACGAGTCTCAAATACAGAACCCCCACATTACTTATGTGTGCCTTTTTCACATCGCTTATTATACCAATTCTACATCTGTCTCAGGTCTCCAGACAATAAAAAACTGTCCAACCATCGGGGCACCGCATGCGCTTCGGATATACCTGGCATTTCCACACCGTCCACAGGATATTAAGCCACCCGGCGTATAAAGGGATGCACCCCAGTGGTATAACGATGCCGGCTATTATCGACACAGACACGTGGGAAGCTGCCCAGGAGAAGCGGCTAAAGGCTCGGAGCATTCGGCGCAATCCGAAGAATTGGCTTTTACAGGGGCTTTGTATCTGTGGTGAATGTGGCCATGTCCTTGGCTGCCAGCAGAAAAACTCAAAGGAACGGCGATACTACAGCTGTCAGGGCCGCGACAAAGACACACATCTTGATGGCAGCCCTAAGTGCGCTCTACCCAGAATCAAGGCGGACATGCTGGAGAAGGCGGTCTGGAGGCGTCTGAAGGTAGTCATGACGGACGGAGATGCTCTCAAAGACAGCCTGAGAAATTCGCTTGAAGAATAAAAACTGAGGAAGACCAGCCTCAATCACGGAGGGGAGAACAACGAGAAAGAGCTCAAGGCTGTTTATGAGAAGAAGGAAAGGCTTGGGTTTATCTTCGCCGACCTCGCTATCACCAAAGAGCAATACGAAAAGAAGATGGCTATCCTTAAGAAGAAGGAATGCGAGCTATTGAAAGCCAGAGTCAATCTGAGTCCTGAGGTTAAAGCTGATCTGGAGGAAATAGATCGGGCAATAGCCGCACTAGAAAACACGATCGCTGGCAAATCAGGGAAGGTGCTGTTGACGGAGCTCGGCATCTGGGTGGACAAAATGCCGGAAGGCCTGGAGAACTGGATAGTCGGCACCATTCCGACCTCTGATACATGGGATGATCCTCGTGCATTATCTAATACGAGCTCACTTCAGATCGGGATTTACGGGCCTGAGTATACCGTGGTCGAAGGGCTGGCGCAATCCAACCTGGAAATATCTAAGGATATAGTGTTGCGGAATATACGTGACTTCTTCAAGTGGTTAGATATCAAGGTATATGTGTTCCATGACAGGGCTGAGATAAGGGGGTTTATGCCTACTGAAGTGATAGATTTACCCGATACAAAAGACGGCTTAAAACGAGCGGCAATTATCCCTTCGCCATACCCAAGGGAAGGGGGTCAGGGGGATAGGTTACATACGTGAGATCAAAAGGTGAGGTAATATATATCATCCAGAACGTAACAGAGCTACATCAATTGATTTTTACGGCTGGATATGATTTAATTTACAGGGTGAAAGGGAAATATAAATGGATGAATTGACATTAACGGCCATAAAAAGAGAAGTGCTGGGGAAGAAGAACCGGTTTTTACGCCGTCAGGGAATTACCCCGACGCACCTCTTTGGCCATAAAGTTGAATCGCAGGCATTACAGTGTGATACTGTCGAGTTAAAGAAGATACTTGCTCACGCCGGAACGACCCGTCTCGTCAGTCTTAGAATAGACGGGGAGAAACAGCCCAAGAGCGTGTTCGTGCGGGAAATACAACGCGACCCTCTGAGCCGGCAGCTGTTTCATGTTGATTTCTATCAGGTAAGAAAGGGAGAGAAGATGGAGGTGGATGTACCCATCGTGATGGTGGGCGAAGCCCCCGCTTTAAAAGAGAAGGGACGCATGCTGGCCCATGGTATCACCAGCCTGGCTATTGAGTGCCTACCCGAAAAAGTACCGCCGCAGATAGAAATCGACATTAGCATATTGGAGGAATTCGACCAGGCTATTCATGTTAAGGACATCGTCCTCGACCCGGACATTACTATTCACGATGACCCTGAGCAGCTGGTTGTTAAAATCTCGGAGGCTCTGGTGAAGGAAGAAGAGGTAGTGGTGGAGGAAGAGGAAGAAGCTGTCGAGGCTGAAGAGGAAGAGAAGGCCGAGGAAGCCCCGGAAAAGCCAGAGGCTGAGGCGGCACTTGGAGAAGATAAATAACCAATTAATAATGCCACCCATAGCTGTTCGGTTGTGGTTTGACGATGATTATTGATTTCCACACTCATGTACTATCGCCACAGATAAAGAACAACCGCAGCCATTATGTAGATAAAGACCCCGGTTTTGCCCTTATTTACTCCGATGATAAAGCCAGGATAGCCACCACGGACGAGTTAATTGACAGCATGGACAGGGACGGGGTCGATATTTCGGTCATTGTTAATTACGGCTGGAACACGCACGAACTTTGCGTGGAAACCAACGACTATATCTTAGAGTCGGTTGCCCGCTATCCTGAACGCCTGATAGGATTTTGCTCTATCCAGCTGGATACCGGCGATGCTGCCTTAGCTGAAATCGAGCGCTGTGCCGGGGTGGGCGTAAAAGGGGTGGGTGAACTCCGTCCTGATACGCAGTCGCTTGACTTCACCAGCAGGGAGGCAATGGCGCCCCTTGTTGAGGTACTGCGGAAGTACAGGCTGATTTTGATGATACATGCCTCCGAGCCGGTAGGTCACATTTATCCCGGCAAGGGGAGTGCCACGCCAGATATGCTTTACCCGTTTATGGCTAATTTCCCCGATTTACCCATAGTCTGTGCCCACTGGGGTGGCGGCCTGCCCTTCTATACGCTGATGCCTGAGGTAAGAGAGGCGCTGGAAAATGTCTATTTTGACACGGCGGCATCCCCTTTTCTCTATCACCCCGAGATATACAGGCAGGTCAGCCAGCTTGTCGGTACGGAAAAGATTCTCTTTGGGAGTGATTATCCCCTCATGCCACCAAGTCGGTTACTCGGCGAAATTGAATCTATTCAGCTTTCAAGTGAATCCAGGAACATGATTCTGTCCGGTAATGCTCGCAGGTTGCTCGGTATATAGGCACTAATTATGGAACAGATACGTTCGTTCATCGCAGTTGAACTTCCCGGGGAGTTGAAGCTGGAACTTACCCGACTGCAGGACCGGTTAAGATTGGGGAGTCAGGCCCCGGCAAAGTGGGTTGATGCTAATAGCGTTCACCTGACGCTCAAATTTCTCGGCAATATTGACCGGTCGATGGCTGATAAGATAACCGTCGCGCTGGATGAGGCCGTCCGGGGAATACATCCTTTCCGGCTGGCATTAGGTGGGTTGGGTGTCTTCCCGAACGAGAGGCGAGTCCAAGTAGTCTGGGTGGGCCTGACCGGTGATGTTGAGCACCTCAGCCACCTTCAGCAGCGTGTTGAGTCCAGCCTGGCTACTCTGGGCTTCGCGAAGGAAACGCGACCTTTTACCCCTCACCTCACCCTGGCCCGCCTTCGGGACCGGGCTACGCCAGACGAAAGACAGAGACTCGGGCAACTCGTTGTCCGTACTGATACAACGACAGGCCACAGCCTTGAAGTGGACTCCATCCACCTGATGAGAAGTCAGCTGACCAGCGAAGGAGCCATTTACAGTTGCATTAGCTCGATTGCTCTGAAATAGCTTTTTACTCATACCGGTCATTTTTATTCTTCCACCCGGAATTATCTGTATCTACACGTGTCTGCTTATCAAACGATTCTTCAATCTATATAACTATAAAAATTTACAAAATGTTTACGCAATGGTGATTGAAATTCACAGCTTGTTTAGTACCCTGTCTTTATAATGGGTACTGGAAGTCAGTGAAGGGTCAGGAGGTGTGAACAAGTGACCATGTTGAAAGAGAGTATATTACTCGTTGATGATGAGGAAGCCATCAGGTGTATTTTGAATAAGGGACTGGCCATGCGGGGCTATATCTGTGAGGAAGCCGAGGACGCCGAGGAAGCCCTGGCAAAACTGGAGGTCAATCCATCTGACCTGGTGATTCTGGATATTAATATGCCGGGCAGGCTGGGAACCGAGGTTCTGCCGGAAATCACAGCGCGTTTCCCGGAGACATCCGTCATTATGTCCAGTGCTATCAATGATAACAGGGTAATCGCTCAATGCATCAAGGACGGAGCGCAGGATTATATAAATAAGCCATTCAGCTTCGAGCAAGTTTTACAGAGCGTCAGTGGTACTCTGGACAAAAGACGACTGGAGCTTGAGATTCAGCGTTATTTTCAGGAGATGGGTAACAAGAGCAAGACGCAGCAGTTGGAACCCAGGAAACTCTTTATGGGCGCTATTGAGACCCTCATCAATACTCTGGAGTCCGGTGACAGGTACACAAAAGGGCATTCTCAAAAGGTAGCTGAGCTTGTTGTGCTTATAGGCCAGAAGCTCGGGCTTCCTGAAGAGGAGCTGGAGGACCTGCGCTGGTCAGCTTTGCTTCACGATGTAGGTAAAATTGCCGTAGACCCCGACATTCTCAATAAGCCGAGTGAACTGACATCCAACGAGTACCGGCATATAATGACACACGCTGTTATCGGCCCGAGTCTGGTCAAACCGTTTGTTAACAGCAGGGTGGTGGAAATCATATCGCACCACCATGACCATTATGATGGTGGCGGACTCGACCAGCTAACCAGTCGTGAAGATATTCCTCTGGGGGCCAGAATCGTGGCGGTGGCCGATGCCTATCAGGCAATGACTTCAGACCGGCCTTACCGACATGCCCTGACCAAAGAGGACGCAATTGATGAAATGCAATGGTGTAGCGGCACACAATTCGACCCGGCGATAGCCAAAATTCTGATTGATATTGTTCAACAGCGGGATATGACCAAGAAGGCAGACAGCCTGTCTAAAAAATAAGTTAATCTTTCCGGAATGTACCCTAGTATAGAACAACGTAAGTTTTCCTGATACAGGGGGCGGGTATTAAAAATTCCTGCCCTCTTTATTTTATTTCAGGATTATCGTGAGTTGTATAAACCTGTACGAGCACTTGTCAACCACTTTGATTTTGGTGTATACTTAAACGGTTCATTTAATATTTTCGGTTGGGAGGAGGACCCCCACATGGAAGAGTTAAATTTCCCTAAATGTCAGAAGTGTAGTTCTGGAGATCTGGTGCCCCTATCCGATTTTGGCAGTCAAGGGGCATCTATCCGCTATAAAGCCTGGGTTTGCACTAATCCTGATTGCGGCTATAATCTGAAGATCAGGAATGGTGACGTCTATATCAATGAGCCTATCATGAGCGGTGCATTACACAACGCCCGCCAGCGATAGTATATAGAGTGTCACCATAACAGATGTTGAATCGCGGATGGCAAACGTGCTTCCTCAGTTAATCGAACTCAAGAGGATAGCACTTGACCTGCTATTCCCAAGAAAGTGTGTCGGCTGTGGCAGGGAAGGCGATTATATATGCCGTTCCTGTCGCCAGTTATTGACGCTGATTACGCCTCCGGTTTGCCCCAGATGTGGTAGGCCACAGCCTGATGGAATACTCTGCCTTCACTGCGTGGACTGGCAGGCCCGGATAGACGGTATTCGCTCACCGTTCGTATTTGATGGCGTAATACGTCAGGCTATTCACGAGTTGAAGTATCGAAACCTAAGAGCACTGGCCGTGCCCCTGGCCGAATTACTGCATGACTATTTGTCCGGTAATCCGGTGCCGGGAGAAGTACTGGTGCCGGTACCATTACACCCGAAACGATGGCGGGAGCGCGGCTATAATCAATCCGGCCTGCTGGCCATGGAATTGCGCAAACTCAGCGGTCTGCCGGTAGTGGATGATTGTTTGTTACGGAGTCAGCACACATCTCCCCAGGCAAGGTCGGCAAGTGTCAATGAGCGACGGAGTAATGTTACCGATGCCTTTGTCTGCCGCGATAACAGATTGCAGGGCAAACAGGTGTTGTTGATAGACGATGTATCTACTTCCGGGTCGACTCTTGATGCATGCGCCGCAGCATTGAAATCTGCCGGAGCCGCTTCGGTGTGGGGTATGGTACTGGCCATGGAACTATAAAGAGATGCTGGACTACACAATTATCATCGGGAGTGTGAGAAAATGGAGCTACAGATTGCCGGAACCAATGTAGAACTGACACCTACGATACGGCGTTATATTGAACGTAAGATAAACAAGCTGAGCAAGCATTTACCCGGTATTATCGAGTCTAAAGTGGAGATATCCGAGGAAAAAACAAAGTCGCCACAGCAGCACTATCTGGTTCGGGTGACGGTGAACAGCGGTGTCGGCGGTGCCGTCTTCCACGGCGAAGATAGAGGCGAGGACCTTTTTAAGGCTGTTGACAGAGTAGCGTCCATTATGATACGGCAGCTTGAACGCCATAAGGGGAAGCTCTATGAGAAAGGAAGGGGCAATTCGCTCGCACGTGGCGATTTCGATGAGATAGCCAGGCAGATACAGCCAGTCGGGAAGGTGGTCAAGACCAAGCGTTTTCTCATTGAGCCGATGTCTGTAAATGAGGCTGCCGAGCAGATGGAAATACTCGGGCACAGTTTCTTCCTGTTCTTTGATGCTAATGCCGGAGAGGTCCGCCTGCTGTACCGGCGGAATGACGGCAACTATGGTCTGATTGAGCCGGAAATGGCATAACCGGATATGTTGACAGATATACATTATTGATATATAGTAACCACGCTGGATAAGCCGGTTCGGGGGACTGATAGTTATATGGCGGTTAAGCATAAGAATTTATATCTATATCTGGCACTGGCCTGCTTTCTGGGTATTATCCTTATCTTCATATTCGACGGCTATATGGGTGTCTATGACAACCTGACGATGACCAGCGGGGAGTTTCCGCAGACAATAGAGTCCGACCGTTGGCCTGAGGATGAGAAATATCCTTATTACTCTTCGGTTGGTGTCCACCCCGGTGGCAGTGTTACCTTCACCTATGAGGTGGAAAATCGTGCCTTTTCTCACTATTCGGCTGATGTAGAAGTGACAGTATCATATGAGCAGGAGCAGATTGCCGTATTACTGTCTCAGCCTTTGACGGTGAGTTCCTTTGATAAAGGGCAACTGGAGTGGGAGCTGGATACTGAGGAGATTTTACCCGAAGATATTTCCTATGAGCAGAGTTACCAGTATATTGTACTAATAAAGAGGGGTGAGATAGAAAGAAGGGTAATTGTACAGATAATTCTACCTCCTTATCCCACTAAAATACCGCCACCCCTGCCAAGATGATTTTAAGAGGATTAGTGGATATATGAAACTTGAATATGTATTATACGGATTTGGGATTCTTTTCTGCATCGCCGGTGTGGGTTACTTAGCTGCAGAGTACGTGAGGTACCTGTCTGAGATTGGTAAGATAGCCTCGTTACTGCTCACAGTGGGACTATTCACCTGCCTGGGTAAATACTTTGAAGGACTTGGATGGTGACTGAATGATAGCTGTAGCGGTTCTGGCTGCCCTGGCTTTTATTGCCTGGATTATTGTCCGGGCAGTAAAGGACAAGAGCATTAAAGCACACTTTATAAGCTACGGATTAGCCGTCGTAGCGGGTGTGTTTACTTACGCCTATTTCCTGACCATGGACTTCCCGCAGCTTATCAAGATTATCGTCAGTATTATTCTCGGTATTATCCTCATAGTAACCGGAGCGCTTTACCAGCGCCGTCAGGCGGGCAGGTCATAAATCTCGCCGGTAGGGCAGGTCATGACTCACAGATTATCCTACGTTATCTTCCATACTGCTGCTGGCTGGGCGGGTATTCTGGGCTCGGCAGCAGGACTGCGGCGTATCATTCTACCCCGGAATTCGGCTGCGGAAGTCCAGCAGCAGCTCGGTGATATTGTCGAACATTCTGTTCAGTCGTCTCAACCGTACGAAGACCTGATGATGCGTTTGAAGGACTATTTCAACGGTAATAGAGTGGACTTCCCGGATAGGCTAGATCTGTCCGGTACCACTCCTTTTCGGCGTGAAGTGTGGCGGGCAGTCGGGTATATTCCCTACGGCGAGACAAGAAGCTACACATGGGTAGCCGAGCAGATAGGGAGGCCAGAGGCAGTACGTGCCGTCGGGCAGGCCCTGGGCAGGAACCCGCTGCCCGTTATTATTCCCTGCCATCGGGTTATCGCCAGTAACGGCGGACTGTGCGGTTTCAGCGGCGGACTGGAGATGAAGAGATTTCTCCTCAATCTGGAAGCGAAAACGGCTGTTCGATAATCTGCGGTTACTCCACTTTATGGCGGGTCTTACCGGTCGATACCTTGGCTTTATAAAGCCGGCGTTTAGCCTCGGACGTGCCCCTCAATTTCAGATTCAGGAAGTCCATCTCGTATTCATCTATAAGTCCTTCACCGGCGAAGCTGAAGTAACAGTTATCGCCGATGATGATATGGTCGAGAACCTTAAGATGTATAATCCTGCCGATATATACCAGTTCCCGGGTCAGGTCCCGGTCGTTCGGGCTGGGCTCGGGATTGCCGGAGGGGTGGTTGTGGACGAAGATAAGGGAAGTGGCATTGTGTTTAATGGTATCCTCGATGAGCTCCCGGGGAGAGATAAAACCGCCGTCCACCGTACCTTTAAAGAGGTCAGTGGTGTCGATAATCTGGTTCTGGCTGTTGAGATAGATTACCCTGAAAACCTCTTTCTTGAGGCCGCGCATTGAGTGATAGAGGTAGTCAAATACTTCCTGGGAAGACTTGTAGAAAGGCTTGTCCATGATTTTCGCCTTGAGGAACTCATTGGCGACTTCCCGTACCAGCTTGATACCGAAGGCGCTGTGGGCGCCGATTTCTTCTATCTGTTGTAGCTCCTCGACAGGGGCTTCCAGGACGCCCCGTAGCGTTTTAAACCTCTTAATCGCTTCTTTTGCCGGTAGTTTGCAGTCCTTACGTGGAGTACCCAGACTCAGCAGCAATTCCACGATTTCATAATCGTGAAAGCCGGCCAGTCCCGATTTCAGGAATTTCTCCCGATGTGTATCACCTGAAGGCATTGTTGGCTTCCCTTATTGAATCTTGGAGAAATTATATACCTTTTCGCCCCGTTTTGATAGTTTGAACAGGCCAGTACCCGTTATTCTGGCAATTATGTCTTCTTCTTTCATGTGATGGTCGTTGAAAGACAGGATGCCATTGGATTTCAGTACACGGTGCAGCTCAGCTAACACTTTATCCGGTTCGCTTAAACCGTGAAAAATATCGTAGAGTAGAACGACGTCGATGCTTTTATCCGGCAACCCGGTGGCGCAACCAGAAAGAATCACTTCCACATTTGTTACGTGCCTCCTGGCAGCAGCACTCTGAACCTGCCGGGTAGCTAGCGGGTGGATATCCAGAGCATAAACCTTACCCGAATCTGATACCATCCGGGCAGCGACCATTGTATAACTGCCTGGGCCACAGCCATAATCGAGTATGCAGAAGCCGGGCTTTATGCCCACCTCTTTCAATATATTCTTTCGGGGAAGGAGAAGGTCGCGGAATTTATATCCGAAAGACATAAACCTGAAATGGGAATCGTTCATCGGTTTATCCATAATGATATCCCCCTTCTAACTCAGCTTTTCCAACCTGAACCTGTCCTCACCTACAAGTTCCGCCAGTTGCCGCTCAAGCTCGGGGCAGAAATCGATACTGATAGGGAGCCGGAGGTTAGTCAATTCTCCATTACTGGCTATATTTAGCTGGACTTCGTCATGTCCGGGGAAGGCCTGAAGGGCCGTCTTTATCCTGTTCAGGCGGGCGATATCTCCATCCTCGTCAGTGGTCTGTTTAATATCTATCACCAGTCGGTGTCTTGCTGTGGGTGGGACAGGGTGAGGTTTTTCAACGGGGGTTTCCGCAGCAACCGGTTCAGGCGCGGGGACCGGCTCCTCGCCCTCCACGGGTGGCTCGTAGTAACTAACGCTATCACAAACAACGCTTATCTGCTCATCTCTTACCCTCACTTTACCCAGCACGACAAGTTCGTTGCCTTCCTGCCAGAATTCTTCGGTCTGGCTGTAGACCTGAGGCCAGGCGATGACTTCAACCTGTCCGCTGACATCTTCAATAATGACGATGGCAAAAGACTCACTTTTCTTGGTAAAAGAATAGCGTGCCGAAATGACACGCCCAGCCGTGACGATAACCTGTTTGTCCAGATCAGCTTCAATGTTGCCACAGAATACCGCGTTGCCGTGCTTGCTACTAAACACCGGACTGAAAGGCTTCTCGGAGAAACTGATCCCCAGCAGCTCTTTTTCCCAGTGGGCTTTCTCCCTGTCGGAAACATCGGCCGGTGTCATATCAAGCTCGGCAAGGGGGACCGGTGCCGTCTCTCCCCAGAGGTCGAACATGGTGGACTGTCCTGTCTCGCGAAGGTGCTGTTCCCGTTGCGCTAACGACAGGATGCGAGTGACACTATTAAGCAGCGTGCCGCGGTTTTCCAGGGAGTCCATGGCACCGGCTTTAATCAGGCTTTCCATTACCCGACGGTTAACTGCCTGAAGGTTACACCGGCGGCAGAGATCTTCGATAGATTTGAAGTCGCCGTTTTCATGCCGCTCTTTAACGACGGGCTCAACGGCCCCGGTTCCCACATTTTTGATGGCGGATAGACCAAAGAGAATGGCCGGCCGACCGTCACCGCTGTCCACTATCGAGAAATCTAGCTCGCTGCGGTTGATATCCGGCGGCAGCACATTGATATCCAGGCGGCGACATTCGGCCACGGCGTTGGCCATCTTGTCCGACTGCCCGGCGTGGGTGGTCAGAAATGCGGTAATGTATTCCGCCGGGTAGTTCGCCTTCAGGTAGGCCGTCTGGTAGGCGATAAGGGCGTAACTCACCGCGTGCGCCTTGTTGAAGGCATAGCCGGCGAAGGGCTCGATAAGGGCGAACACCTGCTCCGCCAGCTCGGCAGAGTATTCCAGCTTTTTGGCGCCGCTGATAAAGTTTCGCTTTTCTTTCCTCATCACGTCGGCGATTTTCTTGCCCATCGCCTTGCGGAAGATGTCCGCCTGTCCCAGGCTGTAGCCGGCCAGTTTCTGTACGATAAAGAGCACCTGCTCCTGATAGACAATGACACCGTAGGTTTCCTCCAGGATTTCCTGCAGGTCCGGGTGCGGATACTGTATCGGGATTTCGCCGTGCTTGGCCCTGATAAACCGGTGGGTGTGCTCCATCGGTCCGGGGCGGAACAGCGCCACTATGGCGGCGATGTCATCGAACTTGTTAGGCTTCAGAGACATACCGGTCTTGCGCATTCCGGAGCCCTCAAGCTGAAATACGCCGGCCGTCTCTCCTGAGGATAGCAGGTCGAAGGTCTTTTTATCATCGAGCGGGATATTGAGAAGGTCAATGTCAATGCCATGATTCTGATGGATAATCTTCCTCGCCCTACCCAGAATGGTCAGGTTGGCCAGCCCGAGGAAGTCCATCTTGAGCAGGCCTATCTGGGCAATATCGCCCATCGAGAACTGGGTCATTAGCGCTTCCTGGCTGTCTATCCGGGCGCCTCGCTGCAACGGAACGTAGCTGGTCAGGGGTTCCCGGGAGATAACGACGCCGGCAGCATGGGTGCTGGCATGGCGGGCAATGCCTTCCACTCTCCGGGCGGAGTCGACCAGACGACGCACGATTTCGTCTTCCTGATAGATATTCTTGAGTTCGATATTCTCGTCCATGGCCCTGTTCAGGGTTATGCCCACGACATTCGGTACCAGCCGGGCAACACGGTCGACATCGCCGTAGGGCATGCCGAGTGCTCTACCCACATCCCTGATGGCGGCTTTAGCCCCCAGCGTACCGAAGGTGATAATCTGGGCCACATGATCCTGCCCGTATTTCCGGGTGACATAGTCAATGACCTCGTCACGGCGGTCATCCTGGAAATCCATATCGATATCCGGCATCTCCTTGCGCTCGATATTGAGAAAGCGTTCGAAGACCAGTCCGTGTACCAGCGGGTCGACGGCGGTAATGCCCAGGCAATGCAGGACGATGCTGGCGGCGGCGCTGCCCCTGACGCCGAAGAGGATATCGTGCTCTTTGACGAAAGATATAATGTCCCAGACGACCAGGAAATAGTTGGCAAACTCGGTCTTCTCAATGACCTCAAGCTCGTATTCCAGCCGCTGTTCTATCTCCGGCGTGGGCTGCGGATAATAGCGGGGCAGGTTCTGGTGGCAGAGGTCGGCCAGGAATTGGTCGGCGGTTTTTCCTTCGGGCAGTTCTATCTCTGGTAGATGTAACCTACCGAAATCAAGGTTTAGATTGCACATATCGGCGATACGCCCGGTATTCTCCAGCGCCTCGGGGATATCCTGGAAAAGCTCCGCCATCTCTTCAGGGCTTCTCAGGTAGTAGAAGTCCCCCGCCATCTTTATCCGCTTGTCGTCATTGATAGAAGAATTGGTGCCGATACATAGAAGTAAATCGTGAGCTGAGGCATCCTCCCGATTAATATAATGGGTGTCGTTGGTCGCGACCAGGGGAATGGCGAGTTCTTCGCTCATCTGAATGAGGTGCTTGTTTACCGTTTCTACCTCTGGAATGGGGTGTTTCATAATCTCCAGATAGAAATTGCCAAAAGTTTGTCTATACCAGAGAGCCGCCTTTTTAGCATCTTCATAGCGTCCGTTAAGGATGTACTGTGAGACCTCGCCGGCGACGCAGGCGCTGAGGGCAACAAGACCCTGACTGTATTGTTCCAGGAGCTCTTTATCCACCCTCGGTCTGTAGTAGAAACCTTCAAGGTGGGCTCTGGTGGTGAGCTGGATTAAATTCTGGTATCCGGTCCTGTCTTTAGCGAGCAGGATAAGGTGGTAGTTGTTTTTATCCCCGGCATTGCGGCTGAGACGGCTGTCCGGCGCGATATAGATTTCACAGCCGATGATGGGTTTAATGCCGGCTTCCCTGGCTCTCTGGTAGAACTCAATAACCCCGTACATGGCACCGTGGTCAGTTATCGCCAGGCTGTCCATGCCCAGTTCCCTGGCTCTCGATACCAGTTGCGAGATGTGGCACATCCCGTCAAGAAGGCTGTATTCGGTGTGAACATGGAGGTGGGTAAACATTCTTCTCCCGGTTCTGGTCTAGATAATTATAACAACAGCGCCGACATTTTTGAAGTTTTTTCAGGGTATATTATTCAGGCCAAGGTATCTCTTAAAGTTTACGGGAGACGGGCTGTAGAAGTATAATTAATAGAGAATTATATCCACCCGTGACCGCCTCCGGTCAGTAATTGCCTATGTTACCAAAAAAAAATAACAAGCATAAAGACGGGATATTTTACGGCTGGTTCGCACTGGCCGGTGTCGTGCTCGTGATATTTATCGTGGGCGGGTCATTTTTTCATTCATTTGGGGTATTACTGCCCGTAGTAACCGAAGAATTTGGCTGGAGTCGGGCGGCGATGGCACTGGCATTGACCTTGGGCATCCTGGCTTTCGGGCTGCCCAGTCCGCTCTTCGGCATTATTGTCGACAGGTTCGGTCCGAGGATTACGCTTATCGTGGGCAACCTGCTGGCGGCTATCGGTATTTTCGGGATATACCTGGTTCAGGAAGTCTGGCACCTGTATTTGCTGTACATCCTTATAGGGCTGGGGGGTGGTTTCGGGGGCTATGTAGCCTCTACCACCGTAATCAATAACTGGTTCATCAGAAGGCGTTCCCTGGCACTGGGTATTTTTATAGCAGGCTCGGGTCTGGGTGGGTTTGTTTTTCCGCCGCTGGCAACGGTTCTGATTTCAGCTATCGACTGGCGAATGACCTGGCTGGTACTGGGGGGAATGATTTCAGTTATATCAGTGACGATTGGGGCCACGATTCTGGTGAGAAACCGGCCGGAGGATATGGGACTCCTGCCGGATGGCATGACGACCGATGCCTTCGCGGAGATTGAAACCGTCAATATGCCATCAAAGACGGAACAGGTACGTGTCGGACAGAATATCAGGCAGGTGCTGAGGCATCCCACGGCCTGGCTGTTAGGCGCTTTCGCCGCCTCCAACGCCTTTGTCATGGGGACGATGTGGACACATCAGATTGCCTACGTGCGCGATATCGGCTACAGTCCGGTAACAGCGGCGACCACGATGAGCTTCATGTCGATATTCAGCCTTATGAGCAGTCTGGGATTCGGGGCTCTGGCCATGAGATTCAAAGTCAGATATCTAGCGAGCGCCGCTTTCGTGTTTCAGTTGATGGGCCTGACCATACTGTTAAACACCACGGAACTGGGACTGATATACGTATACGCAGCATGCCTGGGTATCAGCCACGGCTCGCTGATAACGGCCCTGCCCACGTTCGTAGGTGCCTATTACCCACGCGACCGCTATGCCCAGGTCATCGGTGTGGTCTTTCCCTTCCAGATTGTCTCTCAGGCGGTGGCGGGTACCATCGCCGGGGCTATCTATGATGCCACGTCCACATATACGCCAGCCTTTATCACCGCCGCTGTGTTCAGCCTTGCAGGTCTCATCTTTGTTTTTTCGGCGCGTGAGCCCAGGCGACTCCAGCCGAATAACAGTTAGTTACCTTTCCCACCGGTTGCATACCATGTTATTATGGTCGTAACGTTGTAAAATCTCGTTATTACCGGTTGAGGATGGCCATGAGGACTGCCGTAAAATGGCTTTTTATCATATGTCTGCCCGTCCTGCTGCTGATGGCGAGCGTAACCTGGGCGATCAACAGTCCCTGGCTGTATAAGTATGGCTTCGATAAATACAATGTGAGTGAGACCACAGGTCTGGTCCAATCCGAGCTGGACAGCGCTGCTGCCGGCCTGATTGATTATTTCAACTCCGGCGATGAAGAAATCAGCCTTATTGTGGTGAAGGACGGCGAACCTTTTGAACTTTTTAACGAGCGAGAGGTCGGCCACCTCAAGGACGTTAAGGGACTTTTCCATCTGGTCTACTGGCTGCTGCTTGGGACGCTGGTATATGCGCTGGTCTATGTCGGGCTGAATGTTTTTATGTTAAGGGACCGGCGGCGGATGGCGTGGGGACTTTTCGGCGGGGGTTGCCTGACGCTGGCATTGATGGCGGCACTGGGACTGGGAACGCTGGTCAACTTCGACTGGCTGTTCCGGCAGTTTCACCTTATCAGCTTCACCAATGACCTGTGGATGCTGGACCCGGCTACGGACTACCTGATTATGCTCTTTCCGCGGGGCTTCTGGTATGATGCTGCCCTGTTCTGTGCCCTGTCCACGGCGGTGGGAGCTTTGATACTGGGTGGGGTGGGGTGGTGGTTAAAGAAAAGAAGCAGCTTCTTGAACTAAAACACCCCTGAACCCCTTTCCACCATATTCTCAATACCTTGTCTGTCTTTAATACAGCCGGGGTTTTTATTCTGTGTCTGTATCAGGTACGGTTATCTCTTCTTCGGATGTCCCGCGCTTATAGACGAAAGACACCACGAGCAGGGCTACTCCGATAATCAGGACGATGAGGCTGAACCACCACAACGGTGCAAAGAAGTCGTGAGTAAAGCCGGTCAACCACGTCAGTAACG